>Ga0181464_1000094_pt1 | contig 26332 bp, 13 predicted proteins | sample InSIn2gowninarea_FD_119074 | JGI IMG/M metagenome (GOLD analysis project Ga0181464, IMG submission 119074) | Clean room microbial communities from NASA Spacecraft Assembly Facility at Jet Propulsion Laboratory, Pasadena, California, USA -... ...
TACATTGTGACAACAAACCGACAAGTGATCGCTCCCAGGTCCAAATAGTTGGGAATTCAAGAATTTAAGGCAAAAGGGACAGGTGAACCGACTGAGCAACTAAAAAGGAACATCATGGAAAAGGCATGGCCTAATTCGAGTCCGTCATAGGAATGGCAGGGAGATAGTTTCCTCAACGATCATTCAATTTTCCTTTTTTCTGTTATTCTCTAATTTTTTTCTTTTTCAAGAATGAAATCAATTCTGGTTGTAATTATTTTGGGCAGCATAACCTTCACATGCTGAGACGGTTAGAGCTAAAATGAGATATTTTGTAGCTGTTGGTCAAGGTTCCCCCTCTCCTTATAAATAGAAGGAAGTAACACTTAAGAGGGGTTCCATAACTATGCACCGATCAGGCTTGAATTATGTGGTTCCACATTGGTTCAATTCACTTATTCATGATGTCCTTGGGCTGATACAATTTCTAAATGTAATGGATTGGTGATTTGGACTCCATCTTGAAGGATTAATGAAACTATTTGGTTTCAATTCCAATCATATCAATGCATAATGTGTTTCCCCTTTGTTTATTACTTCACATATGTCTTTCCTCCTTTGAAATAGTGTAATGAAGCTACCAGTATCACTCTCCTTATGGTTTTATATCTATTGCTAAGTAATAAAAAGTACTTGTCTTAACTACATATTTACTTCTGTTATTTAATAGCCTACAATACCTTTATGTGCACAAATTTACTATTGTTGTTTGGTGACAAATGTATTTGTGAGGCATAGAGTTTGAGACCTTAATTCATGCTCCACTCTTTCTGCATTTTCATCTCCTCACTCTTCCATATTTGTGTTGGATATTGTTAATTAGGATTCTAAGTTGTGTCCAACCCTCTTCATAAATTCCCCTCATTTCCTTCCTCTTGTTCATCTATGCTACAAAAAAATATTAAGGTGCCTATTTTTATGTGCCGGCCACCAGAACCAAGACATTTCTCATTGATATTAGCCATATTTACCACATGAGTATTTAGATATATGTGTTTTCTTGAGTTTTCCTTGACCAAGGACTCTTGAACCAAGCCCCTGAATTATCTCTATTTCAAACTACACAACATATGGAGTGCAACATAAATCTCTACTAATAATCTTGCAAAACGCTCCTCTCGGATTCCCTAGACACTCGTCTCCTATCAACCTAGAGGTTGTCTATAGCAGATTGTTATATCTTTTGAAATAAATTGTGTGATAGGAGATAGAAAAGCTACAACACTACCCATGGCTTAATTTGTTCCCCTCTCATCCTGATGAACTGCCACCTCCCAACTAGAGCCCTCTATTTTAATTTGTCAACATTGTTGCAATATGTGTCAACTCCGAGTATTAGGACCTGAGCTTATTCCATCGCCTTGGAATCTTCCTTAATTTTTGCATGACCACCTTTGAAGAGTTATGTAATGTTTGTCATGCAATTTATCTAGGAATGCCCACCTCGAAGATAGTGGGATCCCCATTTCACCTCTTAGAAAATGGTAAAGTTGCATTGAAAGCCCATTTATCCACCTGAATAGTTATATCTATTAATGTATTAGGAGGTAGTTCCATGCGACCGTCCATCACATGAACCACTACCCCTAGGGAGGGGCACAAACCAACATGTGTACCAACTATGATAGATGTTAGATTTAATGGAGACAAAACTGCCAACATACCACTAGAGACCATAAATGAAGTTGGAAGCCAGTTAGGATGCCACCAATTCATATGCTCCACCACAGTACAGATACCTATAGTTGACCCGTGTTCGTAATCACATTAATAATAAAAGGGAAGCGTGAAGTCTAGTTAAAAAAATAGTATATGAAATCAAATAAAATGACCATATGAATTGCTAATAACCACCTCCAGAAACAAGCCCACCAAAGAAAATATAGTCAAATTGTCCTTAGGAGAATGGTTCATAAATATGCATCAAAATTCTCCTCATGGCCAACTACCATACCTTGAAAAAATCAATCATCTTTCATTCTTTAATGAGTCAACTATAACAAGATTTGGTTGGTGTATATTGTGTGATAGGATCATGAATGGATCCCCCCATAGTGACGATGGATGAGGGGGGAATATACTTTTGACACAACTTCCAAATACCCAATATTATACACTAGTTTTTTTTCTGTCATTCCATGTCTACCTCCCATAAATGACAAGGACAATGCTTGATTGGCAACACCTTATAACACAAAATTCTAATAGGCTAGTCAATTATTTCCAATTTGAAAAAGGAAAGGATGCTTTGGCCACCCCCCACTAGGACTTTACTAGTAAACTTCGATACTAGACCAAGATCAAATCCCAATATAGTGAGCTAATGCAGAAAGTGACAACTGAAAACGCATTGTAGGAGATGAAAAAGCCTTCTTGGTTGCCACTGGTAATATAGAGATCAAAATTTGTTGTAGGTGTATCCTCCACCCCCTAGGTGTATCCTTAGTTTCCATACTCCTACTGGTGTACATGAAAAACAATCTTCAAGTTTGTACTTATATTTAGATCTCGTATGAGTTTACACTACTACAAAAGGGGGTTTTAAGAAAATATTTAAGACAATTTTTGAGTAAATTGTCTTAACTTGAGACAAAAAAAACTTGTAAGTTTGCTTAAATGTTGTATTTAAGTGGGTGTCTAAAATTATTGTCTTACAAATTTGTCTTTATAAATACAATACAGAATAAATGTATTATTGTCTCTTAAGAGACAATTCATTTCTGTCTCTCAAGAGACAATAGCTAGATTAAACAATTATTGTCACTATATATACAATATGTCTTTAATATTAGTTATTGTCTCTCTAGAGACAATAAAAAATTATCTTTAGAAAAAAAAATATATAAAATGTGAATCCTTTTGTTTCTTCAATGACTAAATCTTGTTAAAGGCATGATGGAATCGAACCGCCAACCTTCTTATTGTAGGACAGGTGCTCTTCCATTGAGCTAGCACCCTTCAAATAAATGTGTTATCTTGATAAGAAAAGATAAAAATAAAACAAAAGGAATGTCACAATGTGTTATCTCAATAATGTAGCTCAAATAAAAAAGTACCTCGCATCAATATGAAAATTCCATCTAAGTAGTGGAATTTCCTCTCTCCAAATCCATGAGCTTTCAAGGCACCAACCTTCAACGCACCCCAGAGTTGTTGAAAACAATAGTAGCTAAATATTCTTGTTCAATGTCCTCCATAGTTATCAAAATGGGATACCTCACATGGATGGCATCTTCTAATACTATGATCATTTCTCTTGCATTTGTGATATTCTTATCAACCAATAAAAGCTCCAATTTACAATAAATTATGATTCTATTCAGCACTCCCAATTTAATAAACAAACACAACAAAAACTTAGGGTGAAACATATACAATTTCATGCAAACCAACACATCCCAAAATCAACCTCGAGGGTGTATGCTATGAATACTGGTAATATGCAAGTGACTAGGAAATCATTTCATGAGAGAAAGGGTTAAGAACCAAAAAAAAATTCTTGGAACCTTGATATAACATGGCTTCTACCTAGTTGGAACCTTGAAAAATACGAAAGTTCCACCTACATTTATGTCATATTCAAGCAAAACATCAAAGTTCGACATACATTTATGCCAAGTGTGTATGGTGATGAAAGAATGAGTGTTTTATTTAAAAAATATTGTGATTTTCAATTATTCTCTCTGACATTACAAGGAACACAAGTGAATAAAAACACAACAAATAAACAAGAAGAAACTTATTTTGGATCAATTACCTTGCAATTCTCATATTCCATGAACATCTTCTCATTGTTTGTCACAAAGTGTGGAGGAATATAACCACAATCAAATTGCATTCCCTCGACAACATACATATTATTTTATGCACTTTTTCCTTCTTCAAGTGTCACGACACCTTTCATTCCAACTTTTCTCATAGCCTCTACTATCATTTTTCCTATTTCATAGTTATTCAGAACACCAAATGAAGCAACATGTATTATTCAATGTCCTCCACCAAGAAAATAATACAGGTTACAATGGTTTAACATGTGTAACCATTCACGCATAAGAAAATTCCAAAAATACAAATGTTTCACAAGAAACTCCTCAACATGTTACCCTAGAGTAACGATTAAATGATAATGTTGCATCAACTATTCCCATAATAAAAGTGCACCTCAACCATAACACTAAACAACTACAACTATTGAATATCTAACAAGACCACACAACCAAATGTATTCCTCGAGACAAATACTGTATGAAAAATGAAAATGATTTCGCAACCCAAAATACCTTAGGAAACTAATTCAATTAGATGTAACATAAAACCATCAGAAAAATAGAAAACCAGCCTACTCAAAATATGAGAATTTACCTCCTTTGACAAAATTTTGAGTTCTAAAAGAAAGGAATTTGTTGTCATGTCAATGCCCCTAGTAATTTGAATGGGATTTGCACCTGCTGCAAGAACTTAAAAAAAAATGGTTTCATTTCAAATTATGATTTAGAAATTTAGGATATAATCTTTTTCCATTGGGTCCTTCCTAACAAGCTCATAAAACTTTACAAAAGGATCAAAATTTTCAACATGAATTTTTTTCATTCAAATACGATTTTAAGCTCAATAAATCCCAAACCAAAACTCAAAAAACAAACACCATAAAACCCTACAAATCTTAAACCAATACTAGTGGCAAAAATTACCCTTACACCTTCACTTATTAAACCTTTTGGAAGAACAACAGATGTGGTAGTTCCATCCCCAACAAAATTATTTGTCTTTTTTGTAGCTTGTCTTACCAACTTGGCCCCAATATTTTCAACCCAATCCTCTAACTTAACCTGTCAAAAAGATGTAACCTTTCAGTTTTCAAATTTTTCCTACCAGATCTAAGAAATTTAGGAAGGGGAATCTAATACAACAATAAAAAGAAAACTAGAAAACACATCTAAAAATTGCCTACTTAGCTACTGGCATACCATTGTTTACATTTTTCAGAGAACCATACCTTCTCTCCAGAACAACATTTATGCCCTTTGGTCCAAGGGTGACTCTCAACAATTTCTTTCACACCTGCCTGCAAGACAATTAGAGTGAGATTTAATTAAGAGTGTAATTGAATGCAGGATAATATGCCAAAAAGACCCTCTACAAAAAATTAAAACCACACATTAACATCAAATATCAGTGGACAAGGAAAGACCATCCACAATGAAGTTTTACGTTCAGGTGACCTTCCTTTAAACAAACATTTTTCTCTGACTTGCTATTTTTTTGTCATTGAGCCATCCTAGTTGAAGTAAAACTCCTTTTCCATGGCTCTTGTATTAACTACCTGATTTCTGGTTTGTAATCTCAGATTCCATATTTTTCTTAAGTGACTAAAAGAAATGGATGAAAAAGCTGAAACTGAAGTCAATTGTTTACCATAATTATTAAACAATGCACCCAACTTCCTCTCCTTTCAAATGTTTCCCAGTGAGGTAGACATGGAAATTGTTGTGACCTTTCCTAAAGAAGAGGTCATCTTCTCATATCTTAAATAAATTACAAGATCTTAATATTAGTATCTATGTTTGAAAAACATGATTGCGATTGCATAAAATCACTTATAAGTGTTAAGAGGAAAACAAAACAACTATAAATACTTTAAGAAAGTTATGGAGCATCAAGAAAGAAATAACCAAATAGAAATCCAACCACAATCCTCATTTTAAATAGGCATATCTATGTATTTAGATTAATCTAATACAAAGAAACCCCATCTATATTAATACTAGCACAAAATAATCTAAGCTAGTTTCTATTGTAGGCCTCTAGGTTGCATATTTTAAATTTGAATTCTTGACCTCTATGTAATGTGCTAGGGTAATTTTTCCCTAGTTTTCAATAAAAAATTTCCCTCTTGTAGAAAATTTTAACACAATGAATTGAACAATGCACCCCTACCACTGATACTACTCTACAATGTTATGATAATTCGCCCTTGAATTTCTTGATAATTAACCTTTTCTTTTCTATTATAGTGTTTAAATTTTAATTCATATTTGCTACTCTGCCTCCAGTGATTACAATGAACAAGGAATCTAGAATAATAAACAATAATACAACATTTTTTGGAAGTACACTACTCAATATCATATAAACCTAGAGTCACGACATGAAATTCAATTCAAACAACATCAATTCCCAACTAGTGAGAACTATGAACCACAAGTTAAATCAAAATTCCACAATATCAGTTACTCTAACCATGAGTCACAACCTAAATGAGTTATGTTTCCTTCACTACTTCGGATTTACACTGTCATAGAAATCAATTTTGAACCTGTTACACAGTTTGATTTACCATAATATGCCTCCTTCTACTAGACTACATGCTTCTATTAGAGGATCTAAATTGATGGAAGTCATGAATTGCAAGAAGTGTCTTTGCTAGCCTGTACAAGACTTCTTCACCACAGATTTAATGGAAGGAAAACTCAGTGTTTTCCTTTGGATCTAGAGACAAGAATCAAATCCCCAAAACTTGGAAACCCTCCTTGATGCTCAACCTGAATAGGTCCCACTTCAGGAAACTATGATCCAAACTGTATTTACGTTGTGGAACCCTCTGATGAGTGCCAAGTCACTATTCCACTACCGTTTAAACCTAAAACTAACCACCCACATTGGTTCCAACCTTTTGAGATAATACCAAGGCTCATTCTATGATAGGAAACACCAAAGGGATAGGTAATGACCCCGCTTTCTATGACGATAACTAGCCAAGTAAATTAACTACCTTCTATAGATATTTCTTGTGTCATAAGAAGAGCATATCCACAAGATTTTTATGGATTTTCAAATGTCCTTCCTCTTGCCAAAAATTCCCTAGCCAATTTTTGCATACCTTCAAGAGATGCCTACACCCAAAGAGAAACTCGCTCTTCCTTAGAGTAAAGGAGAACAAAAAATCTCATTTCTCCTTTCTAGACTTCATGGAAACCTCTTCCAAACGAAAACCCTAGAATTTTTTTGTCTAACTAGAAAACCTTTGTCCCAAAAAAGAGAAATATTCTCTTATAATTTCATTCCTACTTCAAGGTATTCCTATGCCAAGAAACATAGAGAGAGAACAAAAGAGTGTTGGAGAATGTAACTAGATTTAGTCTTCATAATTACCTTTGTACTTATGACTGTATATTTTTGTAAAAAGAATAAAAAGGAATTATTATTTTAAACATGGGTTTGATGCTAAAGCTTATTTTCCTTCTAGGTCAATCATATTGTTCATGCTTATAGGGTTTCTCAAGCCAAAAGAATATTTTTCATAAGCAATTTTACCCGAATCTATGGGGGCAAGTGATAAAACCGTGAATCCTTGTACTTCAAATGGATATAGCTACCAATCTTCTTGGATCTACTAGGGTGATGATTCGAAAGGTGATGTCATTTGATTGGAGATGTTTGGCAGTGGTTCCAATGGTTTTTGAGGTAGATCCATCCATCTAAACTCCAAATTTGACTCCAGTTAGTTTAACACTTGAAATCCTTAGTTTAATGTTTGACTGGTGTGATTATTGTTTTGACTGGCGTGATTAACAATTCGAATCCTTTAATCATCAGTTTCACTCCCTAAATTAACAGTTCGACTGGAGTGATTAGTAGTTCGAATGGCGGGATTAACAGTTCGACTAGTGTGATTAGTAGTTTGAATGGTGTGATTAACAGTTCGACTCCTTCAATTGTCAGTTTGACTCCTTCAATTAACAGTTCAACTAGCATGGCTTCATTCAATGCAGGCATTATGTAATCCCATTCTTTTCTCCATATTATAAAACTTGAAAGTACAGGTTGAAATCGTATTCTATTGCTGAATGTTGGCCAAGAGAAATTTTGGTCGACTTAGAGCTTTTGTTGGCTATTGGTGGACTAGTCGCAGTCCAAAATCAATTCTGGTTCAAAATCAATTTCCTATGCTACTCGAGGGTCGCCCTTATGGTCAAATATTTATTGTCATTGTGCAGGTGGTTCCGTCATGGTCTTATGGAGCAGGTGGTCGAGTAGTGGTTGTGTGTTGCAGGTGGTCAGGTCGACTCAACATGGACAAAGTGCATTCTGTTAAAATATTATGATTTTAATTTTAATTTTGTTTGTTTAATTTTCAATTTTATTTATATATAACTATGTATTTGTATTTATATTTACAATTTAGAATATTAGAATTTTTATTTTATTATGTTTTATTTTCAGACACATGTATTAATTATAAAACAACAGTTCAAAAGTGTTTTTTGATAGTTCTGATTCTACTAATTCATATTTGATTATAAATGCAAAGTGACAAACATAAAACAATCACAACATGAAACAATTGAGGGGACAAATGTCAAAAAATATCCAAAATCTCCTTTATAGCAGTATGTCGAAATTCTTGGCAAAAATTCAGGGGGCGGTTCATACAAATGGAGATGTAGTGAATGCAATAGAATTCTAAATGACTCATATACTAGAGTGAGGCCCATTTGATTGGGAAAACTAAAGTAGGGTCGTTAGTATGCACAGGTCCAATGTCCAAATGGCCAACCTGGGACAGGTATAAGTCCTACAAAACTTAATATTTATGCATCTTTGCAAGATGCCACTAATAGGAGATCCACCAAGGGAAAACAACATATGAAAGCCTCCATAACCAAGTCTCCATTTCCATCTACACTAACTATCATATTTAATAAAATACTTAGTCTTTCAACATCTCTTTGATTCTCTCCTCTATGGAACCATATGAGCACTCCATGCTCTAGGCTGCAGCAAGTTTTCTCACCTTCTTATGCTGCTACCTGCATAAAAATGTAAAGATCACAAATCACCAATCCTCACATAACTTTACCTCCTTCTTTTGCACACAAAATATTCTTTCTACTCACAGGAAACCTTTCCCCGCTATGATACCACTTTCATGTAGGAAAAATTGCATAAAGGAAATTTCCCTTGTTTTCATAATCACCTTACCATGAACCTATGGGTTATTGCCCACCTATACAAATCAGAAGTGTTTACATTGGTGGATTTTAAACCAAAAAAACATGACCAATCACCAAACTGTGTTTCTACACATAATATTCCAATGGACGTTGGTTCCACCTGGATGCACAAAACTAGACTCCAAATAAAATAAACTCGCACCAATAAACTTCTGTGGTCCGCTCCTTTCGAATCCGTCAATTGAGTAGAAACTGAATAATAATTGAACAGTAACTGAATAGCAATTGAACAACAACTTAACAAAAATTGAATAGAAACTGCACAACAATTGAACAACAAGTGAATAGTAATTGAACAACAACCAAACAACAATTGAATAGCAACTGAACAACAACTAAGCAACAATTGAACAACAACCAAACAACAATTGAACAACAATTGAGGAACAACTGAACAACAACTGAATAGCAATTGAACAACAATTGAACAACAATTGAACAACAACTGAATAGGAATTGAACAACAACTAAACAATAATCCTCCATCATTTGATCAAGGCACACTTGATCTGACGATCAACAACGTATCTCATGGACCACTTGTGCGATGTTTAACCGCCATCATGGAGCCGATAAGGTTCATAAACCTTAGTTTATAAAAGTTCAGGCCCACCTTTGAAGTTAAAGCCCAACCTCTTTATGGCTAGATATCCATTGGACATCGAAGGCCATCAAATCCTACAATCTGCAGCCCTTTAACTACCATGCCAGATACTAAATAGTTCAACCCCCGTAGTTGACTGTAACCCAAAAGTTTGAATTTGCAATTGATGGCTAAGATTGATTACGGCCCTTCAAACATGATTAAGACATCCATACACTCCTATCCCCCGCAGTCTATTCCTCCACCATTCTTCTTCCACCACTTATATCTATCAATCTAAATGATCTGACGGCTCCCTCTACACTTGTTTGCTTATGATGGACTTCACATTTCTACCCAGATTAACTCTGCCACACTCTATTTAAACACTCGCGATACTCATACAACAGTTAGCAAGTTTTATTGTTGGATCACCATCGATCCTTACAGTGATTGATGGCTGAGTTTAATGCATTCCAAATATTCATAACCCTTGGTTCAAAATCTATTTATCATTGTGCCACCGTAATTCCTTATCAAACATAGTTCTTTGATTGGCAATATGTTGGTATAATTATTTCATTACATACTCTACTTTGATTGTGGGAACAAACACCAGGATCGCGAGTGTAGACTCAAAGACTGCCTTTGTTATTTATGGGTCATATGAATTTTTAAGGTTAGTGTTATTGTTCTCTTCCGTTGTTAGCGTAAAGTAAAATTTCATGGAGATCTGAAGTACATGTATTGCTATTTCAATTTTTTAGAATTGAAATTCTTTACTGTTTTAGAAAAATCTCTAATTTTTTCTTCGAAACATTATTTAATCTCTACCTTTCTTGGATCCCACTTCATATGTTCTACATGTTAAAGTTTTCAGGATCTACATTGGAACCACCTGTTGGCTATACTTTTTTACATGGGTTTCAGACAATGCTAATAATACTTAGCCTAGATTTTAGCCTAGATAATAGTTGTCCAATAATAGTTAGTCTAGATAAATTATCTCATTGTTAAGCCTAGATTTTAGCCTAGATAATAGTTTTCCAATAATAGTTAGTCTAGATAAATTATGCCATTGTTAAGTAAGAAGGGATGTTCAATTTGTTGGTACGATTTGTAGGCAACCCATGTTCTTCTATTATCCAGAATTTTTGATAGAATTACCATACGACCCACGTTTCTGTTTAATCAAATATCTAAATTTACTCCATGCATGCGTTACTTTTCTTGCTTCATCAGATAAATGAAATTTAGTCTCTCCCCGCAATTTGCTTCATTAGTTGTTTTTTTTATTATTATGTTTTTTTTTTTAAATATCTCAAAATATAATAACCTATGTAACTGAAACATTATCAATAAATTACAATTAAAATAAATTATATTAATTAAAAAATTAATATAAATTAACAATACATCATTTAACTAACAAAAGAATTATGTTTAACTAAAAAAAATATGTTTATATTTTACTTTTATCTGGTGTGTATGTGTAATAAAAATAAGTATTTAACATTTTGTTTTTAAATAAAAAATTCTATATATTTTAAACTTTTATAAGTGTTTAAGAAATATGAAATTGTAATGTATTTAAGTTTTCTATAAATAATAATATTTCAATTTTTATAATTTCATTTTCCATTTTTTTTTTATAATTTTAAATAAAATATTAAATTAAAGATAAGAAAATCAACATTAATATTGGAGTGAAACATTATTTTTCATATATATATATATATGGTTTAACAACAATTTTAAGGATTTAAATTTATCTTAAAATTTAAGAACCCTAGCAAATTATATTAGTCTCTAATATGCAAACTGTAAAATGCTTAGTCATATTTATTTTTTTTATTTTCAAATTTGAGTTAAATACCTTTTATGCTCTAATCATAAGAGTCATTGGCTCACTTCTTTCAGTGTTTTTGACTCTAATTTAACTATACTTAAACAAATCAATGAATTTAACTCTTGTTCAAATCTGCTAATTAGTACAATAATTAAACTATGTGGCGGGGAACACTAGCTATGCGGCCTTGTTTATTTATAGAATCTTGCTAAATTACATCAATAAGTGTTTCTTTATTATATATTTAATATTGTGCAAGTGGCTTAAATGGAAGAAATTTAGAATATTTTTTATTTTATAATTGGATAGATGAAATTAATAATTTTAAAACTTAATTGATTTAGGTTTTTTTTTTTTTTTTGGAAAGTATTACCAAGTGCTATTTTCACTTTACTTTATATACTATGAAAGCCACACTTATTTAAATAAGTGTGTTGGTATACACTGATAGATCTATAATGAAATGATATTTTAAGGTCCATGAGACTAAAAATAGTCTATGAGACCATTAGTTCATTGTTTTTTGTTTTTTGCAATTCGATCTTTTTCCTTTTCAGATTCAAATTGATGATGAGTTGACCCAACCTACCAACAATCCCCTTTCTAAAAACACAATGCCAAGAAACTAATGCTAACATGTTCTCATAACTTTCTATGATGTCTTTGAATGCATCACATTCCAAAATGAAATGTTTTTCCTATTCCACAACCCTAAACATGCAAAATGTACGCAACCATTCTCCCGAAGATTCTTTAGGTCTTTTCCAATGTCTTGTTTCACACTGAAGTTGATGTGAAATGGTCCTTAATTGAACAATAGGAACCTTTGCCCTCCACGAAATGATAGCTCCAATGAACTATTTTTGTTGTAGATCACACGTAGGGTTGAATTCCTCAATGTAATATTTCTTCTTTCTACCCAATGCTTTTCCCTTGACTTTTTATGAAAAATATCCATAACAAAATCCTTTAGCTCCTTTCTATTTTTGGGACATGCATTGAGGTAGATATTCCATTTTTGCATCGATGTGTAGTTTTATTTCGTCCATGTTTTATTTCTTTCACTAATACCTTCATTGAAGATAACATTAGGCCATCTACCTACTCTCATTTTCTCAATCCTTTTTAGAATCTTATGAGCCACACCATAGAAATTGCTTCGATGGGAGTTGCTCTTATTTCACTCAGCATTATCTCATAAGGTACTGAACTTTTTATTTTGAAATTGCTCATGATCAAGCATTTTTTTATTTTCTCAATTTGTTTCCATTTTGAGACAGGAGTGCTGCTAGCCCACAATTCACACCCACATAACATCACTGGACAAACTAGGAGACCAAAAATCACTTTAATTGTTTTCCATTCCCATACCTTTGCCTCTCTACATCTATTTTGAAGAGCATATAATGATTTCCACCCTACTAAAATTCTCTTCTTTCTGTAGTCCTCCCAATTGAGTTTGTTGTTGAAATCAATCCGAAGGTACTTGTACTCATTTAGTTCTTAAAGAATGTTGTCTTCAAAGAAGAAAGTATGTTGCCTCTACTTCCTTTTATTAGAAAAAAACATTATTTTTGTCTTTCTAGTATTGACTTGCATACCCACTGCTCTACAAAAATGCTCAAGGGCATACAAGTGGATTTCCAATCCATGGGTCGATTTAGAAATCAATACAATATCATCAACATATAAAAGAAGATTTATCACAAACTCCACTAACCAAACACCATCTCCACCTTGCAAATTTAGGAACTCTTACAATTTATCAATATATAGACTAAAAAGACTAGGGGATAGAGGGAAACATTGCTTGACTCCAATGTCACTTCTAAAGCCATCTGAAATACCTGTTGTGGTTCTAATTTTGACTTTCACTTCTTCATAATGTCTATGGACAATGGCTCTATTATGCACAAGAATTTCAACTTCTTTCATTATACACCACAGCTTATCCCCGTGGACTGTGTCAAATGCTTTTTTGAAGTCAACAAAGCAAAAAAATGCTTATTTTTTGTCCTCCCAAACCTTTTCAATAACGTGTCTCAACATGATACCATGATCCACTGTAGAATGTTTCGGCCTAAAACTTAGTTGTCTTCTTACCCTCTTTGCTTTTACTTCTGCCCACTTACTAATTTTTTATTATACCATGCTGTCGAAAATCTTTGCAAACAAAGGATTGATCATAATTATTCTATAGTTGGATGGATTATTAATGTCTCCACTTTTAAGAAGGGGTATTGCTAGGCTACTTGTCCATTCCCTTGGGAACGTTGCTGAATGATGTTGTTGAATATTTCCATGATGTATGGTGCAAGAGCATTCATTCCCCATTTTAGATACTTTGCTTGAAGTTCAACCAGGTGCTTCGCCTTTCTAGTTTTCAACTTCTTAATTCTATTCTCCACCTCTTGTAATGTGAAGAGCTTTGAATTTGTGTTGATTCTAGGGGGGGAATCTACCTCAAATTATTTCTCGTAGAGTTACCTTGCATATTCAAACCATTGATTGGTTGTAATATTATTTTCAATCTTCTTCTTCCTTGGTTGAATTTCCTGCAAGAAAAGCTTTGGATTATTCTTTCTTAATTATATAAACTCTTCTCTCCTTGTTTTCATGAAATCATATTTTTTCCTTTTTAGTATCTACTTATATAACTTTACATTCATCTTCTCCTTTCCTATCTTTTTCAAGGCTCTCCTTACCATTTTTCATTCCTCCTCAAACCAAGAATTTACAGGAAAACAATTTGATTCTGATTTCCTATTTTTTGATCTTTTGCAATTCTCAGGTGCACTTTGAATTATATTTGTTAACTCATGACCGTTGAAGATTTTGAAATCAGTTTTCTCCTTCTAAATTAATATCTCTAACATTGTCTTGAAGATAGTACAATTTTCTTGTGTTAGAAGAATTTTTCCGCTGGATAGTGATTGTCGAGAGCATTGAGTTTTCCTCCTATGTTGCCTTTCTTCTAACCATGATAACCTTATATAAATTAGGTTACGGTTTGATTTTAAGTCCCAACTATGCTCTCCAATACTAAATTCGTCTATCTTTTCTATTAAGATTTATGAACAAATCACATAGTCAACGACACTTTCCCCATTGTATGTATTACAAGTGAAGTTCCCAAACCTTTTCCATCTATATAAATGGTTGCAAATAATTAAGTTGAAATACCCACACAGTGTAAGTAACTCCTCTCCAAAATGATTGCTTCATTTGCCATCTTCTGAACACCTCACCCATTGGGGATTCTCCTCTTCAGTGAGCCAAATAGGATTGTTATCCTATTTGCAACAAAGAATGCTATCTTGATTATTTGTTGTTCTAGCATTGAAATCTCCCACTAAAATAACTTCTCCTTGTTGAGAGTACACGGAAATATCTTGTTTTAAAGCTGCATATGGACCCTTGCTGTCAAGCCCCTTATTTTTATATGTTTTTGAGACTTGAGGGGAAAATAACATGCTGCAATTCTTATGTGATTCTCATTCTATGATATTTTCAACCATAAATATTGTTTATTTGCATCTTCTTTAATTAACTAAATGTGACAGCCTTCCTTTCTTTCACTAAAACTAGTATTCCCCCATGCCCTTTGTGATTTTCTACTACCTTGTTCCAAGCTACCAACTTCAAATAACCCTCAAACACAGGAGTTTTGCAACAATCACGCTCATGAGTTTCGGTGAGACAAATTATGTCTCTAGCTTCCGCAATAGGCCATAACCCAGGTGCCATCCTTAAGGGTAACCTCTACAATTCCAACAAACTAAACTTAGGTGGACCTGGGTAGGATTTGACTGTTACAGAGTTTGGAACATAAGACTCAAATCTGGGTCTTCAGCCCTTTTCGTCCATGGTTCTCTTGTTATTTTTGTCCCTATTATTGAATTCTTTGTTTTTCCTTTACTGCCACCTTGCTACCCTATTTTTCTTGAAGGCCCAAACTCTGCAATAATGATTTTAGCATTGTACAACCATGCCCTTTTCACTTCATTTCCCGTTGTTCTAATTTTCTCCACTTCATCCCTTCTCTCCTCTTGTTGTTTTTTGGTTAAATCTTCATCGAGGAAGAAGTGTGAGACTTTCAAGAGTTTATTTTTGCCCAAAAGTTGGTGTTTGTTTTGTACGCTTGCCATGGTGACTTTTATGGGTGGAGGCCTCTCTTCGCATATGCTCCTAACCCTTCTTACTTGGAAAATTTGCCCTTTCCAATGTAGTTTTTCTTCTAGAAAGTCTCTTGTAAAATTGAGAGTACTTTCATTCATCCCATAATTTCTTATTCCCTTGATAATAAAGTTTGTTTTCCTGCCATGTCTTTCTTTGTATTCTATTCCCTGTGCTATACGAGCACTTGCATATTATTCTTCCTCTGTCCTTATGTAACCTTTAGCATCTTCAGCTCTAGCTTTGATTTCTTTTAGACTATCTTTCCCACAATTCCTTTTTGCCTTCTCTTTGAAAATGTTGATTTGCTAAGATACTTGTGTATCTACTTGATTTTTTTTGGAAATTATCACATCCCTATTTGTTGTTATTAATTCTTTCATGCTTTGCCACACTATCTTCATGCTTTGCCATTCTTGTTTTCCTATCTTTAGAGCCTCTTGTAACATTATTATTTGTTTTTTTTTAATTCTATTACCTTCCATTAGACATTGGTTTACAACTGTGATCTCTGAAATTTTGCGGTCCCTTTCCTATTCTCTCGCTTCCAAAATCTCCACCCTTGTCCTGGCCTTCATCAGTTCTTGGACATATAGATCTGATGACCAAGTAAGAGGTGTAGATATGGGACTGTAAATGATTGATTCTTCTTTATTTTTGTTTCTCTTATTTATTTTATTTCTCTGGATCGGTTTTCTTCTCATTTTCCCCCACTTAAGGCAAGCAAGTTTATGCCTTAAAATTCCCTCATATTTGTTTGCATTTACCCAAATCCACTTTCTTGTTTTTTCTGTTGAAGAAATTTTGATTTGACCCAAATGATTTGTTTCCACAAAATATGAGATTTCCTTGCTCTTTATGCCTTGGCTCTTCTGAGCGTTTTCCATGTTCTCTGCCGACACGACCTCTCGACAACTCTTGGTTACTTAAAAGGATCCCGTATTTATATGATCAGAAAGAGATATTTTTCAGGGAACATAATCAATATCACTTGTTCAAGAAATGAATTTAATATAGTGTGCATTCTCACCCCATAAAAGGAGATAAATCTCTTTCCACAATGAAATAGTTAAAACAAGCAACTTATGCCAATAAAAATGTTGTTTTAGAACCTAAAGTACCTAACCATGAGATCATTAAAGTTAACCACAAATAGAGAGACATGCTTAAGGAATCCAAAATTATACATCAACAAGAGTTGCAGCATGATAAATTGAGTTTTGTTTCAGCTATGAAGAAAAAATAGGATATGGTTTCATCTATGTTAATAATTTCAGTGTTGTTAATGGGTTTATCACTGTTTAGTGGTGTCTGGATATTAGAAGCAAATATGCATGTAGATGTGAGTAAAAAGGGATTTGATATACATTTTAGTTTTTGTGTTTTACTGATGATTGTACAGATGAGTAAAGTGTATAGATTCAGAACATGGTGGAGAAATACCGACCAAGTGGGAAAACAATATCCACATTTGTTTTATGGAATTTAAGACTTTTGGTGGTCCAAAAGGTCTCAGTGGGGAGAAAACGATGTGAAATTTATCAAAGGATGATCATACAATCAATGTCCCTCAAAAACATTACTCCTTGGGGGCATACTCTGATAACATTAATTAAAGGGTGATTTATTTGGTCTCTCTATCCATCAGAAGTGATATACACCCTTGTTTATGCCCATGTATCACAGATTGATTGTAATTGTCTATCCACCTTTCTGAAGTTAAGAAAGTGGTGCGTACCCTTTCATAGCTAGGGCTCTTCTATCCATTTGGTGCTTCATTAACTTCTTTAACCATTTTTTGTAATAAGGAGAATGCACCAAATTAAATGCTAGCCCAGTTGCATAGATACAATGGGAAGCATGCTCATCTGCAACTTTTCAGCCTTGGTTATTGAAATTTCATTCAAGAGGTCTTCGACTAGGTATTTTATTAAATATGATAGTTAGTGTAGATGGAAATGGAGACTTGGTTATGGAGGCTTTCATATGTTGTTTTCCCTTGGTGGATCTCCTATTAGTGGCATCTTGCAAAGATGCATAAATATTAAGTTTTGTAGGACTTATACCTGTCCCAGGTTGGCCATTTGGACATTGGACCTGTGCATACTAACGACCCTACTTTAGTTTTCCCAATCAAATGGGCCTCACTCTAGTATATGAGTCATTTAGAATTCTATTGCATTCACTACATCTCCATTTGTATGAACCGCCCCCTGAATTTTTGCCAAGAATTTCGACATACTGCTATAAAGGAGATTTTGGATATTTTTTGACATTTGTCCCCTCAATTGTTTCATGTTGTGATTGTTTTATGTTTGTCACTTTGCATTTATAATCAAATATGAATTAGTAGAATCAGAACTATCAAAAAACACTTTTGAACTGTTGTTTTATAATTAATACATGTGTCTGAAAATAAAACATAATAAAATAAAAATTCTAATATTCTAAATTGTAAATATAAATACAAATACATAGTTATATATAAATAAAATTGAAAATTAAACAAACAAAATTAAAATTAAAATCATAATATTTTAACAGAATGCACTTTGTCCATGTTGAGTCGACCTGACCACCTGCAACACACAACCACTACTCGACCACCTGCTCCATAAGACCATGACGGAACCACCTGCACAATGACAATAAATATTTGACCATAAGGGCGACCCTCGAGTAGCATAGGAAATTGATTTTGAACCAGAATTGATTTTGGACTGCGACTAGTCCACCAATAGCCAACAAAAGCTCTAAGTCGACCAAAATTTCTCTTGGCCAACATTCAGCAATAGAATACGATTTCAACCTGTACTTTCAAGTTTTATAATATGGAGAAAAGAATGGGATTACATAATGCCTGCATTGAATGAAGCCATGCTAGTTGAACTGTTAATTGAAGGAGTCAAACTGACAATTGAAGGAGTCGAACTGTTAATCACACCATTCAAACTACTAATCACACTAGTCGAACTGTTAATCCCGCCATTCGAACTACTAATCACTCCAGTCGAACTGTTAATTTAGGGAGTGAAACTGATGATTAAAGGATTCGAATTGTTAATCACGCCAGTCAAAACAATAATCACACCAGTCAAACATTAAACTAAGGATTTCAAGTGTTAAACTAACTGGAGTCAAATTTGGAGTTTAGATGGATGGATCTACCTCAAAAACCATTGGAACCACTGCCAAACATCTCCAATCAAATGACATCACCTTTCGAATCATCACCCTAGTAGATCCAAGAAGATTGGTAGCTATATCCATTTGAAGTACAAGGATTCACGGTTTTATCACTTGCCCCCATAGATTCGGGTAAAATTGCTTATGAAAAATATTCTTTTGGCTTGAGAAACCCTATAAGCATGAACAATATGATTGACCTAGAAGGAAAATAAGCTTTAGCATCAAACCCATGTTTAAAATAATAATTCCTTTTTATTCTTTTTACAAAAATATACAGTCATAAGTACAAAGGTAATTATGAAGACTAAATCTAGTTACATTCTCCAACACTCTTTTGTTCTCTCTCTATGTTTCTTGGCATAGGAATACCTTGAAGTAGGAATGAAATTATAAGAGAATATTTCTCTTTTTTGGGACAAAGGTTTTCTAGTTAGACAAAAAAATTCTAGGGTTTTCGTTTGGAAGAGGTTTCCATGAAGTCTAGAAAGGAGAAATGAGATTTTTTGTTCTCCTTTACTCTAAGGAAGAGCGAGTTTCTCTTTGGGTGTAGGCATCTCTTGAAGGTATGCAAAAATTGGCTAGGGAATTTTTGGCAAGAGGAAGGACATTTGAAAATCCATAAAAATCTTGTGGATATGCTCTTCTTATGACACAAGAAATATCTATAGAAGGTAGTTAATTTACTTGGCTAGTTATCGTCATAGAAAGCGGGGTCATTACCTATCCCTTTGGTGTTTCCTATCATAGAATGAGCCTTGGTATTATCTCAAAAGGTTGGAACCAATGTGGGTGGTTAGTTTTAGGTTTAAACGGTAGTGGAATAGTGACTTGGCACTCATCAGAGGGTTCCACAACGTAAATACAGTTTGGATCATAGTTTCCTGAAGTGGGACCTATTCAGGTTGAGCATCAAGGAGGGTTTCCAAGTTTTGGGGATTTGATTCTTGTCTCTAGATCCAAAGGAAAACACTGAGTTTTCCTTCCATTAAATCTGTGGTGAAGAAGTCTTGTACAGGCTAGCAAAGACACTTCTTGCAATTCATGACTTCCATCAATTTAGATCCTCTAATAGAAGCATGTAGTCTAGTAGAAGGAGGCATATTATGGTAAATCAAACTGTGTAACAGGTTCAAAATTGATTTCTATGACAGTGTAAATCCGAAGTAGTGAAGGAAACATAACTCATTTAGGTTGTGACTCATGGTTAGAGTAACTGATATTGTGGAATTTTGATTTAACTTGTGGTTCATAGTTCTCACTAGTTGGGAATTGATGTTGTTTGAATTGAATTTCATGTCGTGACTCTAGGTTTATATGATATTGAGTAGTGTACTTCCAAAAAATGTTGTATTATTGTTTATTATTCTAGATTCCTTGTTCATTGTAATCACTGGAGGCAGAGTAGCAAATATGAATTAAAATTTAAACACTATAATAGAAAAGAAAAGGTTAATTATCAAGAAATTCAAGGGCGAATTATCATAACATTGTAGAGTAGTATCAGTGGTAGGGGTGCATTGTTCAATTCATTGTGTTAAAATTTTCTACAAGAGGGAAATTTTTTATTGAAAACTAGGGAAAAATTACCCTAGCACATTACATAGAGGTCAAGAATTCAAATTTAAAATATGCAACCTAGAGGCCTACAATAGAAACTAGCTTAGATTATTTTGTGCTAGTATTAATATAGATGGGGTTTCTTTGTATTAGATTAATCTAAATACATAGATATGCCTATTTAAAATGAGGATTGTGGTTGGATTTCTATTTGGTTATTTCTTTCTTGATGCTCCATAACTTTCTTAAAGTATTTATAGTTGTTTTGTTTTCCTCTTAACACTTATAAGTGATTTTATGCAATCGCAATCATGTTTTTCAAACATAGATACTAATATTAAGATCTTGTAATTTATTTAAGATATGAGAAGATGACCTCTTCTTTAGGAAAGGTCACAACAATTTCCATGTCTACCTCACTGGGAAACATTTGAAAGGAGAGGAAGTTGGGTGCATTGTTTAATAATTATGGTAAACAATTGACTTCAGTTTCAGCTTTTTCATCCATTTCTTTTAGTCACTTAAGAAAAATATGGAATCTGAGATTACAAACCAGAAATCAGGTAGTTAATACAAGAGCCATGGAAAAGGAGTTTTACTTCAACTAGGATGGCTCAATGACAAAAAAATAGCAAGTCAGAGAAAAATGTTTGTTTAAAGGAAGGTCACCTGAACGTAAAACTTCATTGTGGATGGTCTTTCCTTGTCCACTGATATTTGATGTTAATGTGTGGTTTTAATTTTTTGTAGAGGGTCTTTTTGGCATATTATCCTGCATTCAATTACACTCTTAATTAAATCTCACTCTAATTGTCTTGCAGGCAGGTGTGAAAGAAATTGTTGAGAGTCACCCTTGGACCAAAGGGCATAAATGTTGTTCTGGAGAGAAGGTATGGTTCTCTGAAAAATGTAAACAATGGTATGCCAGTAGCTAAGTAGGCAATTTTTAGATGTGTTTTCTAGTTTTCTTTTTATTGTTGTATTAGATTCCCCTTCCTAAATTTCTTAGATCTGGTAGGAAAAATTTGAAAACTGAAAGGTTACATCTTTTTGACAGGTTAAGTTAGAGGATTGGGTTGAAAATATTGGGGCCAAGTTGGTAAGACAAGCTACAAAAAAGACAAATAATTTTGTTGGGGATGGAACTACCACATCTGTTGTTCTTCCAAAAGGTTTAATAAGTGAAGGTGTAAGGGTAATTTTTGCCACTAGTATTGGTTTAAGATTTGTAGGGTTTTATGGTGTTTGTTTTTTGAGTTTTGGTTTGGGATTTATTGAGCTTAAAATCGTATTTGAATGAAAAAAATTCATGTTGAAAATTTTGATCCTTTTGTAAAGTTTTATGAGCTTGTTAGGAAGGACCCAATGGAAAAAGATTATATCCTAAATTTCTAAATCATAATTTGAAATGAAACCATTTTTTTTTAAGTTCTTGCAGCAGGTGCAAATCCCATTCAAATTACTAGGGGCATTGACATGACAACAAATTCCTTTCTTTTAGAACTCAAAATTTTGTCAAAGGAGGTAAATTCTCATATTTTGAGTAGGCTGGTTTTCTATTTTTCTGATGGTTTTATGTTACATCTAATTGAATTAGTTTCCTAAGGTATTTTGGGTTGCGAAATCATTTTCATTTTTCATACAGTATTTGTCTCGAGGAATACATTTGGTTGTGTGGTCTTGTTAGATATTCAATAGTTGTAGTTGTTTAGTGTTATGGTTGAGGTGCACTTTTATTATGGGAATAGTTGATGCAACATTATCATTTAATCGTTACTCTAGGGTAACATGTTGAGGAGTTTCTTGTGAAACATTTGTATTTTTGGAATTTTCTTATGCGTGAATGGTTACACATGTTAAACCATTGTAACCTGTATTATTTTCTTGGTGGAGGACATTGAATAATACATGTTGCTTCATTTGGTGTTCTGAATAACTATGAAATAGGAAAAATGATAGTAGAGGCTATGAGAAAAGTTGGAATGAAAGGTGTCGTGACACTTGAAGAAGGAAAAAGTGCATAAAATAATATGTATGTTGTCGAGGGAATGCAATTTGATTGTGGTTATATTCCTCCACACTTTGTGACAAACAATGAGAAGATGTTCATGGAATATGAGAATTGCAAGGTAATTGATCCAAAATAAGTTTCTTCTTGTTTATTTGTTGTGTTTTTATTCACTTGTGTTCCTTGTAATGTCAGAGAGAATAATTGAAAATCACAATATTTTTTAAATAAAACACTCATTCTTTCATCACCATACACACTTGGCATAAATGTATGTCGAACTTTGATGTTTTGCTTGAATATGACATAAATGTAGGTGGAACTTTCGTATTTTTCAAGGTTCCAACTAGGTAGAAGCCATGTTATATCAAGGTTCCAAGAATTTTTTTTTGGTTCTTAACCCTTTCTCTCATGAAATGATTTCCTAGTCACTTGCATATTACCAGTATTCATAGCATACACCCTCGAGGTTGATTTTGGGATGTGTTGGTTTGCATGAAATTGTATATGTTTCACCCTAAGTTTTTGTTGTGTTTGTTTATTAAATTGGGAGTGCTGAATAGAATCATAATTTATTGTAAATTGGAGCTTTTATTGGTTGATAAGAATATCACAAATGCAAGAGAAATGATCATAGTATTAGAAGATGCCATCCATGTGAGGTATCCCATTTTGATAACTATGGAGGACATTGAACAAGAATATTTAGCTACTATTGTTTTCAACAACTCTGGGGTGCGTTGAAGGTTGGTGCCTTGAAAGCTCATGGATTTGGAGAGAGGAAATTCCACTACTTAGATGGAATTTTCATATTGATGCGAGGTACTTTTTTATTTGAGCTACATTATTGAGATAACACATTGTGACATTCCTTTTGTTTTATTTTTATCTTTTCTTATCAAGATAACACATTTATTTGAAGGGTGCTAGCTCAATGGAAGAGCACCTGTCCTACAATAAGAAGGTTGGCGGTTCGATTCCATCATGCCTTTAACAAGATTTAGTCATTGAAGAAACAAAAGGATTCACATTTTATATATTTTTTTTTCTAAAGATAATTTTTTATTGTCTCTAGAGAGACAATAACTAATATTAAAGACATATTGTATATATAGTGACAATAATTGTTTAATCTAGCTATTGTCTCTTGAGAGACAGAAATGAATTGTCTCTTAAGAGACAATAATACATTTATTCTGTATTGTATTTATAAAGACAAATTTGTAAGACAATAATTTTAGACACCCACTTAAATACAACATTTAAGCAAACTTACAAGTTTTTTTTGTCTCAAGTTAAGACAATTTACTCAAAAATTGTCTTAAATATTTTCTTAAAACCCCCTTTTGTAGTAGTGTAAACTCATACGAGATCTAAATATAAGTACAAACTTGAAGATTGTTTTTCATGTACACCAGTAGGAGTATGGAAACTAAGGATACACCTAGGGGGTGGAGGATACACCTACAACAAATTTTGATCTCTATATTACCAGTGGCAACCAAGAAGGCTTTTTCATCTCCTACAATGCGTTTTCAGTTGTCACTTTCTGCATTAGCTCACTATATTGGGATTTGATCTTGGTCTAGTATCGAAGTTTACTAGTAAAGTCCTAGTGGGGGGTGGCCAAAGCATCCTTTCCTTTTTCAAATTGGAAATAATTGACTAGCCTATTAGAATTTTGTGTTATAAGGTGTTGCCAATCAAGCATTGTCCTTGTCATTTATGGGAGGTAGACATGGAATGACAGAAAAAAAACTAGTGTATAATATTGGGTATTTGGAAGTTGTGTCAAAAGTATATTCCCCCCTCATCCATCGTCACTATGGGGGGATCCATTCATGATCCTATCACACAATATACACCAACCAAATCTTGTTATAGTTGACTCATTAAAGAATGAAAGATGATTGATTTTTTCAAGGTATGGTAGTTGGCCATGAGGAGAATTTTGATGCATATTTATGAACCATTCTCCTAAGGACAATTTGACTATATTTTCTTTGGTGGGCTTGTTTCTGGAGGTGGTTATTAGCAATTCATATGGTCATTTTATTTGATTTCATATACTATTTTTTTAACTAGACTTCACGCTTCCCTTTTATTATTAATGTGATTACGAACACGGGTCAACTATAGGTATCTGTACTGTGGTGGAGCATATGAATTGGTGGCATCCTAACTGGCTTCCAACTTCATTTATGGTCTCTAGTGGTATGTTGGCAGTTTTGTCTCCATTAAATCTAACATCTATCATAGTTGGTACACATGTTGGTTTGTGCCCCTCCCTAGGGGTAGTGGTTCATGTGATGGACGGTCGCATGGAACTACCTCCTAATACATTAATAGATATAACTATTCAGGTGGATAAATGGGCTTTCAATGCAACTTTACCATTTTCTAAGAGGTGAAATGGGGATCCCACTATCTTCGAGGTGGGCATTCCTAGATAAATTGCATGACAAACATTACATAACTCTTCAAAGGTGGTCATGCAAAAATTAAGGAAGATTCCAAGGCGATGGAATAAGCTCAGGTCCTAATACTCGGAGTTGACACATATTGCAACAATGTTGACAAATTAAAATAGAGGGCTCTAGTTGGGAGGTGGCAGTTCATCAGGATGAGAGGGGAACAAATTAAGCCATGGGTAGTGTTGTAGCTTTTCTATCTCCTATCACACAATTTATTTCAAAAGATATAACAATCTGCTATAGACAACCTCTAGGTTGATAGGAGACGAGTGTCTAGGGAATCCGAGAGGAGCGTTTTGCAAGATTATTAGTAGAGATTTATGTTGCACTCCATATGTTGTGTAGTTTGAAATAGAGATAATTCAGGGGCTTGGTTCAAGAGTCCTTGGTCAAGGAAAACTCAAGAAAACACATATATCTAAATACTCATGTGGTAAATATGGCTAATATCAATGAGAAATGTCTTGGTTCTGGTGGCCGGCACATAAAAATAGGCACCTTAATATTTTTTTGTAGCATAGATGAACAAGAGGAAGGAAATGAGGGGAATTTATGAAGAGGGTTGGACACAACTTAGAATCCTAATTAACAATATCCAACACAAATATGGAAGAGTGAGGAGATGAAAATGCAGAAAGAGTGGAGCATGAATTAAGGTCTCAAACTCTATGCCTCACAAATACATTTGTCACCAAACAACAATAGTAAATTTGTGCACATAAAGGTATTGTAGGCTATTAAATAACAGAAGTAAATATGTAGTTAAGACAAGTACTTTTTATTACTTAGCAATAGATATAAAACCATAAGGAGAGTGATACTGGTAGCTTCATTACACTATTTCAAAGGAGGAAAGACATATGTGAAGTAATAAACAAAGGGGAAACACATTATGCATTGATATGATTGGAATTGAAACCAAATAGTTTCATTAATCCTTCAAGATGGAGTCCAAATCACCAATCCATTACATTTAGAAATTGTATCAGCCCAAGGACATCATGAATAAGTGAATTGAACCAATGTGGAACCACATAATTCAAGCCTGATCGGTGCATAGTTATGGAACCCCTCTTAAGTGTTACTTCCTTCTATTTATAAGGAGAGGGGGAACCTTGACCAACAGCTACAAAATATCTCATTTTAGCTCTAACCGTCTCAGCATGTGAAGGTTATGCTGCCCAAAATAATTACAACCAGAATTGATTTCATTCTTGAAAAAGAAAAAAATTAGAGAATAACAGAAAAAAGGAAAATTGAATGATCGTTGAGGAAACTATCTCCCTGCCATTCCTATGACGGACTCGAATTAGGCCATGCCTTTTCCATGATGTTCCTTTTTAGTTGCTCAGTCGGTTCACCTGTCCCTTTTGCCTTAAATTCTTGAATTCCCAACTATTTGGACCTGGGAGCGATCACTTGTCGGTTTGTTGTCACAATGTA
>Ga0181464_1000096_pt1:0-22500 | contig 26231 bp, 18 predicted proteins | sample InSIn2gowninarea_FD_119074 | JGI IMG/M metagenome (GOLD analysis project Ga0181464, IMG submission 119074) | Clean room microbial communities from NASA Spacecraft Assembly Facility at Jet Propulsion Laboratory, Pasadena, California, USA -... ...
GCTTACGCATCCTTAACAGTCGAGCCTGCTTGCGCATCCTTAACAGTCGAGCCCCTCACCATCGGAATAGTGAGTGACCCCTAAAGAATATAGGGTGAGGTAACGAACGCTCGACCCCCGCCATCGCGAGGATGCACTCAACTAGCAAGGGCTTCGCGCTTACGGAAATAGCGTATATAAAGAAACGGCATCGAAAGCCCTAAGAAACATTTTCACCCAAGGATGCGTAAGCAGGCTCGACTGATAAGGAGAGGACCCGACAGGGGGCTCGACTGATAAGGACCCTTTAGGGGGCTCGACCATAAGCCCCCCCACCCAATAAGTAAATTGAAGAGGAACGTAGTGCTTGCTTGACGTTAGGAAAGCAAGGACACCTTCCAACCAAACATCCAAGAACCTTCTGGCTTCTGACACCGCATTCTACGCTTCGCCCTTATCGAGATAGGATCCCAGAATGGTTTCAATACTGGGGTTCTCAGAAAAGACGATGTACCGAGCGTGCTTAAGAGCCTTTTTGTGGCATCTCGCGTAAGCGAGGCTGTATATCTCTTCCACAGTCACACCCCAGATAGCCAAAATAGATCCCTTACGGCGATCCCCTTTGAATAAGAAGGCTACGCAGGCGGCGCTCAAACTCCTATACACGACGAAATGTTTCACAGAAATACTGAAAGGCTTCAACGCCGAGATAAGGCGGTGATGTAATTCAGCCCCCGAACTATCTCCCTTGAATCCAAGAATACAAATACATTGAGAAATGCCATCGCCCCTCTCCACAATTGTATCCCACCCGTTTTTCACAACAAAGTTGCTTGCGAACTTTGTACTCTCTTCCCAACCAACGACTTCCAATATTGTTTGGGACACGTTGTCGTAGCGGAAGTGGAAACAGGAGGATGCTTCTAATATAATGGTAACATACATATTCATATTCTGGATTCTCATTTCCCTACCGAATGATGGTAGTTTCCCCGTCGCCAGGGTGATACCGAAAAAAGGATAGACAAAAGGACAAGTCGTTCGTTCCCTTCTCATTCAAATGAAATCAGATGACTGACTTGCTCGAGCAGCATTGGCTCCCAATATCTATTATATATGTCATTACGCTTCAAAACCTCCGGGGATTGGGGTGGGTGGGTAAATAGTGGCTATAATGGGAGGGTGAGGGTGAGCCTGTCGAACTCTCGACCTCTGGGAGAGGCAACGAACGCTCGACCACCGCCCCCACCCAATAAGCATCAAGGAAGAAAAACCTCCGCCAAGCTTGGCCTAACACACCCATCCTTTACCCTTGAACCTTTGGATCCTAATCTCATTGGAAAGCAAGGTCCCGGAGGGGCTTGCGCTTCCTAGTGCAAGGACTACCTTTACCCCGAAAGAGCCGGTAAGAATTAAGCAACCCTGCTTCCCGACCGACCTTATCATCCTCCTCATTATAGTCCTCTTGGAATCAATAGCATATTGTTGAATAAGAAGAAGATCAGAAACGCCATCATTGAGGCAGACAATGCAGCAATAGCCTCGGTTAAAGCAAACCCCGAAATGGCGTTATTGGAAAAGGTACTTTGAAATTGTGGTGGGTGTATTGAAATAGTGGGTTTCTGGTTGCTGGGCCGGCCTCTGAATATGAAGGTAAGGCCGTTCATGTTAACGTATGTAGAAAGCTTGTCTCAATTGCGATTTCCCTGAATATAGTCAATGTTGAATACGCTTTTCGTGATTTGATGCGACCCTGAATAGATTATAGAGGCCTTGCCTCTTCGATCATAATCTTCTTTGACCCTGAATATTGATTAAGTTCCCCACATTTTCACCCTACCTACCAGCCAGGCATATTACTTACGAGCATGCATGAATAGCAGAGCTAGCTCAGGTAATAGCAGGTCCTGACTTCAAGGCCCCTTACCCTTAGCAATAATCTTACCCTTCCTTCATAAGTAATATTCAGTTATATGCGCAACTGCCTACCTAGTGATTCATTGTCTGGTACACCGTTCAGAGCTATAGCGATGAGCAGGAAGAGCAGTTCACCTAATGACTGGCCTCTAGAACCCTAATAACCAGCGGGATGTCTGTATGTCCGTCATTTCTCCATAACCCTAATAACTCACTGTATAACCCTAATAACTGGCAAAGGCTGTTATTGACTGTTTGTTAAGGCCAAAGGCAAAAGCTTTTCTTTCCTTCAAGGGTGTAAAGGGTGTTCTTTCTAAATACTATAACCCGAAGAACAGGGCCCTATATTATTTAGGGGTCACTCACTATTCATATGGTGAAGGATTTCTCTCAGACTTACCCCCTACCCTGCCTTACCTGTTATCTACTCCTTACCCGCAACTGCCTAGATTCAGTTATATGCAACAGCCGAGTTATTCAGTGCAACAGCCCTCCTCTATAACCCTAACAGACTGGACTCCTATAGAACTGTTAAGGCGAAGCCCGGTCATAACTCCTTCCTCTGAGCAACTGCTGTATTCATTCACACAAGACACAAGACAAAAGATTCTTTCTTTATTTACACAATACAAGACAAAAGATTACTGTTGTGTTCTCGAGGGCTCAGCCAAAGGAAGAGGTGTTCTTTCTAACTCCTATAACCCGAATGATAGGGATGTCGGTCACTATAAAGAAAACATCCAACTGCTTTAATACGTTATTGTGTTACTAGCAATTACCGGTAGGAGGTAATTACAGGGCAGACCCAAACCTTCCTATTCTCATTTCACAACGTTTAGAACTATTGCGTGGGGGCATGGAAAAGCTAGGATTGCTGCGATTGCTTTTACCCTAGACCCACCCGTGAGGCGAGAACGTAACCCTAGACCGTGTGGCGAGACGACACGTGACGCTAGTGAGGCGAGACCCACCCGAGATTATGCTTTGCTTGACAAGAGCAACGAACCAGAGACCTTAGATCTTCTCTCTTGATACCTGGTTGTCTCTCGATTGATACCCGGATCTCGATTGAGACACGGATCTCTCTTCTTGCGACCTGACGACGATGAAAGAACTTGACGGATTGCCTTTGACGCTAGACCGTGATGCTAGAACGTTTGGCTGGTCGAACTAAACCGAGGCTGGTTTCACCCGTTTGGCTAGAACGTGAGGCGGGAACGTGTGGATAGACGATATAACCCGAGGTGGCACCCATCACACCCATTTCCCACATCACACGATACGAGATATTGAGTTTCCCCCATCACATAATACGGGAGATATTTAGTTCCCCATGTTGTTGCCACGATATGAGATATTGAAGTCAAGTTGCACCATACGGGACGGGACCATATCGATCCAACACGGCATGGATTGGGCACGGAGCAATGGAAGAACTGGTCCAAACCAACGACTATGCTTCGCGCTACAAGAGCACCGACAACTATACACGGGACGCTTCGCTTATGTAACGTTATATGCGCCCTAGGAAGGCGAGCGAGGTAGGTAGGAGACTGAAGGAGGAAACCGATACACCCGATCTATTATCGATTGATCAATGCCTGATCGAGAAGATCTAGACCTGATCGAGAAGATCTAGACCTCCTAGCCCTTGCGACCCCACACGATCCACTAAGAACGTGGCTTAACGCTGAGATCAACAGCAGCACCGATTGATTGAAATCGATCCTTCCACCCGATGATTGATTCTCAATTGATAACTGCCCGATTGCTGCTGATCTCTATACCCGATCGATTCTCGACCTCCTCGACCTGGAGACCTACAAGAGCCAGAACACCAAGACCTAGGGACGTGAACCGAAAGACCGCAGTGGAAAAAACTATCTGCTGTGATCGATCTATCTTCCCGCCTGCCTGAGATCTTCGATATTGATACCTGCCTTCCTGATCTCTCGATTGATGATACCCGTCGATCTCTTCTTGCGAACTGGAGATGGATGATGAACTTGACACGGCTTGCTTTTAGGCTTGACGAACATGGATGGCTGCTTGCTGGTCGAATTCACCCCGGCCAGCTAGGAGTAGGAGAAGAAAACGAACCGGCAGAATGCAATTACTTACGTACGTGATTCCTGCTTGCCTGAGATCGAACTTTCCCCCCTCGACCTTGGCACCTCACGAATCAGCCCACCGTCCCATCGTTAATAAGTTCACCCGTCACCACCACAGCCAGCACACTGAATGAACACGGGGCGCTTCGCTTAGTGTAACGTTATAACCCCCCCCCTTGGTGGGGGAGGAGGTGGGAGGCTGAATGAAACCGATCCTTCGAACTGATCGATCGAACTTGCTACCTGTCCGTCTCGATTTTGCTGATCGTATCTCTAGCTATCTCTCCTGATCTCTGATCTATCTATCCCCGATCTATGATCTCTCTACCTCCTGATATATTCTCTCTTTACCATCCCACCAAAAACGACGGACCCACATGAGACCACCACCAAGACCTAGGGACGTGAACCTCAAGCCCTCAGTTCACCTCAAGTCCACAGTGAAACCTCGCTTACCCGAATGGCTTATCGATACCTTGCTTTCAAAGCACCTTACACCAACTCGTAGACCCAGGGACATACGCATTAGATACGTTAATATACAATTTTAGTTACATAGTGCCAATTATGATTACCAATTTGAGTAGAATCTGTCAAATCCGGTCTAAAGAAAAGAACAGGCGCGCTACTACTTAGTGCTTCCTGCCTAGATGTGTCTGTGTGGAGGCGTGCGTGAGCCACCGGACGAAGGAAGAATCTGTGTTGCGGGGTTGGTTCGATGGGTGGAAAGAAAGGTCCGATGGAGTTAGGGCGGGTGTCAAGGGTTGTATTATTTGAGCAAAGCAGTAAAGGTCAAAGCAGGAAGGAAGCAGCTCAAGGTCTTCGTCGGAAGGTGTTCAATAAGCAGTACTATCACACAAGCAGTACTCTAACGCTGAGCAAGCAGTTAAGGGATCGGAAGGTTGAAGCAGAAGTCGAAGTCAAAGGTAAAGAAAGGGCAGGTGGTGGGCTTAGATCGCTTGCTTTGGTGCTGGATCAAAGTAATCGACAGAATCTGCTACTGAACCACACGAACCACCTGCTTCTCTTGCTACCTTTGCTTCTCCTACGACTTAAGCTGGACAAGAGAGTGGGTTCATTAAGGGGTGGGAAATGCTGCAAATATGGATTCGGATGGGTCATATCATGCCATATACTTAGTTAGATATGGAGATGGGTATCCTACCTATACACGGACGGATATCTCTATAGAAATCTATCTATATCTATTCTCAGCGACACGAAGGTTCGCCGCTTGTGCCCTCTGCTGCATCTCAGCATCACCGAATTGACATGGCGAATCGACCCGTACCGTGTTGGGCAGGGCGTGATTCAAAAACTTCTGGCTATTGGGACTGGACTGTTGTTGGTGAGCTGGTTGGTCTAGGTCCCTAGGTCTGGTTATCTCGTAAGTGAGCAAGAGACCTACCTTCGGCAAGCGGCACGTGGGGTCAATCATCAGGGAGTTTTCCTTAGAGCGTGTAAACCATACCTACCGTATCATGAGGGGTATGTCCTCTCTTCTCAGTCGGGTATGTCAGTCTGTCTCTGACTGTATGGCTACGACTGGCAATGAACTGGCTGCTATTGACAAGGACCCTCTGGCTGTGGCTCACTCACTCGCTCGGCTTCATACCGTACCGTGTTGGGTGATGTTGCATGTTGTGATGTTGACTCGGCGGGTATGTGGTGAACGGGTATCCATTGATGGTATCCTTCTCCTATCAGCCATTGATGATGGGGGACATCTTCTCGTGTCGTCTGTTGGCAACTGTAGTGCTGTAGGGGATATGCATCATATGTAACCAACATGTTCAATGTCTTTTGGTGGGAAATGGGAACATAATCAATCTGTTCATTGACTCGATGGGTGAACTAACTCCTTCCTCTTGGGTACCTCCTGTGATGTGTGTCCTTATCCTATCGGCCAGTGTTGCTGTGCTATCTCTATCTAATTAGTGGAAATATGGAATGAATCATATCATATATAATAGGAGATGCACTTGAGTTAGGGGAATCAATAAAGATAAGGATTACCTAATCACGTAGGTAAAGGAATCAGGGGGAAAAAGGAATTGAAAGAGACGAAAGAGAACGACCAGAAGAGAAGTGTGAAAATGGAGTGACGCACGAATGTGTGGGATCACGAAGTTGACTTATTGACCTGGCCTAACGACTAGGGCTGAGCATAATATGGGTTTAGAGGGACCTGGGGAAGGCACTGTGTGGGAAGGATCCAGAGGTAGGTGCTCCTTAGCACCCCTTACTCCATGGAAATCACTCTAGTGAAACAGGGTCCTCCTTTCCTTTCTTAATAAGGGCAGGCTCCGACAACAACCAATTTGATTCATACATATGGGAGCATTAGCCAATAGTCATTGTATCACTGCAGACTTAAAAAGTCCCATTCCTTAATCCAACTAATAGTAGTTTTTACATTCAATAGTTCAACTTCAGTCCAATGATAGAGGAGACTCCGCTGCTAATTGGGAAGAATCATATAGTTCTAATTAGCTGTTGTCAGAATCAATTAGATTTAGGTAATTGCTCAGAGAACCCCATATTACATACCTGGCCTTCAACACAGACCCGAGAAACTAGGAGGCCTACCTGTGAGCAGTCTGCAGTTGTGCATGTTTCCTAAGACTTTTTAGACTCGCATCTATGCGTTTAACCTTTCCATTGTAGTTTTCATAAGCTGTAGTTCTAACAACGACTTGCTACCGGCCTTACCCTTTTTGCCAGCAGAGGAAGCCTTCAACAACCTTCAACCTTCAATAGCCAGTCTCATCGCAAGTGTCACATTTTCAGAGGGTCTTTTGAGGGCACACATAGTTTGAGCTGCTGGGGCCGGTGCAACGGGCGGACAACAGCACGTATTGGCGGTGAGGCGGTCCAAAAACATATGCTATATCCCGTGCACTCAATTCCAAGATAAAGGCAAGAAAAGTTCAGTCCCCAAAAGAAAATAAGATGAGAAAAAGTATCCATTATAAATAAGATGAAGAATCTGCGTAATAGCCTGAGTCTGAAGTGGTTCCTAGCTCAGCTATAGTAGTAGTTCCAGTAGCTCTGTCCCGTTGCAATAAAGAGAAGAAATTAGCTGGCACTTTTTGCATTAGCCTTGGCCTTTGCTGAACTAAGCATCATGGCTCTTTCTTCTCTATGAAACTAATTGTCGTTTTTTGTTGCAATGATTTTGTAATATGAAATCTGAAATTCGACTTGCTATGTGGGGTGCTGCCTATTTGACCTGGGACCATGGAGGCTCCTCCCTGACCTATTGAAAAAAACAAACTATGCTATCCTGTTGTTTCCGCTCTACTACTTGCTTTAGTCTCCCTTTCTTATTAGTTCCAAGAGCTATTCAGGGAGGGGAGGTTGTTGAGCCAAGTTCCCACAAGCAAATGGAAGATATGAGGTTCACCAAAGTAGGCATAGTTCAAATACGTGAAAGCCTATTCTTCCTGTTGGTATCTATACATATGATACATATATACGTTATACTTGCATCAATGGCTAGAGTTAGTAGAGCTAGAGCTATTACCAAGTCTCTCCTCTATGAGTAGTAAGGCTAAAGCAAGTAAGTGGTGACACCATGCCCACCACCCAGTTCGACGTGTACTGTTTTCTCAATACACTGTACCCAAGAAGAGGTTCTTAGTCTCCACCAGTTTCAATAGCACCCCCATCATTTCTTTAATTGAATCTACCATGTTTGTTTGGTTGGGACAGATTTCAAAACCTTTCTCATTTGGCGTTCCTTTGTCACAACCTCATTCTTTTTATGGGTTCGATGAATGAATAATGCCGCCACTCATTGGGGAACTAAAGTTGATGTTCTTCTTACTGAACTAGTCCATTTAAGGCAGTTTCTCCCTAGGGGGAAGTGGTTGACACGGGCTTAATGAAATTGTTTCAGTTTATGGCTTCTGCTCCATTAAAACAAGAGAAATCCATACATTTTCTTCCTACCTGCTTCCGTCGATTTCATCCGTCGTACACTTACGTTCTTATTTCAGAATTTGAAAAAGAGAATAAGAAAGAGGCCGGTGAAAGGTAAGGCAGAGTGTTAGCATAGATGAAAAATTTGCCATTCCAGGACGTAGGGCTCGCCTGACATAAGGAGGGCGAGGACGTTTCCATGGCGATATCATAATGAATAATAGGTTGTAGTAATGGAAAATTGAAACGTATCTATGCCAGTATATTCCATTGAACATAATATTGTTTAGGTAGGAGAGTAGGAACTGACAAAACTCCCCAGTAGTTCTCCTCTTTCTTTCAAATATCAAAACGTGAATCCATTCCCAAGGTACGAGAGACGGACTTCAGCTAAAGCAGGAAGGGCAAGATAATACTAACTTAGTTCTGTCTAGTGTTGTCCTAGTGTTGTAGCATAGGTAAATGAGTTTTGGTGGAATAGAGCTAGTTTCATTAGATCCAGATTTCTTCTTCTTTTCTTTTATGAGATAATAAGACATAGAAACTGGAATTTCTGGACATGGGTGGTACTACATTGAACGTATTAATGCATGGGGACTACTGCATGGGACTTACTTACTTATAAGAACGGACTAAAGCAGTAGCTAGTTCGGCTTGGCTGAAGGCTAAGGCGGAAAGAAGGGCAGATTACGGCAATACCTTAGGGGTAGTAGTTACTTTAGTAGAGCTTGTTCATCACTCTATATGGGTTCATTGAAACTAGAAGAAAGAGGATAACTTCAAATACCGTATGGCTCTTACTTAAGTGTAAGGCAAGACCTAATGAATGGGTGTTGATTATTCCTCTTCCGGCTTACAAATGGAGAAGTGAATCGTAGATATGCAATATGATTGGCTGTATGAAAAGGAGCCCTATGACAATATGGATGATACATTGGCTTTCAAACTAAGATTTACTACAAGTATATAACACTAGTAACAACTAGTTATAAATAGAATTTCTATTGTGAACTAAAGAGATAGATTGAACTATGCTGAGCTAAAGCGAACGTACAAGTACTAATTCTCCATGCGAGCTCATATATCGATGGAGAATTAGTACTTTCTATACAGCTCTATCTAGTAGTGTAAACCTTACTCACTAGTAGTTCTACTCGGAAGCTACAAAGGAAGGCGGCGCTAAGGCAGTCCATGCAGCTAATGAATAAGGACTAAGGCTGCTAGACCTTAAGGCAAGAGTGCTAAGACCTTGAGTTCTGACACTACAGCTTAAGACTACGGCTGAACGGGGAGCTTGTTGATACTAGCTTTAACGAAAATGGGAACCTTAGGCCGTATCAATGCAAGTATCATAGCGGAGAAGTCCGAGTAGAATATTCCCCAGCCTTACAAGTATATCAGCTCTGACATCACAACCTGGCTCGAATGGATCGACAGCATAAACTTATTATAACTAAGATTGCACTACTCATTAAGGTTGTTTTAACGATGCATAAACACTTGTTTGTAGCGGCACTTACATTGATTGCATCGACAGTGGCGGTCCTCAATTCCAACTCTAAGTATTGATTTATTGTGACAATGGACTTTGTAAACGTCTCCATGCGAGCTCGTATATAAAGAATATAGCAAGGACGTCTAGATGGGCGGGTATAAAGCATAAATGCAATATCATATGTTAACACGTATATAGACCAAGGTGCGAAGCCGCTTGTCCCTCCGGGGGCAAGGAAAAAAAGAAGCTGATTCCCTAGAGCAGCTCTATGATGGGTGGTCTATATATTTCTCTTTTTTGACGGACACATTATGGACTAGTAGGCATATAGGGTGGGGTTCACTCTAAGAGGGCTGACTCAGAAGCTAAGAGTATTGACTCTATGGTGGTTAGGGAATAAATAGAGACCAGGGACTAATAATACCGACTAATAATACCGGAGGACCATGGGCCTAACCTCTAAGGGACCTATAGCTCAGACAGTAAGGCAGCATGCATGGGAACTAATCAATACCTTGAACTAATCAAGAAGACCTACCGAACCTGCTGAGAGGCCATCGATAAAGAAATTTCTGGTGGGTAATGTCGGAAAGAAAGTATTATATCTAGTGGGTACTACATGAACAACGTATTAATGCATGGACTGCATGGACTAAGAATGGACTAAGAAGTCTATTTCACCATGGTGGGACTTACTTATAAGACTAGTAAAGGGCAGTTTCTCCTAGTGATAAGGAGGAAGGTGGAATTTTTTTGTTGTACTTGCGCATCCTCTAAGAACCTGATAGCGGATGAAACATCTCTCTGGAAAGAGAGATTCCCTTTGCTCACTCGTAAATGCTAATTGATAGGCGGATTCTCCTCTCCCTTATGGTCGAGCCCCCTAAAGGGTCCTATTGTACCATACTATAAATAGCCAATAGCTAGGTACGACGCTAACGTCTACTCTATGAGTTTCAAGCAGCGCTTCTCTACATAGATTCCTTTCTTCGTTTCGGTAAGGTAGGGATCTTCCTTTTCGTAGGGTAGGGCTCTGTTTTTTTTATTATGCACTCTAAGTCAGAAACTTGCGGAGAACTGGATCGGCGAATCGAAGGCTGGATAATCGAGGGCTTCTCCCTCTATGGTGCCTGTCGGATAATCGGAAGATGTGCTTTGGGCGATCCAAGACAGACACGATTTACCAGATATCAAATCCTACCTCGCCAAGACAGATATGAAAGCTGTATTGCTTTCCCCGAACTCCGAACAGTAACTCCGAGCTTCGTATCTATCAGCACAGAGCTTTCACTAGCCTATCGCAATAAGATTCAGATTACCTATTTACTCCTTATACCTTATATATATATATCTATATCCAGTGCCTGTTAACTCCGTTTACCCAAATCCATAGCCACCAGCACCAATACCAGTTGTTGCATTTGACCGAATGAAAGCACCAGTAGCATCCCCAGGACCAGTCACAAAGCTATCAGCTAGAAGGGCAGGAGTCGATCCACCAACAGCATAAGAGCCAGTTGAACGAGTGAAAGCACCTGTTGAAGAACCCATTTCTCCATGAAGTGATTCATACTAAGTAGCAGCACGAGCGGCAGTTCCTGGCCCACTAGTAGTAGTTCCTTACGACCCAGTCATAGCAGTTCCTTACCCAGCAGTAGTTACATACCCAGGAGCTGTTCCAGGTCTAGCTAATATTACGTGAGTAATCACTTTCAAAGCATGTTGGCTTACTTATTCATTATTGCTCTTAAGACTGTATAACCAGGTGGGGCCAGTAGGACTGAATTATACATTATTCTTCTGAAACAACCCATTTAGCCTCGTTAGCCTGATCGACTTTACAACGGCACGAACCGCAGAGGAGATCAATCCGAAATCGAACCAGAACAACGTAATAGATCTTGGTTCGCCTTTTCCCGGGGGAGGTCGTGTACCGGGTGGGTGGATCGGTCAACAGGGCCTTTAGCCCAGCTCTTCGAATTGCGTATCAACGTAAGTAAGCATCGTGCATCGTTTCCCAAACAGACAAAAGAAGACATCGATCGGTTCACAGACAGACGAAAGAATACACCGCCACCTGTATCGAACAACTGCATCATCAACTAGTGGCTCTCGGCATCTCTCTATTGGCTCCCGTGTATTGGCTAGCGGCAGCTCACACACTGCTCTCTCGGGTATTGGCTAGCAGTAGTGGTAATTGGTTTGATCCTCTCAATCTTACGAGAAGAGCGGTCCCACCAAGCAATGACCCAGATGACAAAAGAGGCGTACCCTTACCCATTAACGCTTTCTTTTACATACCCTTGATACTCTCACTTTCACGTTTTCCCCATGAATTTCTTTTCCAGTAGCCCAGGAAGGAAGGACACCTCGCCCAGGAAGAAGGATGGCCCTGTATGCTTTCTATCTTTACTGCCCCACATACGCCCACATACCCAAATTCCCCAATATGCATCCCCCAGTACGACATGAAAAAAGCATTCCCGCTTTCAGTCAGCAGCCCCCATTACCCAGTCCAGCATGAGAATATGAACCAGGAAGGTAGCATTCGATCTCTTGACCAGCACTCCCCAGCGTGAAAACCCCGCATGAAGTGAAATACCCAGAACGCTCTCTTTACTTCTTTCTTGAATGATTAATGATTACCGGGGGCCGAGCAATGAGAGCATGAAGTGGAGCCATAAGCGGAGAGCGAAAGAAAGGGGTTGGTGAACAAGAAAGAGCGGATACACATTACACTTTCTGGGAACCTGCCGCCCAGGAAGCTCTATCCGAATACCCCTGGACAATAGGCCTTACGCTTCTACCCTTAACAATGGAAACCCGCAGAACACAGACAGACAGCAGCACTGTACGGGGGCCCCCCAGACCCATCTATCCTGGACTAGTAACAGGACGCTACACTGGAGAGAAGCTGCTTAGAGCCTGGTTACACAAATGAGGTTTAGAGATAATGGTTTTCCATGTTTGGTAATGATCGCGAAAGCTTGCCTCCTAGTTGGGCAATAATCGATACCGCTTGCCGGAAGAGAAGGTTTGATAATGAGAGCGAAAAAAAGAGAGAAAGAAACCGCTTGCCTCCATGTTCGGTAATGATCGCTACTGCTTAACGATATCACATATATCTGACATTTCACCTGCGATAGTAGGGCAGCATTCGGCTTTCAAAGTCAACAGATGAAGAAAGTAGTTTGGAGGCAGGTGCATTCATTGCATCGCCCCGAGGTGCCCTCAGAGAAAAGGCTGTCCGATTATTAATTCATTTCGGTGCTCCGGGGAGAGGAGGTAACCCCATTCATGAGGCAGGCAGAGGGGTACGGCCCAATCAAACCAATAGGGGTTGGGTGCACGGAAAAGGCAAGTGACTGATTCGGGTTCGGCATCCTCTTCATCCATTGGCGGGGATCTCCTCCAACGACGAGACAGCAGTCTTTAACGAGACAGCCGTCTTTCTTTTTGAGGTGCCGGGGTTTCCAGAGGGGACTATCCTCTATATTTGTATTCTATATATTGGTATTAGCAAAACTAACCAGAAGGGTCATTGTGTTTACTTATAGATAAGGAAGCTCGAGACCAGCCAACCGGAACTCTATAATGATTGTTTCAACGACTCCTGCTTCTTCCGGTCATGTTCGCTGGAGAAGGACCATAGAAGGTCCCACTAGCGAATCACCCGATTTCGTGTACTCATTGGCCAGGAACTTACTATCTTTTAGGATAACCAGGAACTATCTATAAGTTTTAGCCAATCTTTCGGCAACCTATAGATAGTAGGGCTCTGGCAGTTGTCCACTTATCGATCAAAATGAAACAACTATTGATGTCGGGCGAGATCGAATCACTGCTAAAGGGGTGGTAGGGATGAGCGAAGGCAGCCTTTATCTCTCATTGGATATACAAAAGTGTTAGTTACAGAAGTACATATAGGGTGGGTGGAAGAAATGGAGCACTGGCGAACCAATCTGTATGGATGATGGGCCTATCTACCTCGTTCTCGGCGAACCAACCTAACTGAGAGACTGAGAAGCAGATCAAGCGATGAATAGAGAGCGATTACTGGAGAAAGGGGTGCAAGCACCGAACGAGATAGAGAACTGGGCGGGAGAAACAAGTGCTACCCATGCCTAGTAGTACCTTCGTGGACCTCTTTGTCTCGGATCAGTTCTACAATAATTTGGCGTTTTGCCAGTTCCTCACGGTCAAGAGCCGTAGCGACGGATTCAATAATTCCCTGAAGAAGCATACCCAGTGACTCGAATGGAGCATACAACGATGTGTCGAATGAAGCATACAATGGTGCAGCAGGGGCCCTACGGGGGTACAAGATGGTAGTAAACAGAGCACACCTCTATGACTCTTTAGGAGGCATCTCGCTTGAGCTTACCCTTTGCAAAACTAAACTAAGGAAGGGTTCTTTTAGGGCTTGTGAAGGGAGGACCCCAAAACATCCGCGGGAATCGCCCCCTCCTTTCTAAGTGGAGATCCACACGAGGAAAAGGTTGGTGCTTCCTACTGCTCAGAAACTCGTACGAGAGCTAGGTCCGGAGGGCCCTCTACTCTATAGTTGGCATATCTGGTTCGCCGGCATGCATGGAAGAACCATTCCTTTCGTTAGCATGAGTAGTTATAAAAAGTCAATGATTCGCCCTACTATCTATAGGCGAGTTATTTCACGCCTCCCATCTCCTCCGGAACTATTTCTTGACGAAGTCCCACCCATACCCAGTGGTCTCGCTCAACCAAACCTATTTATCCCATACCCCTACCACCTCAACTATTGCAATGGTCCTTTGACAAGGAAGGAGAGCTTGCCTTACTCTCATCACTTGGTAATATATACTGATACTATTAGGCATCTATGCCTAATCAAATCAATGAGAAGTACCTTGCCCGATGCGGACAAGCGACTACGTACCTTATTTCTCTTTCCCTGACCTGACTTTCCTTACCTTAAAGGAAGACCTGACCTGAAATGAAGAGTCTTTCCTAGGTCTTGCTTGAGTACTTCCTCTCCCGAATGTCCCAGCAACCAGTGGGCTTAAATACGTATTAATTCCTCTCCTCTCGATGGCGGCCTTATCAGTCGAGCACCTAAAGGTGATGGCGGCCAGTCGAGCCTGCTTGCGCATTCAATTTACTTATTGGGTGGGGGGGTCTCGATGGCGGCCTTAACAGTCGAGCACCTAAAGGTGATGGCGGCCTTAACAGTCGAGCATGCTAACGCATTCAATTTACTTATTGGGTGGGGGGGCTTATGGTCGAGCACCTAAAGGTCCTTATGGTCGAGCACCTAAAGGTGATGGCGGCCTTAACAGTCGAGCATGCTTACGCATCCTTATCAGTCGAGCACCTAAAGGTTAGGGTTTACTTATTGCCCCTCTCAAATAAGTAACCAAAACAGTCGAGCCTGCTTGCGCATCCTCTGATGGCGGCGATGGCGGCCCTTATGGTCGAGCGATAAATCCCTCACCATATGAATAGTGAGTGACTCCGTCCCTCACCCATATGATGAGTGAGCGTTAAAACCCTTATGGTCGAGCACCTAAAGGTCCTTATCAGTCGAGCACCTAAAGGTGATGGCGGCCTTAACAGTCGAGCCTGCTACCGCATCCTCTGATGGCGGCGATGGCGGCCTTAACAGTCGAGCGAGAAATCCCTCACCATATGAATAGTGAGTGACTCCGTCCCTTATGGTCGAGCACCTAAAGGTCCTTATCAGTCGAGCACCTAAAGGTCCTTATGGTCGAGCACCTAAAGGTCCTTAACAGTCGAGCCCCTACCGGTCCTTGCACTCGGAAGCGCAAGACCCTCCGGACCTTCTTAAATGGTTTAGTTTAAGATGTTCTCTGCCTTGCTGCTGAGTTTGTACAGAAGGGAGTCTAATCATGGAGCTCTAGCCGACGGGGTCTTTGCTTGCTTTCAACAAAGGCAAAAGCGCTTATTTCCCTCTGCTTAATCGAGTCGTCTTGTATATTGATCACCAGGCATTGAAGTTCTTGAACAGTCAGAAGCACATGAAGAACATGCACGCTAGGTCTTTCCTACCGAAGTTTCCATTTGCTATTCGTCAACAATCAGGCGAGCTTCATCGAGTTGCTGATACATTGAGCCGTAGACTTACTTGTGACTATGAGCCAGGAAGTAGTGGGCTTTTCATGCTTGAAGGAGTTGTATGCTGAAGACGAAGACTTCGTAGGGTTCCATAAATAGGAGGGAGTCACTTCAGCTGTGGCTTGAGAGCTTTTTCATCATACTATACCGAGGTTTGAGGGATTTATCGATATGATATTAAGATCAAAGGGTCACATGAGCATGAAAATGAGTTTCTTCGCTCCGGAAGTTCGATCAACGAATGGAAGAAAAGGAGCAGATGCAAATGGATTGGTCGTACCCTTACCCTTGCGGGCCTAAATTCTATTAGGATTTTTTACTAAATATCAAGAAAGGCACTTCCCTCACTTCGAGCAGTCTACGTGTCTCCTTCAATGATTCCGTACCGACTGTCTATTATGCCAATCCGTTTCCCAACGTACTTCGTTATAACCACCTAGCTCGGATTTTCTTGTTTGCTTCGTTCTTCCTCTTTCACAAAAGTGCCCGGCGAGAGACTATTAGCTGTTGTTCGTAGGGTAGTTCAGTTGCTTATGGGATATCTTAAATAAAAGACTTATCGGCCGGGCGGCTACTGCCTCGTGCCAATAGGAATGCAGCCCTTCGCACTAAACCAATAGAAGAGTAAGAGTTGAGCAGCTCCTCGTATCAATAGAGGTACGACTAGAAAACCTTTCCATTCTTATGGATAGAGGTAGGATTCTGGCTATTTAATAGAAGAAGCCCAAGCTTTTAGTTAGTGAAAAGAGGTGTACGGGACGATACAACCAACCAGCAGGGCTGGGCCGGCCGGTGTCCCCTTTATGGCATGTATATGTACGTGGGTTGGAACCCTTACTCGAACTCTTACTCTTAGTAGGTAGCCGCATCCTCTCTTTGATCCGATCGGGCATTCCACTTGTACCAAGGAATGAAGGAAGGGGGGATCAGGATCTGCCGTTGCTATTTGATTTCAGAAGAGGACCGGAGGGCGATGGCGGGGGTCGAGCGTTCGTTACCTCACCCTATATTCTTTAGGGGTCACTCACTATTCCGATGGTGAGGGGCTCGACCATAAGGACCTTTAGGTGCTCGACCATAAGGACCTTTAGGTGCTCGACTGATAAGGACCTTTAGGTGCTCGACCATAAGGGACGGAGTCACTCACTATTCATATGGTGAGGGATTTCTCGCTCGACTGTTAAGGCCGCCATCGCCGCCATCAGAGGATGCGGTAGCAGGCTCGACTGTTAAGGCCGCCATCACCTTTAGGTGCTCGACTGATAAGGACCTTTAGGTGCTCGACCATAAGCCCCCCCACCAAATAAGTAAATTGAAGAGGATGCGCAAGCAGGCTCGACTGTTTTGGTTACTTATTTGAGAGGGGCAATAAGTAAACCCTAACCTTTAGGTGCTCGACTGATAAGGAGAGGGCCGCCATCGAGAGGAATCCCTTGGATATGAGACAACCGAGTGGTGACTTATGCCAGCAACAAGTGAAGGAGGCGTAGCAGTTCCTGTTTCTGCCAAAACTACGGCCTAAGCTTCCAGAGAGGAGTGGCTATGCGCCTAAGGTTGTTTATTATAGGTAACTACATTCTACATTAAGCAAGTTTGAGACCCTATCACGACTGGGCGATGTCTGTATTGCGTCTCCTTGAGTGTGATGGGACTTGACTGAACTTATCACCAAAGAAAGAAATGAGGAAGGTCAGAGGGTTTCATTTTCTCTTATAGTTTTTCGTTTTGATTGAAAGTTCCGTCCCTTAGTTAGAATGTCCAAGATTGGTCATTTACCAGATGACGGCCTCATTCTTTGGCGATAGCCTTGCATCATTGTGCTTCACTCTATCCTTGGGCAAAATCAAGTGCTTTCTCACCAGCCGACCATTAACCATTAACTAAGCGGGCCAAACGGATTCTCTTGACTTCCGGTCAACCATTCGATTAGGTTACCATGCCTCGTGGCCACTCTTTAGCCTATCTCATCATTGGATGGTGTGGTGTGGGTTGCAGCGGATAGAGTTTACCCAAATGAATGAGGTAGTCAAAGCCTATGCTCTTATTCTCGGTAACGAGATCGTCATGGCAGATAGTAGGGTCGATGAAGAGTCTCAGTGGATCCTAGCCGACTTAGATGTCCAAGTTTCCAAATCGAAATCCTTGCCCCCCGGAGGGACAAGCGGCTTCGCACCTTGCTATCTAAATCTTAAGCTTTTTCATTTGCCAAGAGGTACTGAGTGAGGGACCGTAGACGCCTCTCCGCTGTCTATGCTATGGCCGCCGTCTGACTCTGTCGTACAACAACTGACGGTCTCTCCACCATTCATTCGCAGAAGCGTCAATCTTCTAAAAAATAGAAAGACGCTTCTGTATCTGGGAGGAGCAGGCTTTCGACTTCTTGGCCGTCCTAAGGCCTCGCTCAAGGGCAGACGGAACTACCTTATTCAGATCTTATAGACTGAACTATCCTATTAAGAGAGATCTTATGGAGTCGAAACTCTTTTATTAAGATCTTATGGTATGGGGTCGACTCATTACTTTGATGACGCGACCGGACCTTTCCGATCGACTAGCCTTCGAGTTCTGCTTGGGTGGCTGGAAAGCACTCAACCCCCGTATGGGAAGGGAAGACTAGTGGATTGGCTCAGGGGGCAAGTTCAGCCGAAGGATCTCCTGCTTCCACCGAAGTTAGGTGATTATGGTACGAGCTTCTTCTCTGAGGATCACGAGCTACTCCTAGAGATCACTATCATCCAAGGGAAGACTCATCCAGTGGCTCGAGTGGGTGAGCTGCGATTCGAAAGGTAGCTTTGGATCGCATCTCCCCCCTTCCTTTCTTCTCTCCAAAACAAAGTCTTCGAAGTTGGTTGGGGGAGTCACTTCGCTCGCCTTCGGGTTAGTTAAGAGTTCTTGCTTCCTCCTTTGCTGCTTTGCTACCTTGCTAATGCTAAGAAGTGAAGTTCTATGGTTACTGTCCTAGGTGGGGATTAGAGACTCAATTCCTTCTATTGCCCAGTGTCTGAGCTGAGAGAATGGAGTGAATCTTCTTGTCAGTTCCCCCCCTTAGAATCCCCAGTGGTGAAATACGAGCTGGAAGGCAGCCCTCCTCGCTCACGCGGGATGTTTCCGAGCTAGATTGCAAAACCAGGGGGTCTTTCTCAAATCAAGACTCTGGGCAGGAAACCCCTAGTTTGTTTGGGTTCGAGAAATCCCTTATTGGATCCAGTTTAAGAGGGGCGTAGCGTGGGATAACCAATCTCAAGATTCCCTCTATTCCTTTGTCATAAGACTGTATATTACCTACGGCGATAGGCCCATCTCTTACTTATACTAACTAGATCCGCCAGAAAGAATGGAATCCTTTTAGGCATTCGGCAGAGCGAGAAGAAAAAGAAAAAATAGATAACTGAATGCACTTCTGATTGATATGAACCAATCCCCTTATAGAAGAGAAAGTTCGATCCGCTTGAATCGATCTAAGCACCAACCCAATCTCGATGAGAATCAGTACACGTAACTCGATCAATCCACGAAAGTGTGGCACTTCTCCACCCTCTGCTAGCAGCTTTCTTCTCTTATCATTTTGATTTTTGTCCTTTCCCTAGCCTGGGATAACTTTCATCCGACTTTCACTCACTCACTGAACACCTAAAAAATCTGCACATTAATAATATAACGCTTTTCATTTCATGGCATCTGACTCGGGAAATGACTTAATCAATAGAGAGAAATCTGTCCTTTTAGCAGCCTTTTTTTATCTACGATACCAGCATCCACTTCTTCAACTCGAGCAATCACATCGGTTCTTCCTTCAACGGCAGCTGAAATAGCAGGGGATCTTGCTAACTGTGCTTATTCTGCTTCCTATAAAAGAGAATCTCTCTATCAACAAAAGCCATTCTTGGCTTGGTCACATTCATTCAACCATCAACCATTTCGCCCGGGATGGGCTCCTACCTTCTTTCTTTTCGTGTAGTGGGACTCCTTCTTCGTCAGTCAGAGACAGCAGCAGATAAGACAAGAGCGAGAATCGCTAATGGTTCTGTTATACGAAACTTTATTTACCCCGGGGTTCCTTCCCTCGCTTAATCGGAATCTCACTCACTCTTTAGTTTCAATGCTAAATGGGAGCCTAGTTCAATGGCAGCTTTCTTCCTAAACAGGAGAGTTCGAAGGCCCTTCTCCGCGGATTCGTCTTAAGATAAGGAAGAGCTTAACCACACCAAAGCAAATTCAACTTCCGGAGAGAAATCACAGTCGAAAGAGGAAACAGATTCAACAAGAGACAAGGCTGGTAATGACGATCCTCCAACTGCGGTTACGACGACAGTGGCAAGAGCTTCTTCTTTGCTCACATCTTCTCTTTCCAGGTACTAGTGACTTCTTGCATCTCGAAAAAGAATATTCTCAAAGGCTAGCTCCTTATCTCTTTACCTCTCGGCTTCTGAAACAATCCTTGCACTCGGAAGCGCAAGACCCTCCGGACCTTGTGAAAAAGAAAAAGATAGTAGCACAGGGCCTTCTCTCCATCTCAGAAGAAAAGTAGAATTTCGTGCGGGTATGAAAGATAGCTATGAAAAAGCATCTTCCTTCCCCATCTGCCCTGCTCTGAACAGCGGCAATAACCAGTGATGGCATACTCTTATTATAAGAAAGAAGCATCTCCCCGAGGTCAGGGAATAGAGCTAACTGCAATTGATTCTATAGCAGCAGATCTCGCTAAGACCGGTTATGCCGCATCAAGAGCAAAGCGAGAAGAGCTGACTCGTGAACATGAACAATCGCTTATTTCACAGCTGGTTCAACTTGAGCAAGAACTGCTTCGGATCAAAAAACTATCTTCCCTTTCGACAACAGCTAAATCGCGATGCCACTTGGCTTGGGGCCGTTCCCTAAAGAATGTCTTTCCCTGGAGCCAGAGGGGCTTGTCTCTCATGAGTATAAGGCACTGAAGAAAGAGCGAACTAACTAAGCTAGTGCCCTTCCCCTCTGAGCCAAGATGAGCTAGCAGGGGGTTTCTTTCTTTTCCTTCTTTATCTACTAGAACTTTAGGAAAGCTTGGAAGCTACTTGCAGTGAATGAAGGAATGCCTTCTTAGGCCGTAAGCTCATTGGTTTAAGAGCTACTCCGCTTCTCGCTAACAGCCCTATTCGCTTAGCTAATTGACTCGGGTATTCCCATTGCTTCAGGTATTTGATTACCAAACCAACCGTTGCCACACATCTAGCTACAAAGAAAGAAAAAAGACATTTATTGGTTCACGCACCTTCTGTCATTTCACTTCACTACCAGCGCAGTCGCAGTCCAATTCTCTTTCTCTATCTCCGAATTCTCTGTTTCACTCACCACCTACCTATCTTTCGAGCATACCTTTCTCCTTTCAACCAATGCCATTCACACCATACCCAGTCCAAAAGACTCTCCAGCCCCTTGGAACAATCCATCCAAGTTCAAACCCTTTCCGCTCTGACAAAATTATTCCAAACCTTTACAAACAGAGAAAGATTGATACCTCAGGCCCGTTCTCAGGACCTTCCTCTCCAGTTGAAAACATTGCTACCCAACAAACCACTTCTAAAGAAAAGAGGAGCCTCATCTTTTCCCTGTCCATGCCCAAAATCCTATTTCCTCTTTCCTCCATAACCTTACCAATACTCCCTCGCCTGGAATTCCCCCAGTAAGCTGATCAGACACAGCCCTGGACTTCCCTTCACTACCAACCCCTCCCCTTAAGATCCCTCACTGCCTGGTTATGTTTGCAAGTTGCAGAAAGCATTGTATGGTCTTAAACAGGCATCACGCGCTTGGTATGATAAGTTTGATAGCTTTCTAATCAGTAAAGGCTTTCTTATGAGCCGTAGTGATTCCTCGTTATTGATTCAAACTAACAGTTTGCGAACTACAATTCTTGCGGTTTATGTGGATGATATTATTATAACTGGCAGTGAGACCTCTTATATCTCCACTCTAATCACTGAATTAAGTGCTCAGTTTGCTATAAAGAACTTCGGGAACTTGAACCATTTTCTTGGCATTGAGGTACTCAAGACAAGAATGATCGTGGACTGTTTTTCACACAGCAAAAATATGCGTTGGATCTCCTCCAGAGAGCTGCTATGCTGAATTGTAAGCCCTGCTCTTCTCCAATGAACTTGAAAGTCCTCTGCTGCAGTCTCATTCAACTACATTTGTTCCTGTAATCCATCTCTGTACAGAAGCATCGTTGGAGCCCTGCAGTATATAACTATTACAAGACCTGATTTGGCCTTTGCTGTTAACTCTGTTTGTCAACACATGCAATCTCCTACAGATGACCACTTTACTGCAGTAAAACGTATCTTGCCTTATCTCAAAGGAACTGTTACACTTGGTATTCAGTTCACTAGAGGACCTTTCACTCTTACTGCCTATTCAGACGCTGATTGGGCGGGTGATACTTGTGATCGTCGGTCGGTTAGTGGCTATTGTCTTTTTATGGGTAATAATCCCATTGCCTGGTGGGCTAAGAAGCAGGCCACAGTTGCCAGATCTTCAACCGAATCTGAGTATAGATGCTTAGCTCATACTGCCGCTGAATTCTCGTGGCTTCGCATGCTCTTCAAAGACTTACGGATTCCTTTGTTTCATGTGCCAACCATTTGGTGTGAGAATATTTCAGCCATCTCCCTCGCCTCTAATCCTGTGTTCCATGCTCGCACGAAACAAATAGAGGTGGACTACCACTTGATTCGGGATAAAGTTCTCCATAAAGATCTTCAAGTGCGGCATATCTCTACAGTTGATCAAGTTTCCTTCTCCTATCTCGTTTGTTAACGATGCGGCATACGAAACTGATAGCACAAAGTCGGTACCATTGACTGAACACAAACACAAGATCAATCAAGTATCACATGTGAACGAAATCGAGAGGGAAGAGCATGGATGCTAGCAGCACCGGAAGTTATCGTTCAGTATGAAGTTGAATGCAAGCCTATGTCCATC
>Ga0181464_1000097_pt1 | contig 26136 bp, 30 predicted proteins | sample InSIn2gowninarea_FD_119074 | JGI IMG/M metagenome (GOLD analysis project Ga0181464, IMG submission 119074) | Clean room microbial communities from NASA Spacecraft Assembly Facility at Jet Propulsion Laboratory, Pasadena, California, USA -... ...
GTTGCAAAGTCTTCGGAAGGTGGCACCGAAAGGTGTTGGGGTGTAGACTGTGTTATCGTCGGAGGGGCAGTTGAGGTGCAGAGATTGGACAGCGGAGGGAGGAAGAGCACTGTAATTAGTGGGCGAGGCTAGAGTACCAGACAAGCAGCTGTTCAACGAGGTTTGGAGAACGCTGTCAGTACAAGTGGTGGTCAGTAGAACGTGTCAAGATTGGTTGGATCCTGTACCTGGAATTTGCCTTGTAAGCCTGGAGTGCAGAGTTGGTCTCACTAATCTGGTAAGCCGGGTTGTTGTTCTCTTGTGGCTGAGCTTACTTCTGAGCTGCCGAAGCATTTGCGGCTCGTGCATCGGCGAATCTGGAGACCTAGGTCAAAACTTTATCAAGCAGATAGATTAACGCTTGAGGCAATGCTTGGCCAGCTCCAATAGTGAAGTGGGGTACAATAAATGAGGCTCGAGCTGCTCTCAGACGATACAAGACACACCATACTTTCGGTCATTGTGGCAAGATGCCAGTTGTGATCCCAATCCACCACCTACAGCTGCTGCTACCACCAATGCTCCTACTAGTGCAGCGCCAACGACCCAAATCCACCTATAACGATAATTTGCGGTCTTTTGAGTGGTCGCTGCTAATGGCGCCTCACGTGGTGGACTTCTTGCTTCTCGGTTAGTAGGGTTGTTAACGTCGCGATAGGTTTCAAGTCCGGAGGATGCGGGTTGACAAAACATCTTCTGTGAGTCTTCTCTTGAGGGTTCGACTGCGATGCCATTCTGGGACATGACAATGGGACATGCAAGGTTCAGATAATGCGGTACAGAACGGTAATCTTTAGGTCGAATAAAATCAAGTCCTGAGAGGGCGCTCCTCACGTTGAAAGAACTCCGGGTTATTGCTTGCTATCGAAAATAGCCAAAAGATTCTGCTAAGTCAATCGAAGATGGAGAATACGTATGTTCAATAGTGAGATTGAGAAGAGCCGATAGATTGCAGGTCGACAACAGGATAGCCACTGGGCCAGGTGGAGATTAGGTGAATTGATCCTGTGACCAGGTTTAGTTACTGACAAGGTGGGCGAAACAACATGGTTGCAAGTGCCACCCGGCATCATGCAGGTGTTGCCTACATAGTCCAGCATTCTCCTCTACTACGTGATTGCCTGCCGTGTTGTCCGGCAGACGCCAGTGAGAGGGGAACACGCTGCGGTAAATCAGGGCCAGTGAAGAATCAGCCGGTTTGCGGACTTGACAGGGTTCATGAAAACTTAACATAGCCAAGCATTCATGGCTCGGCGTTTCCTAACGTGAGTGAACCATTGATCAGCCATACCGTGAAGAATAGTGGATAGCTCAACTCATAAAACGCTATAGAACCTGGTCTTCTTCACAGATGCTTCCGGTATCTCGACAACAGTGAAAAAAACGCGAATTTGAAGGAAGGGGAATGTTAACAATGTATACACCAAGAAGCGCTACAGGGCCAAGAGCAATGGCATTGGAGCCCAAACGCATGCGAACGTATCAGGCATAGCGGCAAACGCGCCCTCACGTTTACACCTTGAGCATGTCTATGCTGCTTCCACGTTCTCGATAGTGCTATGTCCTATTCACTCCTTCGTGACCTTCTCCCAAGCTGCTGAGGCTGCAGGCGCAGCGGATCTGGGTACGTGCCTGTCCTGACAGAAGTCGACTAACGACGTAATTGTCATTGCCTTAACCTCCTGCCCACCACGGGCCCCACGATCAGAGTGATGGCCACTATCACCCCGACAATAGCGACGATAGTATCGGTTGGTAATGATATGGCATGCGCAGTGCCACTGCTTGAACTCTTCTTTAGTGTACGCGACTGAACTGCACGCTGAATACACGAAGAAATGGGATGCGAAGAGATGGACAACCATATCTACAAGCTGGGCGCGACAGAGCGCCCGGAGCTATGACATTGTTGATGACACAGCGTCGTCTGTTCGACGGTCGTCAACAAACTGTCTCGGAGGAATGTGATGTTTTGTATACCATTCCGCCAGCGGTGGACATGGGTCATGCACGGTGTCGCACAACTTCCCCTTGTGCACCTCAACACCAAGGACGCATCTGCTCGACGCAACATTGGCATACAACCACGACAAGTTCTGACGGTGAATGTGGGCCGAACGACACTTCATCGAAGCGACCAAAAATGATCGCTCTATGTATCGTGGCTTGACATCGCGTACGTTCGAGGGAAACTGAATACTCCTCTCTTTTTACCTTTGCCACAACGTCCTTGGTATGACTTACGCTGTTGAAAGAGCAGGTCATTGTTCGACCACGGCGCCGCTTGGCCGTCACGGTCTCTGTACTGATAGTATGCGCGACAGGGTTACGAACACTCTCTCCACCTGGTACCCGACTCGACCGGGACATATATCAAAAGGGTTCCCTCTTCACTTGGATCATTGACCCGGCATTGTCTGCGAGTCCAGCTTTTGGTCTTCCAGCCATTCGATCCTTCGCTAGTCATTCGTTTATTGTCCTTTCAAACTGTCAGGATGGCAACTTTTGAAGCCAAGGCTTACCCTGCTGCCATGTCTACTACCTCCCTTGATACAGTCCCAATGCTGGGCGAGCCGTTCAACGAGCAGAATGCGAACATCAGTCTAAAAGAAGTACCTGCAGGGGCTCTCCAGCACCGCTCCTCACAAGAGGAATCGAGTACATAGCACGAAACAGACCTGCCCACCGGTCGTTGCTTTTGGACCATTTTTTCAGAGCTTGCCCAAACCAGTCGCCTTTCGTCAAAGCTGTTGTCCTCAAGCCTATTAGCGGCATGCCTTTTATCATTTTTGCGACGTAAAACCCATTCTCAGATCTTCACGAACAGTCACTGGCCTGTTTGTTACGTTTGCTATTGGCCCGGTTTAATGTCTGACGATTTCGAGAGCCGAGAGGTCTGCCTCGAGATCTGCCTCGAGCGGACACCTTGGCTGGTCTTTGTCGGTCTAGCTCCTCGTCCATGGGATATGTCATCATCTCGTCATCAAGTGTTTCCATGACAGGGACGCCCTTCCACGACACGGGTACTGGTGGTACAAGGATGGTGATGGTCGACACCTTTTGAGTATGATCAGCAGTGTCGTGATCCGGTCGAGCAACCATTATACTGCTCTTAGACGAAAATTCTGGTGCGGCGGTGCCTACCTCTTCGTTCAAATCATGGTTTGCCGGGCATCTTAGTGTCGCTATACTTTCACCATGGTCAATGTCACCATCGTTGTCGAATACAGCCTCTGTATGGCTTATCTCCGGCTCAGTTTCCACCATGTTCTTGTCGATGTCTGGTAAACATGATAGCGCTGTTACGTCGCTTGATGCTTCCCGTCTCTGCTTCCTTTCCGGAGCAGTGAGGCTGGCTTTGACCCTGGTGTGCGGGTATTAGTCAGCGTCCACATACACGAATGAGAGGATCTTCGTTGAGCCTTGAGTCGTCTTTGCACTAGTGCCGCTAAAGATCTCCTATCTCTTGTTACTTGCGAAGCGAATGTCATGCACGTCTGCAGTATGACTGAGGAATGCTCAACAGACTTACCTCAATCCCTGACACATTTCAGCGATCACGGGGTGTCTAGTACATAGCTCGCACGCGGCGTGCCGAGCTCGGTCACTACAAAGCAGGTCGGAGGAACCGGAAATAACGACTACAGCTGCCGACATCATTAATAACAGTTTCCGTGATAAGTTACAGTGTCAATCAATATGGAGCTTCTGTATGACTTTCCGCACGTCTTCTAGGCTTTTCCCACTATCGATCTAAATAGCGCCAGTAATGGCTTCCATGCTTGATGCCAGCGTCGTCTTAGGGACAGACTTTTCGTTGCATGGGTTCTGGAGCCACTGATACGCGTTCGATTGTATGGCAGAGTCGATGCGTCAAATAGACTGGGAACTTCTTGGACATTTACAGTTCTCCAGATTTGTACCTCACGCGGTAGGACTGACACACAGTCGACTTGAAAGCGCTCGCTTTGAGGTAAGAAACGAGCGGGTTGCAGGTGACGAAGACATCGTTGTACTCTTAATGAAGCAAGACCAGCTAACGATGGCCGAATGCATTTTCCAACGTGTGGTAATCAGTAAGGAAGCACTGGGGCCCGACCACACCTCGACTCACGATAACGCCTACTTATACTGGTAGCAAATCTCTGACCTGTCCAAGCTCCAGGTAGCATACTTGCTCAACACTTCCTTCTTGGCGACGTCGAACAACTGCAGTCGCCAGTTCAGCATGATCCCGTAGGTGGTATTTCGGTCTTGATGAAGCCATCGCTGACAGGTTGCAGCCAACACCTCGTCAGCAACTGACATTGGTGTCTTGATCCACGGTCTGGCAGAATCGGCGAGAGAGATAAGTACAGAACCTACCTGCTGTATCGACGTCAGTGTGTGCCCAGACGATCACATTTTCTTGGCTGGAGGTGTGGAGAGCAGTGGACTCGAGACACGAGACTGGGATCTAAGATCTGGGGAAATAGCTAAAGCTCGAAGCCCCCATCTCCAGTCGAGCGCTGCTTATTGACGACTCTGGTATTTCGTTAGTACCGCAATAGTGCAAGCTCCCTACTTTTTAGCGAGTATTGACAGTGTCCGATTGGTATAACATTGCATTCCACATGGCTGTACGGTCCCATTTGGGCGAAAGGGGCGGTTTCTATCATATTTTGCCAATCAGACGTATTGACTACCAAGACTAGCTCGAAAAGCCTTGTATCAATGCATGATCTGAATGGCCATTTCGTGTAAGTCACGGCAGCTGTGTGGGATCGAATTAACGAACGACTAGGGCCATCACCGAGTACGCTCTACCTTCGTCTAATCGTGTTGAGTGGCGATTACTCTAACAGCAAACAGGTTAAGGTGGTCTTTAGCCAATAAACTCTACAGAATACATGAAATTGATACTCATGATGTGCAATATGATTGCGGAATCTCCTCGCTCCTTATTTCAATGTAGTTCCAGCTTGAGTTGCTGGGTGGCGTTCATCATTCGCTTGTAAAAGCTCCTTAGGTATTGTTGTAAGGATTTGCTGTTATCATGCATAATCGGCTCCTAGCCAAGGCCAAATCAGGTGACGCCGTTTGAAGCGGCGAAAGCTGTCCGTTGACCACGGTGACTTTGGACAAATCAGCATCATCTTGATAGCGAGCTTCACCACAGTGGTTCGACAGACTACCACCACCATGAAAGTAGCGTATCCTTACAATAAATACCAGAGGCGTTTTAATTGTACACAAGGCAGGATACGGCTCGAACTGACTTTGGTTCCTGATCTAGCATGGTCTACCCTGATTTCTGGGCGGACACTTTTGAGCGGGGAAGCGAACGGGTCACCAGCAGGTGTCATTGGTTGACCACGCCAACCCGCTTAAACAGGCGTTTGTGCTTGACACGAGTTCGCTTAGAACCAGGACATTTCGTATTCACGAGTCCACCTCTTCTATCGGTGGACTCGAACGTTCCAACCTTCATCCTCACAAGGCTTTTCGACACTGACTAACGCGATCGTCCTCGTACAAAACCTTTGTTTGTCAACACTAATAGAAGGAACATGCATCAAGAATACGAACCTGATGAGGCGCTCTTGACGAAGAAACTGCCAATAAGTCAGCTTCGCAGTTCACCGCCTTGCTACTTTCGATGAACTATCTAGTTGAGCCAAGACAATAACCGAAAGACGTCCTGTGTTAGGACTAATCGCAAGCTCAACGGGCAGATGGGGCTGAGACATCAAAACACAGGCAATCCTACCTGGAGCTTTCTTGTGAATCAAGGTATATAGAGATTTTTCCTTTATTTTCTATTCTCCTACCCACAGTCGCACATGATACTAAGCCTCCTGCTACGAACTCAACTTCGTACATATTGTCTTTCTCTGTCCTTCACCGTTGTGCAGAGCAAACCATGAAGCTACCACTCAACTTTTCGCTGCTCACTCTTACTGCTTCGACTGTTGTCGTCGCCAGTGAAGCGTTCCAGTATACAAGTGGAAAAACTTCTGCCAACAACATTTTCGCACGGTCTGTTTGCGGACGCGGCAACACCTGCGCCGAAGCTTGCGGCCCCGGGTACGAGACTTGTAGCTCGTTGCCGCACTGCTACAACCCCACAGCTGGCGAGGTATTCTACCTCCCCTGGCACCTTTGTCATACACATTTCAGCTAATTTGGAGAACAGACTTGTTGCGGTTCTACGGGCTATTACTGTCCAGCCGGACAATATTGCGCCCCTGTCGCGGGATATTGCTGTCTGAATGTATGTTTTTAGGACAACCAACCCACCCTTTGGGAATTCTCCGATATGATGCTAATGCAACTTGTCTCTACATAGGGTCAGGATCCTGCAAACTGCGCCGTGGAACAGAGCTTCACCCTCCCAGCAACCACAGCCACTCCTCCAGCAACCACAGCCACTCCTAATGTAACGCCAGTATCAGCCACTTCTACAGCGTCAGCAACTGTGAGCAGCGTGGCTCCTGCGACCTACACTGGTGCAGCTATTCAGATGGACGCCGGTTGGGCTGGTCGGGCACTGGCGTTGGCATTCGGATTAGGCGGTCTGCTCTAAGACCTGGATCACCAAGATCTGCCTGACCGAGGGGTGTAACCTTACTTAGGTAAATGGTTGATAGTTTGCCGGCAAAATAGGATAGCCAAATCAACTGGCATTAATTTGGATTAGTCCACTTAACATGATTACGAGCGGGGTTCAAGAGGTGCGGAGTCGGAACTAACCGCCTAGCTGTGCATTAGCCGCCCGCCGTTGTGTATTCCTGCGACACGGTAAAGCTCTTTCGAGATTATCGAATCACGACTATGATTTCCGACTTTGTGGGAGAAGATGACTTGAAATCAATGCGACTGCAAACGCTCGTTTTTATCCAGATTACCGTGGCTTCTGATTTCGTTTCCTACGTTCGCAGATCCTGATCGTTGGTGATCGTAATATACCAGTGTCAACAGGCAGCAGTCTGCCTTGCACAAAGCCAATACGGGGAACGACAAGTGGCTCGAACCGCCAATCACAGCTCAGTGTCATAGTGCACGGCATTTTCCGTGCATCGAAACATCCACTTAACGCGTTTTGAGTTAGCAGACACGATCAACATTATTGGCTGGTCACCACCTTGGACCGCCAGCTTCTGACACACCAGATATGTTGTCGTCACAAATTGAACCCAAGTCTGGTCCACAGGCGTTATGCTGACAGGTCTCAATCTGCCTCACACGCATGGCCAATCGGTTGATGGGCCTAGATGAAACAGCTCCTGTTCACGCTTAGGTGAACTTAGGGTTCAGGAAGGAGCAATTATCGAAACCTTAGATTTTTAGGGAAAATCTGTGAATGTCGCAGGAGTTCGAATACGAGAGTAAAAAGCAGCTCAGCTGGCAGCGGATCTGACATTATGAGTAGGAAGGAATGTAGTATCAGTAAACAGTCCTATGAGGATACTAAGTAGACAGCTAGATATATGCACAGTTACGAACAAGGTCTGAGAAGCGACCCAAAACATGACCACATGCAAGAGATATGGGAAAGTCAAGTGGAGAAGCGTAGCACGTGAAGATAAGAGATCAGCCACGTGACCAAGATTGGATCGGTGGTGCTCAGACGCTAGAGTTGACACACTGAGCAATTGGATCAGTGGATCAGTGGATCAATTGGATCAGTACTGAGCAACTGAGCCAGCTGAGCCAACCTCGTGAACTAACGAGTATATAGATTACTGTAGGTCCGGCACAACTGACATTTCATAGTTACTCTGTAATCAATCTCCCTCACCAACTCCTCCTATACCTTTAAGACCTCATCATCGGTATTCCTTACGTCACTGTTCACACTTTCTGTTGCTAACTTGCTACCACCCACCCCTGTGATAAACCCTACTTACACTAGGGTTAGGAACTTGCGTGATATGCACATACTAAGCATCTACCGCCTTCCACACGAAGAGATCTTTTGGAGCGAGTTCGTCAAATCTCGCAACCTCTAGTGGCATACTGAATATCTGTCGCTTACGGAAGAGACTGCGGAGATGTCGTTTCGTTAAACTTCCCAAGTGACATGTACATTGCTGCGTCTTCATCACTTTCGTCATCCTCAGCTGGGTTTCGTCCCTTGGTTCACCGGTGTCGCTCTCCCCGCCGCTTTCCACAGTCCTCCAGTGTCGGAAGTCGCGATCACCAAGATCTGCACGCCCGCTGTTGAAAACATACTCGCAGAATGACTTCTAGAGATGAAAGATATCGTCAAGAATGCCTAAGCACAACAGCCGACCGCCGATATACGCCGATGGCTGAGGGCGCCGGACGTCATCGTGATCAAGCATCTGCTGTACAGTATCGCCTCACCATAGTCCAAGCACGCGTCATGCTAAGATCCCCTGACCACAGCATTCAAATCCCATTTTCAAGAACGCTGCTAAAGGGGGAGACCATGAAGCACGGTTCCTCATACAAGCCCTTCACACCGGTCATCATCCTTTATCACAAAGAGTTTCATTAAAGGATTCTGAATGTGCTCAACTCTAAGCCATCATTCGGTCACCCTAATGAGCGCCTGCGCATTATTCTGGCTTTCGAGGGGCCTGAAAGCACACAGCTCTTCGTTTATGTCGTCGGTACAACTATTGAATTACTGGCTGCGGCTCGAATTGATCCAGTCTCGTCAAGATTCTATATGTGCCCGGAACCACCGGATGCGGTCGATATTAGCGACGCCATCTCTTTAACTATAGCTATTGTAGGGGCATTACCTTGCTGCTCTGACTCCATTATCCAATTGGACGAGCCACTCCTCTGACTATGGGACCGTAGCTTCTGGTTTTGGTGGGCTATAGAGTGTTGTTGGCTGTAGCCTAGTTGACTACGTAAAGTGGACTCCGTAAGGCCATATACAGCCGCGCAACTACAAATACTAGTATATTGACCATTATTGAAGGCCTGGACTACCTCAGCCATTACAGTTTTATGGTTGTGACAAGAAAGGATTTCCCCGTTAGGATTAGGTGGCTGCGGAGTGCGCAAAAATTATGAACATTACGGTATGTTATGAGAATATAACTTACACCAAGATTGCGGCTAGGGCTCGGCATAGTGACCTCACAACTCGCGGCCGGAAGAATGGTTCATGATGTGAGGTGCCATCGCAAAGTTAAGAAGATCCATCTCAAGCTCGAGGTGGTGAGGCGCACGGGCCCACGTAAACGACCCCTGGCCCCGGAAGGAAGTTGTAATTCTCAATCCCTAGTGGACACGTCGGACCAGTGGGCGCACCGACAAGTGGCACAATCTTCACGAGTAACTGGCAGCTACCTGGGAATGCCGAGGCGACACAGTCAGGGGTGTTCCTGCATAAGAGACAACAGTCGCGGGCGCTGGCGACACCGCCAGGCGTCAGGACGGTGTTGCCTAAGCCTTCGCCCGATGGGTTGTACGAAATGTCGCAAGCGTCAACGCAGGAACCGGACGAACATGAAGAGCCAGTAGGGCACTAAGGAGGATAAGCTGACAGAAATCGCAGTGTACGAGACACTTACCGGAATTCCACATTTGCCGCAGTTGCTTCTGTCCGTTTGATAATCTGGACATTTACCATTACACTGGGAGAGCCCGCTGTTCGTGCAAAGACATTTTCCGGACGAGCAAGCCGTGCCAGAAGGACACTGCAGAACACATTGATAAGTTATTAGTTGGCCAGCCTTTCTGCCTCAGTCAGAGATTAAGAAATGGTACCGGACTTACAACGGTACCACACGTCCCGCAATTCTGATTATCAGTGCTCGTCTCGCGACAGGCTCCACTGCAAAGTTGTTCAGTGCTGGATTTCTTCAAAGGACCACATGTATAGCACGGCCCTCCGCCTTGCGCAGCAAGTGATGTGCATTGACTACCCGGGTCCGGAAAGTTTGCCGCACACCAACGAGCGCAATCACTATTTCCTTGTGCAGAGACAGTCGCGCCTTGGTAGACAATTAGTTGATTTTGAAGAAATTATACAAAACGAAGAAACTCACTGATAGCAAGAAGAACGAAAATGATTCGTGCAGCCATTGTCGGTCAAATCAAACAGTTCAATCTTGTACCGACTACGGAGTCGACAAAGACAAAATTCTTGTGGAGGGACAAGACCATTGACTTTATATCGAAACTTGAAGTGGAGCTAACATTCTCAGAGCGTCCGAAGTCATGGCTGGTAGTAGTGTAGAACTACCAATCGAGATGTCTCGGGGCAGGGCACCGACTCATAAGAATCGGTACAATACAACCAGACAAGGATTGTTGATCATGGCCTGAGCGGGATTATCGTTGTAGTCTATGAAGAGGTGTCACTAAGGCTCTCTGGTTGGTTTGTTTCTTAGACCATCATAGCGGTGGCGTTATGGGTGCTTTAAACCGAATCGACCATAAGCAGACTCACGTGACTAGATGAAAGTTAGCATAAAGCCAAAATCAATCAGCCCCTGCCTGATCTCCAGTCTTGACGAACGACTGTAGGACAGGAGTGGGCATGTATTTCAGATGTGCGTTCTAGACCGTATTGCCAATCTTCCGTCAATGGCAGGGAAGCGAGGACGCGATCTTGGAAGTGTGATGTTGTGTCCACTTAACGCCCAGACATGTAACGCTAAACGAGATAATAGGCAAAGCTAGTCAATTGCCCTTGTCCTGATACACGCTTCTGCTCTGCACAAAGGGGAAAGCGCGGCACCAATTCAAAGCATCGCCAAGATCGCTGATTATCTCCACATATCAGTGATCGGCTTTCATAAACCTGAACTCACCAGGATCTTGACTAATGGTCAGTACTATTTCCGTACGTTTAGTGTTTGACCCCAAATAGCTCGTACAGCCACCGAGCATCAAGACTCACATCAGCAAGAACAACTTGCTGAGCGTTATCGATATCGACCGATGTCATCCATTCATTCACCCACTCTTCCAACATTCATTCAAAGGTACTCTAGTGAGATTGCCACCCCGTAGTCCAATAGCTGTATCATTGGTACCATTGCACTCGTCTTGTTGTCCTGTAGGGGGTTTTCGGGTAATGTTCAATGCAATCATGATATGAAGCTTACATTTACTCTATAGGAATTTCTTGTAAACGACTTATCTGTGTTTTTCTCATCGCCTCGCCCTCCATTACACAGTGGACATAGCACTCACTGAGAAGCTGAAACATCCCACCTGGAGTTCGTGCGTCTCCACCCGGCCTAAGCAGAGAAGGAACTTCACCACCAGAGAAGATGCAGACTACATCACCAACTCTGAACCCGTCCTGAGAGATACCTAGATACCCCTGCGCAGTCAGAAACATATTCTTGTCTTCAATGATGGCACCGATCGATACCCTTGGAGGCCTTAGCCCACGCTCTGTCTGGGAGATTTTGAACCATGACAACAGTCATGAGTGACCGTGACTGGCAGTCACCAGCCTGTTAGGCCAAGTCAGGTGAGATATCACCCCACCTTCGCTTCGTGGTGTGGGGTGGTCTTGAAACTCGAAGCTGAAAGAGACTTACCAAAACAGATCCTCCATATCGGTCGGGCAGCTAGTTGACCTAAGAGGTGCCGCATTAGACCTAAACCCGTGGAGAAGGCTTCAGCCAAGCTACGCCAAGACTTCTGCCAAGAATATAAGCGAGGCTTCTTGCGACTTCTATAAGGAAGGCGTGCAAAACCCATACCCATCCGGTGTAAATCAAGGGGTTTGAGAGAATGCCCAATGCCGAAAGGTATCAACTAATGGCTGCAGATCCGTACCATCCTCTGCTCCAAGTGTCTGGCATCACGCTCATCCTCAACCAAAGTTGGATTTTGATCGTGATCGTCGTCCTGACCTCGGCTCCTCTTGCCGGCTCACGGCTTCCTCCGCTTGCCCATACTGTTCTCCACAACTCCTTCAGCGACCCAGGTCTCGCCCTTTCCGGCGCCTTGTAAAATATGGTAAACCTCTCCCACAAATGCCAGCCAATTAGTACCCATCAGTGACAGGCAGAAAATGGCGGCATTCCTGTTGGGAGCATGCAGGTCAAAGTTGTGCAGTCGCATAATCCAACTTCCTGGTTACGCTGTGCAGACCCCGAGCTAGTGGTACACCAACACAGACCAGGTCAGCAATCGTGGATACGCCTGTTCTTCGGCGTAGGAGTGGTAGTAGGGCTGCAGAAGCGCTGACCGATGAAGCTTCGCTGCCACGCGACCTGACAGTTCTGATGTAGATGTTTCCTTGGGTTTGGGGCTAAGACTCCTTGACTTGCCGTGAGAAGTCTGCGTACGGTTCCCCGACGCTGAACATTACAGCTCCGACCTCATCTGGTTTGATATATTCGGGTCCTTTGGGCTGAAGTCCAATGTGCCTAGTCTGCCTCACGGAAGTGTTTTAGGTCCGTTTTGGGTCCATTTGTGATCCACCATGCGGGTCGAACTGCCAGGCGTAGGCTAGGTTCGAAACCTTGTTCATACTGCTTCTGGCTTTAGCTATCAAGCACTGCACCTAATCCACACTTACGAGTTGCACCCTCGAGACAACACTTCAGAACAAATCTCATCGAAATGCTACTACGCACTCGGCGTGACTGGATCTTGAGCGGCGGCAGACCACACGCTTGTAATTTGAAGTATGACATTCGGTTACTGTAGGTAGGGATCGAAGCACCTGAGATTGACCACAAGGCTGCTGTATCAGCGGACGAAACACGATCCCTTCACGTCTCTTGCTATGCTACATAGCCTTCTATACCAAAGCATTGAAAGCCACACTGTGAGTGAGACCTACCTATCTGTCCTCCCGAACCACGTGGTTTCACGTTCACGTTCATGTTCATACTCGAGTACACAACTCCGCTGGCGTGGAGCACTGGTTCCCCTCAACGACGTTCCCCGTCCCATTCGACGATATGAAGATATCAAGATCGTTGTTCCGCAGCGTGTTTCCCGCGACATGGTTGTCCGATGCGAGCGTAACAGAAGATCCAGTCGTAAAATCAGCGATTGTGATTCCAATACCGTATTTACCCGGCACGCCACCAGCGGACAGTGTCTCAATGACATTTTGCTCCACTAGCGTATTGGAAGCGCCGTAGATCAGAACTCCATCGATGGTGCCGTCGCCGACCAGTGCACAAGTTGTGTTGGCGTTGCTGATGTGGTTGTTGCGGATTTTGGCGCCGTCGATATTTGGGTCGACGAAGGCGCCGATGCAGCTGTTGACCACGTCGTTGTGTTGGATGTCTGCGTCTGGGGTTTGGATGCAGAGGCCTACGACATAGCCGCTGACATGGTTGGTCGAGATGTGGATGCCGGGGGAGGCGTCGTTGCAGATAGCGATGAAACGGAGGGCGTCGGTCGACATGACAGTGTTGCTTTCGACTTTGGAGTCCGATGAGCCGAGGATGAGACAGCCGTATGCGTCGCCGTTGGCGAGGTGGTTGTTTAGTATTTGGATGTCTTTGCCACCGACTACGGCTACGTTGGAGCCGAAATTGCGGACTTCAAAGCCAGCGATTAGAACGTCTTTCACTGGTTGGACCACTGAGATGAATCTTCTGTGCTCGACATCGAACGGTGCTAGTTCAACGTTGAGGCCAGTCACACAGATACCGGCTTCTGTGTCGGGCCCGGCTAGGCCAGAACATGTGTTGTTTACTGGGATGGAGGGAGGGACGAGAACGGCGCCACGACCGATCAGGTTGATTCCGTTGGATGTGATTGTCAGCTGCTCGTGGTAGGTGCCTGCTTCAACAATAATCCTGGCACCGGATTGAGCTGCATTGATGGCGGCCTGAATTGATTGACCAGACTTGACGTGTATGGGACCACCGTTCGTGGATGCTAGAGTTGCAGACCAAAGATAGGACAGAATGAGGGTAATCCCAGTCAAACTTAAATATCTGGAAAGAGCTTGTGCCATGTTATGTTTCTTGCGTCTCTCGTCCTTCGTATCAGCAATCAATCTCAAAAGCTTGGAGCTTCGGACTGGCTAGCTATGTTGGCTTGCATATGAGATGGCAGGATGGGAGATGAAAGGGACTTTGGGTCACGGAGGCGTGGACACGGATACCTATTTATCCTGATGTCGAAAGATTACATTTCGACGGCGAGGCCTGGCCATTCCGCAGAAGGATGGCCAGTGGGTCAACACGTATGCGGCTGGTAGAATCTACCCTCCGTGGACGGACATATCGCTTCGACCTCTTGGCAGGCTGGCGAGGTAGGAACCCTGATTCGCTGTTGACAAAGATCACATCGGGCAGGTTCGTGCTGGTGAATGCAAGTGTCAGCCGAGCCGCCCTTAATGCCATTGCTAATAGCTACCATCGTTGGTGAAGGGAAGGGAGCCCCTGGTCGGTTGTGAGCTGCGTTGTTGGTTCGAAGCAGCCGTCTTTCTTGTTCGGGCATAATATTGGTCGATTTTTTATGTAAGCAGAACTGAGTGACCTCTTTAGCCTCCTGGGCAAGACATCATCGCTGGCCGAACTAGTATACTAAGCCGAGCTCCAACGATCCCAATCTTGTCAGCTCAAAATCAAGGAACCAGAGTTGCGCGGAATCAGTAACTGCAGATGTGGTCCCTGAGTCGCTGTAGAGGATGCCAAGCCAAACCGTTGCCCCACTAAACCGCTTTGGCTGCAATCAGCGAAAGCCAAGAGAGGGCTGAGGGGTGGTTCGGATAGTTTCTTTCCATATATCAATTAGCTAGTAAGCGATACGAACAACGATGGAGGTTCCCAGAAGCTCCTTCTCGATGCGGTACAGTGTCACTGGGACTAGTCCAGCTGACAGCCGCAATAAGCGAGATGTAACATATGGACCAAATTTAAGCTTCTCACTGGTGGCTTTGTCTGACCTCAACTCTCGAACGTCTTCTTGGACAGGACAAAGATAGAAATTGTACCCTGAGCATGATTTTCCGGGACAATCTGCTTCAGCTCTAAAACCATGCTTGCACTGCTGAGTGACTACTCATGTCGGAGGCTAATCGCCGATCCTATGCAGACACCAAATCTGGTCGTCAGTAATATTGCGATCTGTTACATTGTAGCCATTAACACTGATCCTTACCCAATGCAACCTTTCGATGCCAGGATTTGCTACTCGCAGATTGACATCTCCTTCCACAGCATCCACGAGTCCGAAACCGCATGCTTCGATCGTGGGCAGGGTGTAATTGACATAGTCCTCGGGAGAGCGATCAGTATAAGTGACAGTGTAGCAACTGTCATCACAACTCGTTGAGCATGAGCCACCACCACCAGAAGTTCCACCGCCGCCAGAACAGGACGTTGAACATGTTGTGGTACAATCCGTCACGTCGTAGCAATTACTGAACCACCCGTAAACGACACCAAAGATGGTGCGGTTGTCGTTGACAAAATATTGATTGTGAACAGAGTTGTGTCCAGTACAGGCATAGCTATGTGCTGTTTGGAAGAGCCCAAAGAGTGCAAACAATGGGAAAGTGAAGATGTAATGCCAGATGCCTTTGGGATGAGGATTGTGGTTCTGTGGAATGCTGTGCATCTCCTTCGAGTCATAACTTGGTGGTGGCGTTGGCGTGTCTGGTGGCAGCGTTGGTGCTTGCCTGGGCCATCGATCTGCATATGTCTCCCGCCTAGCACGACCTGGAAAGCGGCGCTTCCAGTAACAATATACAAGAATCGCACCTGCTAGTCCTGCTACAATGGTGAGAATTATCAGTGCAAGCTGATTGCGGTAAGACTGCTTCTTAGCCTTTAATGCCGCCTTCTGATATTGCGTACCAAGTGCTTGCAAACACTCGACAGGATAGCGATCTTTCCAATTCCACATCTGAGTACCATCACATAGTATGCCTGTCACATTCGCTGCCGCGGTCGTCTGACACGCTTTGTGTGCGAATTGTGGGTCATCACAGTCATCACAGCCAAAGTAACATGCGTCATATGCTCGCGTCCGAGCCTCTTGCAGCCATACTTTGGGGTCAGAAGTGACCGTAGCGTTGGCAATAAGGTGCTGCACGTGTCGGACTAGAGCGTAGGTCGTGGTTGCAGTGATGGTGCAGCCGACAATGGTTGCTACTGCCAAGGCGAGCTGAGGCATCTTGCAAAGCTACATCGAGCTCAAAACTCACACGGTAAAGTCTTGAGCAGTGGTGCTTCCATACCATAACGGCTTTGCAGTTTAAGAAAGACAGCATTTCGAAGTGGCGGCCGCAACTCCAGCTCGTATTTGAGAACACGAGCAGGAGTGGAGAAGGCCAGCAGCCTCGAGCGAGGGTTTCAGCTAGGTTCGAGTTCGGCCCATTCGTCCCGGCCTGATCTGGTTTCATGCATGTGAACACTACCTAATGCATCCAAGTCCTCCTCCAATACTCAGACTTACTATCTCGATTGGTAGCCAATGCACTGCGTCCACGCACAGTCGACACTTTTCAGATCATACGGCTTAACATAATTCATCACGAACTGACCACGTGGGCATAGCAATCTTTTCTCCAGACGATCGAACTGAGCTCCAGCCCTGAGATACCTCAAACGCTGTGACTAGGTAGCTAGAAGCTCTATCGTAATACCTTGTTTAAATCCTTACGCCACGAACAACCAATTAACGCTTCTGGACCAGACTCCGCCAATACTGCTGAGTCAGTCTCAGTCACACCGTTGTGACATCACGAAGTCTCCAGCTTGAACTCCCCTGACCAACATTCAGCATCAGCGGAAGCCATCTAGGTTAATACTGTAAACTGGACTTGTGAGGGGCCTTTATTCCCGAATGGTGGCCAGCTGAACAAAGTCGATCTTGGCTTTGGCTCAACGGCGTATTTCCTGCGGACAAGTTGTTTCAGCCGCACTTCAGCCGCACTTCAGCCGTAACTGGGCCAGTCTCGAAGCGCATCGGAGCTCTTTAAGAGTGATTCCTTCTCCGTTAGTTGGAAACCCTGATTAATTCAACATTCATTTGATTACAGGCAACATGATGATGATCCCAGAATCTCCTGTAATCGCGCTTGTGGTTCTTGCGTTGCCGATACTGTTGTTCTTAAGCTATCATCGACTTCTTCCAAAACCAATCCCAGGAATTCCATACAATGAAGAGGCAGCCACCCGCTTGTTCGGCGATATTCCCACGATGTTGTCAGTAATTTCCAAAGGAGATCTCCTGTTCGATTGGATGGTTGGGAATAACGTTAGGCATAAATCCCCCGTCACTCAGATCTTTGGACGTCCATTTCAGAAACCGTGGGTAATCGTAACAGACTTCAGGGAGAGTCAAGACATTCTGTTGCATCGAACCAAAGAATTCGATCGCAGCAAATTTGTTACAGATGTTTTCATCCCCTTGGTACCAAAATTTCATCATAACTACCAGTCAAAGGACGAGAGGTATAGGAAGCAGAGAAATTTACTGAGAGATTTGATGTCCCCAAGTTTCTTGAATCAGGTATGTGTTGCCGCTCAAGCATACGAACTATCTGACACGCGTGCTAGGTTGCCGCGCCTCAGATATACTCAAGCGTGCAGTGTTTGATTGAACTTTGGACACTCAAAGCGAAAGCGGCACAAGAGCACGCTTTCGCCGCGACATTCGATATCTACAATGTCACTTTAGATGCCATATCTCGAGCTACATTCGGCCTCGATATCGTAGACAGCGCGACGAATGCTCAGCTTCAGCTCCTTTCGTCCGGCCAAGGCGTCTCATTTCCGGAGAAGGCAGGCGAACCAGCTGAATTTTCGACAGCACCTCGTACTCCAGCACTCGAAGCTATCCTCACGCTTGTCGAGAGCCTAGAAACCACTGTAAAATCCCCAATACCCCTTATCCATGGCTGGATCATTCTGAAGCGTCCAAAATTCCGGCAAGCATTCGCCCTTAAAGAAGCTCTCTTTGCAAAGGAGATCGATGAACGAACCCGGCGGATCTCCGCTGGCGATACCAGCCAAAATTGTGCTCTGGATGACATCTTACAGAGAGAATCGGCTGCTGCCACGAAGGAGAACAGAAAACCGAATTACAAGTCGCGAGCAATCCTTGATGAGGTGAAGTTGTCATATTTGGCTTTTATACCCCCTACTGACGTATACAGCTCTTCGGCTGGGTTGTTGGTGGACATGATACAACTACAACCACAACTACGTGGTGGCTCAAGCATATTTCTGATAATCAACAAGCTCAATCAATCCTCCGCCTGCGACTTCGTAGAGCTTATGCGTCTGCGGCAGCTGAGCATCGAAACCCAACAGTCGACGAAATCACCAAAGTCCAAATCCCATACCTTGATGCAGTGATTGAAGAGATGAGTCGTATCGCCATCGCATTCCCGGCTGCTATTCGAAGGACACTCACAGATACGACTATTCTAGGTCACCATATTCCAAAGGGAACCGATGTCATGATGATGCAGAATGGACCGGATTTTCTTGACCCTCCTTTGCCGGTGTCGGAAGAGCAGCGTAGTGAAACTTGCCGGTTATACAAATCCCGGGTCGGTTCATGGGATCCTGCAGATGCGAGGAGTTTTAAGCCTGAAAGATGGATCAAGATTGATTCAGAAGGTAATGAGACGTTTGACGCTATGGCTGGGCCTCACTTGGCTTTTGGGTTGGGCCCTCGAGCATGCTTTGGTAAGCGATATGCGTATCTGCAGATGCGCATCATTGTGATCATGTTGATATGGAACTTTGAGTTGAAGAGGTTGCCTGAAGAATTAAACTCCTATGGGGCAGTGGAGAAGCTGACGAAGCAGCCGCTGCGATGTTACGTGAAGCTTGGGCTGGCTGGGTGGTAGGTACTATGGACAACAGTGCGTCCGCGATGACGGTAATGTAGGCGTGGGGTCGCATGATGTCTTGGGCCAGAGTAGATGAAAGATTATGTGCGACATTGTGGAAGCCACGTGCATATAATGATCTGCAGTGATAGGCTAAACCGCAATGATTGGCGTAGAACCCCGCATGTTCGGGCATTTATGAGATACAATACTGACACGACGATGTTCGCTTAATCCACAGAAAATAACTCAACAATCAACCTCAAATTACCTTATTTACACTGCAAGCTCCAAGAGACTACTGGTTTCGTGGTGTAGAGAGATACTAGCTTCGCACAAACCTCCATTACGTAATACGCGCTGGTGTAAGGGTATAGGTGCAGTATAGACCGTCCCGTACCAAATACATCTCTACACTACTTAAACGCATTCAACCATGTTTCGCAAACCAGATGGGAGCACGGGGGTCTCTTTCAATAAATTCATCAACAATGCCTTTCCCAACCTTGCCGCGGACCCACATCAATTCGACCGCCTTCCGAATACTGGCCAAGACATGCTCTTCTCTTATCAGCTATCTCAGTCAAATCCATACGCCTTAAGACGCGACTCTTTCTACGTCGGTGGTGCCGTTGAGAACGACAAGCTGTCCGACAAGGCATTTACAGCGCTTCAGAAGCATGACGTGCTGAGCGATATTGGCATGGTGGACACGACGAAAATCGGGCCGAAGTTCACGAACCAGCTAGCGTTCTTGCCGCAGACTAGGCAAAGGATGCTAATCAATTTGCTTTTTTGGTGGGAGCAGGAGTGTGCTAGACTTGGCAGTTTGAATGAGCAGGCACAACAGTTGACGCAGCGCATACAGCAGCTACAAAGCGAGGATAGGAGAGAGACGAAAGGAACAATTGAGGAATTGACCATGGAACTTAAGAGCGTAACGGCCAAGATTCGTCAGAAGCCGAGCGAGCGGGGTGTGGACACTCAGGAAAATGCTGTGACGGACCCGCCAGCGTATCAATACTGAGTGGCTCGCATGCAGGTTGTGCCGTTGTTGGGTCACGGTCGGCATGTAAATTTTTGAAAGGATCTATGACACATATGGTGCACTCGTGGCTTCGGGTTATGAAACTTCGTGGGTGACGTGAGATATGAAGAATCCATACTGCACCTGAGTCACGTTCCTTTGTTCCAATCTATTGCATCTTCTACAATCTCAAAGCCACATCGTCGCCCTTTTATGGCAGAATTAATGCTTCGAGTCGCGTCCTCGATTTTGCTGACGGTCGCAGATTTTGTTGGAAGGAAGGCGACGGCATGTAAGAGACGCCATAGGCGTCGCATTCAGTCGATGTATGAAGAAATGGAATACCCTGGCAAGGGTCTAGGTAGGCAGAGCGAAAATGCCTGGTCAAGTCGTAGAGACGCTCTGATATTCAAGCAGTACTGAGGTGCAGGAGATGTTCGATCACGCTGAACGAGTTGAAGCCGAGGAAGCTTCTGATCCAATTCAAGTAGATGCCGAAGCCTGCGAGGCAGAAACCAAGCGAAGCTGCCTCGACGAGAGTTGGTATGCGTCTTTTTGTTTGTTACCTGTGCTGTCGACCACATAGACAAAGTAAACAGACAGCGACGAAGAAGTAATCGGCCCCGTCGCAATTTAAGCAAAAGTTCAGCATAACCAGTGCATGCAATCTTCAATCACTTTGCTACTGCTGTTTCACCAGGAGTTGAATCCTACCACGTCGTTGAACAGATATGACTCGGAGATGATAACGTAATGCTGACTTCGTACTGCTAAATTGTACTGCTAAATTGTGCTGCTAGTTGCATGCACATATGCTATGCACTGTGAGGGTCGTGCTGGGTGGAGAGAACAGGGATCATGTAATAGCGTGGTATTCGTAGTATGTATGAGTGTGTAAAGACAGTGACTCGAGATGCAGAAATAACCATATAAAGTGGGCTGCCGGCGCACCTGCCGTTTTGGGCCTAACAGCACTATAGTATGGTTAATAACAACTCTTGGAAGTTGGAATTTCACGTGTAGCGCTAATGCAAACCTTGAAATTCCAATCCACATCAACGCGACGTTCAATAATTGATCATTACCAACCTAAGCTTCAGGAACTCATATAATGTACTAACCATGTCGATGTTTCGTCGTTACCTGTCAATCAAAACCCCTACGTACGCCAACACAGGTTCTGTGGCTCGTGATCATCTAGCCAGCGAACGTACGTTCCTAGCCTGGATTCGCACTGGGCTCGGCTTCGTTGCTCTTGGTATCGCTGTCGAGCGCTTTTCACAGCTCGATCTCGAGTCGCTTATCGATCATCTACTTCCTGAGCACGCGAAGCCGTCGCGTCAGTCTCGTGCCGAAGTTCAGCGGGAGACGAACGAGCGACAAAGCAGGGAACGATTACTAGTTGGCTTGTTACTGGGTACTGGTGGTGGAAGTATTGTTTATGGCGTGACCCGATATTTCGGTACAATGAGAATGTTGGAGAGAGGTCTGTTCAAGCCAAGCTATTTTGGAGCTGCTGGATTGGGCATTGTGGTTAGTGGAATGGCGGGTGGTGCTTATTACAGCACATTGAGCAGGGAGATTGAAAGAATGGAGATGAAGCAGCAGGGGACAAAGAAGAAGTAAGAGTTGTGTGTGGGAGGCTGTATCAGCGTTTCTGCTCTTCTTTCAAGATCAGGCATCTGGATACACGGCGCTACTCGGATTGTCGATAAATATGAAGTGGGGCATCTAGAGTCTTTGCTGCATGTTCGATGATTGATATAGGCTCGTCCTCGCTTGACTGTGGGAATGATTCACATCCAACTTTCACTAAGCAGCGAGGTTTAACTCTCGTTATCATCGGAGATTATGGCAGACAGAAACCGAGCCGGCACCAGCAGTAGCGTGTGGTATACACCAGAAGCCGGGACTACTGTCTCTACTACGCTGCAAGTTGAGTCACAAATTCTACACATCAAGCGAATACAGCATGAAGAGAAGTAATTGAGCTGCCTAATCAACACACTGCTTCACCAACCCTACTGAGTTTTGAAACAATTGTCGATTGTCGCATGCAGTCCTAATCAACGTTTCTAGAGCGAGGTACTCGGCTTTAGCGACATGATCAACAGTCCACTGACTGTGGCTAATACTACCTCGATGGTCCAATCAAGGTATTTGTAGCTGCATGAGTGTGTAATGCAACGGTTGTTGAAGCCGTGACTACTGCTGTTGATGGATTACTCATGGTAACGCCAGCTGCTTTGGTGCTTAAAACCTACGTTACCATACTGTTCTGCTTAGACTACGACCCTCAGACGGACAGGTAGTGTTGTAAATGGTCAAGGAGACGACGACAGGGTTGATCAATCCAGTCGGGCAGAGAACTAAGTATGTGGTGGTGAGAGTGATGCTAATAACTGCTGTGGGAGAAGCTGATGATGCTGCTGCTCTTCAGGAGTCCGAAGCGGAGTCTCCAGTAGATGTGGGAATGATTGTTATTTTACCGTACGGCATGCTACTTGTTTTTGAAGTCCACTTCTCCCATTCAATCCATTCACTGGGTTCCAGTCTCGCAGAGCTCAACACAACAGCAGTGAGTGGCTGAGTAGCAGCTGTACTAACAACCCCCCATGCACTTGACATTCGCGTTTGGGCACTCGAACTTCCTGTTAATATGCGCGTCTCCCAACCATTTCATCTGGTAGTATCGGTTTTCGTAGAGCTCAAGATAGTAGCAAATGGTGCGGTACTGGTATGCTAACGTCGACCGACGCACTAGGATTTGACTGTGCGGCCCTGCTTCGTGTGAGATGAATGTACCGAAAGACTTGATTGTACCCAGACTGGATGATCTAATATCGACGTGATGGTGTTAAACGTCCACCCGTTTGAGTGATTGTTTTGCCACTACTTGTCGTTGTAAATGCTTCTCGTGGTTGTACACGTTGTGGATGTCGTCAAGCTGGAATTCGTCGATAACGAACTCACGCTTGTTGTAGTAGACTCGCCGATCGCCGCAATAACTGTATTGGATGTACTTGTTGCTATGCTAGACTTGTTGCTAGTGCTGGAAGCGAATATAGTGGTTTCGGAATTTGCGGAAGCGATTGATGTATCCATAGCTGAGTTGCTAGAAATGATAGAAGTAGTAGTGGTTGAACTACTGTAATGGTAGTGATGTTCGAAGTCGCCGTTGTCAACGTGGTAGTTGTGATAGTGGAGCTAGTTGATGCGTTTGGGGTCGTTGTAGCTTGCGGACCTGTTATACTTCCAGAAATGGCTGTTGTGGCTATGGTGGTAGTCGTTGTGTCGATCGTAGTTGTAATGGCATCCGGTGTGGTAGTCGTTGTAGCATTGTCTGAGGAAGTAGTTATGTCTGTGGTGGGTGTTGAAGGTTCTGGACTTGTTGTTGTAGCTATGGTAGTACTTGTGGTGGTCCTGAGTGTCGAGCCAGGACTCCTAGTAGTTAAAACTGTGGTGCTTGAAGTGCTTACGGTGCTAGAGCTTGTAGTGCTTGGACTTCGTGCGTGTGGTGCTGCCGCAGCTTGTTGTGCAGGAACTCGTGGTTGAGTTCGTGGTTGTCGGACAGGCGCCGTTTTGTAAACAAAATGTGTTGCCATTCCTCGTGATTAGCTGATCAACCTTTGCATACAGCTTGCAGAGCGGACCGGTACATAGTCATATCTGGTATCCATTCAACACCAGCACAATCTTGGAAACAAGCAGTACAAAGCTCCACAAAAGCTTCAGCAGAGGTTTGCTTTAGGTCTTGATAGAAAAGGATGTAATCTCCGCCACCAATCGGTGCTAAGTTTCAGAACCAGGCAAAATAGAGGCCAAACATCTCTCAACCAGAGTTGTAAAATGTACGAATATCGGGTACCGTGCTCGTAAAGCTCGTGCAGGCCGTATCCCTGGAAAGAGAGATGGTATGCGCAGCGGCAAGAGTAAAGGAATATGGTATTCCCACAGCTGCAATTAGTGGAACGAATGGCTTGAGCCAGCGGGGACTCATGGTGGTGATGAACGACCAGGCCGCCACAACAGCCAAGGATTAACAGAGAAGGGGCTGTTTATCGACATCATGGCGTCCCTTCATACAGTACCTAGTATCTCACCGGTGGATGCACACCTGAGCAAGGAGTGGAAGGTTTGCAATGAGCTAGAATCACGACCGACGCTCCTGAAGGCTTGTGCGAAGTACCGTCAAATCAGCACGGTAGGACAACCATTTGATCTAGTAAATGATTCCATAACCTGGAAGGAGCGACATTTCCAGAGCAGCAGCAAGCCACATCTAGCAGTGATTGGTGTGGCCGGTGCTAGGATCACGAATTCAGTTGAACCGGGGCAAGTGCGGCTCAATTAAACCTCTTCTGTCTCGCCTACCATTAGCGGAAACGAAGAAGGCGCTGGACTTAATATGATCAAGTCCACACCTAAGGAGTGAAATTTCTTATCTCGATCTCGGAATTTGCATCTGGTTCTTTTCGGTGAAACCTACCTTTCAAAGCTTGCAAGTATACTCAGAGCAAATGTTCAAACGATGTTTTCATTCTGTGCACTGAAACGCTCCAACATTCGAAGTATTCAATGAAAACACCGGCAAACTCTCCGATGTAACCTTGAGTGTCAAAGGGCGGCTAGCGTATATGCCAAGCAACCTCTAACTGGTCAGCCATGAATTTATGCGAAAACGACGACAATGAGCGCGAAGGCAGTACGGTCAATGAACCGTATCTATGCAGCTGCAGGATCGGAAACATGTAGATTCATGTTCTCGTGCTCTGTGTTGTGATCTTTGGACACTCAAATCCCGTCAATCCTAAAACCAGTTGCACCGCGCCCACCAGTTTATGGGTTGCAGTTACATACCAGCAGTGTCTTACTCGACCACCAACGGCATTCTCTCGAGTCCTCGGCCTGGAAATGGCATGCAGCTCGCGCGCAGCTGTGCTGTCGAGGTCACTTGCGGGAGTTGCAAAGTATGCTCCATACCATTCAACGTTGTGGCGGACACAATCGCACCGCAGCCTCAACTTCGCACATATTGCTCGGTCTCAGGCAGGCCGAGTAATATCGAGTTATGGTCCTGGACACCGGCCATTGACGACCAATGCTGCAACAGAACCAACAGACGACAGCTACAATACACCTTCACAGGAGCACGCGCTTATCTCAACCTTTGACCTCTTTTCTATCGGTATCGGTCCCTCATCATCGCATACTGTTGGACCAATGCGCGCCGGTAATATCTTTGTCACTGATCTCATCCAAGCAAATCTGCTACATCTGGTTGCTAGGATTCGAATCTCTATCTATGGTAGCCTGGCTCTCACTGGTGAGGGTCATATGACACCAAGTGCGTTACTTCTTGGACTCGAAGGGGCCGACGTCGAGACAGTCGATACATCTTACGTACCAAGACGTTTCGCTGAAATCAAGGAGACCAAGAAGCTGCAACTTGGATCTTCCTCCACCTCGCAAGAGATCGACTTTGACTATCGTCGAGACTTTGTCTGGGAATGGACCCGTAAACTACCTTTACACAGCAACGGTATGCGCCTGACAGTGTTCGATCGTGAAGGTGATCCCATAGCAACCAACGACTTGTTCAGTATAGGTGGGGGATTTGTCGTTAATGGTGGAATGGAGGTCCATCCGGCCATGTCGCGCAATGAAGCCCGCGATTCTAATGGTACCACAGATCCCACGCGCCCAGCAGCCCTGGCTCAGAATCCTTTCTACAAAAAAGCCCGCCGCTCCGATGACAGTCCGGCACTGGGTAACGATCGTTTAGCAATTGACAATGCGGTTGATGCAAAACCAAGCGACATAGCTTCCCAGACGACTGGGACGGATCGAGACATGGACTCTATGAAATCTCGCGATGATATACGACAAGTCCCTTACCATTTTCACAATGCTAACAGCCTTTTAGCATTGTGCAAGCAGCACAACCTGACTATTGCTCAATTGATGTACGAGAACGAGAAAGGTCTTGGGCACAGTGACGATGAGATATTTGGCAAACTATTCGCACTCTGGGATGTCATGGATAACAGCATTCGAGAAGGTGTACATGCGCCACTCAAATCAATCCTACCCGGCTCTCTACAACTTCGAAGAAGAGCACCAGCGCTATATCAACGCCTCACACGAGGTCTGTATCCGGAGCAACCACGTGCGGGAGGTTTCAATTCTATACAGGCACCGCAAGGATCTGCGCAGCTCTCATCACCCTCCACAGTATCGACTGTCAATCAGCGGACAGATGATCTTCCCTCAACACGAACCAGCATGGAAAGAACATACCGAAACCGCTATATTCGCT
>Ga0181464_1000098_pt1 | contig 26126 bp, 21 predicted proteins | sample InSIn2gowninarea_FD_119074 | JGI IMG/M metagenome (GOLD analysis project Ga0181464, IMG submission 119074) | Clean room microbial communities from NASA Spacecraft Assembly Facility at Jet Propulsion Laboratory, Pasadena, California, USA -... ...
AACTAAATCCAAGCAGAAATGTGTTCATCGAAAAAACACCTAGCTCTATATATCGGACTTGTTCATCCCAATCGAGGTTGTCCATATCAGGTGCATTTTCGAGCCAAAGGAAACCATGTATGTATGCGAAGCCCATATGTTTCCACTTATACCTGCAAAGATGAAAAAGGAAATTTTGTGAGGCGACTGTACATCCAGACAAAGAAACAAAAAGGAGAAGGATGGTCAGGGAAATACCTACACCAGAAGTCCTTTGCATGTAAACCTTTTTGCAAGACCCCTTTGAGGAAGATTGTGAATTGAAAATGAATTTACTGCCCTACAAGAAGTGGATTATTGATTATATTATTGAATTTCCATCGAGACAACTCAGATTAATCCTTGGCGCGGCCATTAGACATGACCATGTGCATGTCATGCTATTTTGTGTCAGTTGCATTTAGGGTGAAGAAGAAAGTAGGGATACCTATTTGTATGATCATATTAGTGAGTTCACCTCTATGTTTGTTCCAAAATGAGTGTGTCCATCTCAGGCCTGATCTGAAGCGCATAATTTGGTCAGGAGGCATGGAATCAGGCATGGCATGGAGGCATGCACAAAGGTCTAAAACAATCATTGGAAAGCCCTCTTTAAGGTTTATCTTCACAAAAACAACAATGGTTGCTTGACTGTGATGCTGCAACATAAGATTGTACAAGTAATACCAGAATCTTGGATGTTGGGAAAAATGGTTATCATAGTAGCGTATGAGATGAAAAAAATATTTTTGCATTTCAAATTTTCTAAGACATGGTTGACCAATCATAGAAGCTCCTGTGGGGAAGAGTGTGGGGAATGTTGTAACAAGGAGGCCTTCTATGGTATATTCATTGATAGTGGAGGGGGAAACATAGGGACAAGAAAGTGAAGGAGTGGAATTAGAATGAGGAGACTATAGGTAGTTGTGTATTTCTTCAAGTTCAGTATGGGAATTAGGGAGCGTTGATACAAAAGAGGATGGTTGGAGATTTGTTGAAGTGGGGTGTGCAAGGATGTTATCATCAAAAGTAGGGAAGTCAAGTTGTGGTTCAATAGAGGAGGGGATATGCGACGAATGAAAGAAGACATATTGGTAGTGATCCGTAAACTTCTGTGGATATTCCACTGGACATTTCATCACAACAGATCTAATAATATTTTATTAAAAGTATGAGATTCTACACTATTACAGTTTTATTTAATTTTTATATTTGTAAAATTAACTGTAATTAGTGCATGCATGTAAAAATAAATCAAGAAAAAAAGTAGAGAACAACAAAATAAGCTCACACACACATAATACATAAGATATTCTCTTTGGTAAACCCTTTCAGTCGAAAACCAGTTGGAAGGTGAGGTCGCTTCACTCTATTTTGTCATCGTCCATGTACTCCCTATTCCTTGACCTTGGAGCACCTCTATAGTAAACCCTGTTACTTCTCTATCATGAAGAACATTTCTCTGAGTCATTTTCCATCTGCAAAGCATTTTCCCTTTATATCATTTCTAGAGATACTTCCTTTAAAGCTAGTTTTAAAGGCTGATGTTATCCCTTAGTTTCTTCCCCACACCAATTTGTTGAGAATAACACTAAGCCCCACACCGATCAGCCCTGTTATCCCTTGACTACCCATGCTGATCCTCTTCTGGAAAGTTTTTAAAAATGGAAACAAAGCTTCCATATCTAGAAGCTTCGTGGGTGGAGGTCTGGTAAATGGTTAGTCGAGATACAGCCGAGAGAGACTGTTTGGGCTCCTTTTCCCTATTAAAAAGGAACTAACCCAATAGATAAGGCTTCTTCCCATCATAAGAGGAACCATAGCCTCTCTCTCATGCCTATATAATCCCCTACTATTCCAACCTCTTCTAGTTTTTGGATTGAGTTTTGGATGTAGCTTGGATTTAGTTTGAATTTAGCTCTTAGTTTATGCTTCCTAAGAGCTTGTTAAAGGTAGAATAGCTTGTAGAAAGTTTTTGTGTGAACAAGGAGAAAGACACCTTAAATTCCCATGATTGAGGTGTTTGAGGAGATGTTAGGGTGATTCTTGGGATCTGAACCCATCGAAGAAAACCTACAACACTAAGGCAAAGGTTGTAAATTCCTTTTTGTCATATTAATACAATTGATATTTTGTTTCCTATATCAGTTGCAATAATGTATTTGGTAGCTTAAGACTCCTTAGCCTCTTAAGTAGATAGAACTCTATTGTATGCTATCATGTGTGCGTTGGTTTCTTGTCTATTTGTTTCAGGTGTTTGATTAAAAAGTAAGGAGCTAATCATTGTAGCAGAAACACAAGGACATCATTGAACAAGGATAAGCGATGATAGGGGTAGGATTTTATCCATTCTTGATCTAATGGAACTTATATTAGATTGTCTTGTTTCTAGCTAGACCCTATCCCTTGGGCTAGAGGGATTGCCTTTGTCCGTATAGAGAATCTTCCTACTCCACAAATTGGCAACTCCGCTGGGGACAAACACCCCTATCTTTGGATTGTTCTTCATCTCGTGGTTTGTGACAACTTTTTCCATACCACTATTTCTCCTTTGTTTTCTAAATTCTACACCATTTGCAGTCTTTGATTTTGAATTTAGAGTGGCTAGTCTTTCTGTGGTTTGATAAAAAAATTATTTTTCTTTAAATCCCTACATAAGCGATGTTATTTTTCTGACAGTAGTGCCGATCAATGCTAGTTCTACTAAAACAGTTGTGCCACAACTGTTTATGGTGCTTTCTGCTTGTTGAATAGTTGGGTTGATTCTTGTAGGTTGAAATCAGGGTTTCTTTTAAACCATATGCCAGAGTGTCTTGCCCTCTTAGATTCGGTTTCTTGGCCTATCTGTGTCTATTCTCCCTATGAAATAAGATGACTAGGATTCTTTGTCTGCTAGGTTTGATTGATTGATTTGCTTGAAGTTTCATTGCTTGATTTTTTGAGTTTTTGGATGGTTTCTATGACCCTACGACGTCTAGGTCAATTTCCGTTCATTCGTTAATTCACTCATTGTTTCAAGTTTCTAATTTGCTTCTTTGTTTAGCATGTCTTTCAGTCCTAGCATCTTCATTACTTCATTTTCAATCAAATGAGTGAAAGAGTCTCGTGTGTTCTCCTATTTCGAGGGTCTCTTTTCTCTTTCTGAGCATAGATTACATTGCTTGGTTTGTTGAATGAAGAATTTGTGTGTTTGGTTTGTTTGATTTAGAGAAGAAGTTTCTTTTAGTTTCATTTATTATACTTTGGATTTGATTGATGCTTGTTTGTTCGGAATTTTGAAAATTTCATTAAAATGCTCTATGGGATAGATTCATTTTGCATTTTATGAAAAGAAGAACATCATTCTAGTTTACTTAAGTGAAAATATTGCATTAGTAGCGTTATTGAGAAGCTAAAATTGCATCATCATAGGCATGGAAATGAAATGAAACTTCTTTTGCTGTTAAGGGAAGATTAAGTGCATTTAGGACATGTATTAGTGAAATATTTCATTCTTTGATTGTTGCATTGATTGTGTGATCTCTATCCCTCAGTTAGTGTTAGTTTTCATTGTAGACAAAGATTTATTTTCTCATATAGCTGCATATAGAAGTTTTCAGATGACAATAGTAGGGCCTTGAAATTGAAACCTAATTCAAGACCAACTGTTAAAATTTATTGAATTAATAACCTAAGGAAACATTGAAACTTAATGCTCACATTTAGTGGTCTAGGCTAGAGACATGTTCCAACGTCTTTAAACCTAGCAGTTGTTGTTAACTTTAGACAACACTAGTACGGACTTGTTCTCCCCGTACCATCATGTATATAAATGGAGACCCCTATAGGTTGCAATCATTTATCCATAGGAAGTTGAGTCTGCCACCTTGTAAACGTTATACACCGAACACAACATTCAGGGAGATAGCATGCTTGTACTTTTCGGTTCGTCGGGAGGTATTCTGCAGTTCATGGTTACATGGTAATCCTTTTTCCTAGGCTATCCTGAGTAGTCATTTTGATATTTTTTTTACTAGACTTTAAATTTGAAAATATCATCAAACACTTGTCATTTCGAGCTCGTTAACTCCGAAAGTGACTAGAGTCACCTTTTTCTCTTTTCTTGACTCTTAAAGTATGAAAAGGCAAAGTTTTGTTTCAGTGTCTTAAAATTAACTACCCACGAAATATTCTTGGTTAAAGTTATCTTCCTTAGTGATTCTTTAAGGGTTGATTCCAATGGACACATTTCTAGAGTCTACCAGTCAAGGATTCCCCTCAGATGGGAATCATGGTCCTTTTCCTTCTTTTGGAAAGGGTGGTGCTCCTTATATGGCAGCGTTTTCCCTCCCTAGGTTAACCATTGGTTTACCTATCTAGTTATTTTCGACCTCGGTGGTCCTGAGTGGCCCAACTCTTGTCCAGCCATCTCCTTCATTTGAAGCACATCACATTGATTCTAAGGTTGCCCTCTCACCTTCTTCCCCCATTTCTTCACCTTCCTCTTCTACTTCACCTGGTGAAAGTTTGAAATACAATAACCAGGAGGCTAACAGGAAGAAGAAGAAGAAGTCAAATAAGCAAGAATCCAACCATGCAATTGTTACTCCAAATGCACCTCCCATAGACAAACCTTCTGATCCTCCATGGAAGGTCATATTCCCTTGCAAGTTGTGTAAGGGTGACCATCTCCTTCAAGACTGTCCTGGCATTCCTAGAGTCTTAGAGGTATAGTCTCAAGACCTTAATCGACAATCCTTGTTGACCTCTGGAGATCATGTTGATGTTACACCTTCAGCTAGTGATGGTAAGAAGAAGGGAAAGATTAGATTCCCCTATATATTATGTGAAGGGAAGCATCTTCTTCACCTTTGTCCTGTTATGGATAAAGCTTCCAAAATTTTGGAAAACCTTACACCTCCTCAACCCCAACTCCTTGTTGGTTATCAGAGACTTTCTTTTGACCCTCTCCTAGTTAGTAAAAAGATTGACTTGGATTCATCTCTTTCCCGTCCTGATCTTCCTAAGCATGGCCCTCTTCTATATGTTCCTGACCAACCATTGATCAAAAAGAGTGCCGACTTGGTTCCACCTTTAGTTATTGACTTTGTTCCCGAAGAGGGTGATGATCATACTACTCATGTTCTTCTCATCTCCTCAGATTCACATGAATCGAAGAGAGATCCTCTCATTCTGGTTGTTCAGGAGAGCCCTCCTCCTATTCCTATAGAGCATGGGGGAATCATGTGATACCCCCACCAAGTAGTTTTGTCCTTTCTTTCGATTGGATTCAATTGACTTCTTTCCACCTTCCATCGTGCCTTTCCAGATCATAGTACAAGCCTATAATATGGTAGTACATGGCACTATATTATATGAAGGCACGTTTGTTAGCATCATGTCTTCTACTACTTGGCAAGCTTTGGGTTCCCCATATCTTGTGCATGTCACCCAGAATATGTTGGCTTTCAACGGAGGAACCAGTCAACCCTTAGTGATCCTTCCAAAGTTCCCTATTACTTTGGGAGGAAAGACCATCTATATAGATGTGATGATAGTCCAAGGTCCCTTATATTTCAATTTTCTCCTTGGACGTGACTATGTTTATGTCATGGGAGCTCTTGTTTCTTTGCTTTTCTGTGTGATTTGTTTTCCGCACGAAGGGAGAATAGTGACCATTGATCAATTGTTATTCATTGGTCACTAGGTGCCTCCCATGCAACCATCGTCCCCTATTGGTTCTTGTTTGAAAACAGTACCCTCTCCACCATAGGTCAATTATGTGGCTACCCATTCTATCTCCACATCTGTGGATGATCACATAGATGGTATAGTACATTATGTATAGGGGGCATTGCAACCTGATTTGTCATTGGGACCTGATCTATCATTAGTACCAGTTGACATGTATTCCTCCCCTAGTGTGGTTCTCCCATCTAGTGAGGACCTATTGGAAGCCATGTTATCATATGGTCCATGAACAGGGGTCTGAGCATAGTTCCTTGTCTTGTGTCAAGCTCGTTAAAAAATGAAACAAGGGGTCTGAGCATAGTTCTTTTTCTTGTGTCAAGTTTGTTAAAAAATGAAACAAGGGGTTGGAGCATAGTTCCTTGTCTTGTGTCAAGCTCGTTAAAAAATGAAACAAGGGGTCTGAGCATAGTTCCTTATCTTGTGTCAAGCTCATAAAAAAATGAATCAAGGTGTCTAAGGACAATTTCTTTCTGTATCAACCTCGTTAAAAAATGAAACAAATGTCCGAGGACAATTTCTTCTTGTATCAACCTCTTTAAAAGATGGAATAGATGCTCTAGGATACTTTCTTCATGTATCTATCTCGTTAAAAAATGAGACAGAAGTCTCAAGATAGTTATTTTATTGTGTCAACCTCATTAAAAAATGAAACAACTCCCTTTTCCAAATCGATTCTTTGATTAAGATCTCGTAAAATCTCAGTCAAGTTTTTCCTGGATCTCGAAAGTGAACCTTCATTCCATTCACCTAGCTGAATGAAATGAAGCTTGGGGGGCATGTACCTCGAATTGAGTCATTATGCTGGGTGCATGCAAGCTTAACTCAAGCATAGTTTTTCCTTGTTTCAAGCTTGTGTAAAAATGAAACCAAACTCAAGCATAGTTAATTTTGTTTCAAGCTTGTGTAAACATGAAACTGAATTCAAGTAGAGTTCCCCATGGTTCAAGCTTTTGTAAAAATGAACCCATGCCGAATTTACATCTCATGGTTGCTGTTTTTATCAGCTAATTTCTACTAGATGAGTTTTGGTTGTCTCCATTCCGTCGCCACCATATCTTTGACCACTCATTCGCTTTCACTTGGTTGTTTTACCCTTTCTTGAGGAACCACATCAATGAGTGGTTTTACTAGCCAACCTCTTGACCATTAGATGTTTTGAGTAGTTCCACCATAATCAGAACTATTTGCTACCCTTTATACCACTTGTTCCTCCAGGATGAGTCACCTTTAAGCTATTTTCTGACTCGTAAAAAATGAAAAGATTGTCGAGTATTTTTCCCTTTCAGACTCGTTAAAGCAAATAAAAGTAGGGAGTCATCTTTGAGCTCTTTTCTGACTCTCAAAATATGAAAAGATTTTCGATCTCTTGTCATTTTGAACTCGTTAAAGGTTTTGAAACGTCATTTACCCAATATATGTTTACCCCTTTTTCGGGCTGGGATAAACTATTTACGAAAAAGGTACACCTTAGTCACACATGGCTAGTAAGTTCTCTCGAGTATTGTTTTATACCTTTTTGGGCTCGACGAACAACTTTACGAAAGGGGACCTTTTGGAGTTTTATTTTTCGTGTCTTTTTCAAACTCTCTAAAAAATGAAAAAGATGTCAAGTTTCACCTTTGTCGAACTTGTTAAAATATTAAATGAAATAGGACTTGTCATTATGACAAGACTGAGCTACTCCTTCCTAGGGCTCATAAAACTTACTTAATGGATCCATCCAAAGGATGGATTTATATTACAAGCATATGATGTCCCCGTCAAGATTGTGTAAAAATAACTGGTACTCGCCAAAAATGGTGGGGGAAAATTGGAAGTATTTCATCAGTTGTATTCTTCACTTGAGGCAGTATGTCACTCTTGAACATTGACACTCATCTGTTGTTCATGTTTTTGACATCCTCACTCTATCACTTGCCTCCTCATAATTTGGGTTATCCATTTTAAGCCTGTCATATGATCTCTGCCACATCACCATGACCTCTGATCCTATGATTTCAAATGCTGCCAAAATCCAAAGTCATGTCATTCATATGTTCAAGAGAAGTCTTCCTACCTGTACATTGTCTGATCATATGTCACCATCTTGGATTACTCTCATTCATTGTGTTTCCTATTTTGAGTCAATGATGAAGCATTCATTATGACCTTCCTTCGACAGATCACTTCTTGTCGACTTCAGCTCATTATCCAGGAAGTTGATTTAGAAAATCCCTTCCAGTACCTTAGAGATTGCATGCCTCAATGGAAAGTTCTTCAAACTCGACAACAGGTTCTCAACATTGGCCCTTAATAGAGTGATTCCATAGGTGTTCAACTCCAGTTCCTTATTCACACTTCGTGAATTGTACTGATAGTACCTTGAGAGCCATTGACATTATGGGCGGTTTCTCTCACGCTTGTTAAAGGTTCACATCATTGACCGGTAATCAATTGATTTTCTATCATGTTTGACTTTAGCATGTCTATTCAAATGTTATAATTTGTACTTTGATTGGGTCGTGTTAGAGCACAAAACCCTAGGATTAGATTACAAAAGTCAAGGTTGTGAGGAGTGATGATTCATTCATGATTATATACATGATTCTTTAGACGGATGGTTGCGACCATGTCGTGGGTCTCATTTTTTACCCCCTCAGTCGGATGGTTGCATCCATGCTGAGGATTCATTCACATGATCCTTTTCTTGATGAATAGTTGCACCTATACCATGGATTCATGTATTGTTATATGCATCTCTGATTTATTAGGCATGAGTATGAGTTCAGATATGTATGTATGTTTGACTTGCAGGTTTTCCAACGAAGGTATGTGATTCCTTGCATACACTTGTAAAGAATTTCACCCCTCACTCTTGTTTGGCCTTCATGCTTTAAGGGGCATCTATTACACAACATTTTTTTACTGTCTATGTAGTCCTATTCCTTGCTCTTGGAGCACCTCTACAGTAAACCCTGTGTACTTCTCTACGATGAAGAATATCTCTCTGAGTCACTTTCCATCTGCAAAGCATTTTCCCTTTACATCATTTCCAAAGATACTTCATTTAAAGCTAGTTTTAAAGGCCGACGTTATCCCTCAATTTCTTCCCTGTGCTGATTTGTTGAGAATAACATTGAGCTAGGCGTCGATCAACGTTGTTATCCCTTGATTACCCACATCGATCCTCTTTTGGAAAGTTTTAAAAATGGAATCTAAGCTTCTAGATCTAGAAGCTTCGTGAGTAGAGGTCTGGTAAATGGTTAGTCGAGATAGAGCCGAGAGAGATTGTTTGGGTTCATTTCCCTTATTAAAAAGGAACTAACCCAAGAGATAAGGATTCTTCCCATCATAAGAGGAACCATGTCCCCTCTCTCATGCCTATATAATCCCCTGTTATTACAACCTCTTCTAGTTTTTGGATTGATTTTTGGATGCAGCTTAGATTTAGTTTGAATTTAGCTCTTAGTTTATGCTTCTTAAGAGCTTGTTAAAGGGAGAATAGATTGTAGAATGTTTCAACAAGGAGAAAGAGACCTTAAACTCCCATGATTGGGGTGTTTGAGGAGATGTTAGAGTGATGCTTGGGGTCTAGACCCATTAAAGGAAACTTGCAACCACCCTGCAACGCTAAGGTGAAGGTTGTAATTTCCTTTTTGTCATATTAATACAACTGATATTTTGTTTCTTATATCAATTGCAATAATGTGTTTGGTAGCTTAAGACTCATTAGCCTCTTAAGTAGATTGAACTCTATTGTATGCTATCATGTGTGTGCTAGTTTCTTGTCTATTTGTTTCAGGTGTTTGATTAACATGTAAGGAGCTGATCGCTAGAGCAAAAACATAAGGACATTATCAAACAAGGATAAGCGATGGTAGAGGTAGGATTTTATCCATTCTCGATCTAAGGGAACTTATGTTATATTGTCTTGTTTGTGGCTAGACCCTCTCCCCTAGGCTAGAGGGATTGTCTTTGTCAATAGAGAGAATATTCCTACTCCACAATCAAGTCGTGGTTCAAGAGAGGAGGGGAGATGCGACGGATGAAAGAAGACATATTGGTAGTGATCTGTAAACTTCTGTGGATATTCCACTGGACATTTCATCACACTAGATCTGATAATACTATATTAAAAATATGAGATTCTACACTATTACAATTTTATTTAATTTCTAGATCTGCAAAATTAACTGTAATTAGTGCATGCATGTAAAAATAAATGAAGAAAAAAATTAGAGAAAGACAAAATAATCTCACACACACATAATACACAAGATATGCTCTCTAGGAAACCCTTTCGTTAGAAAACCCAACTGGAAGGTGAGGTCGCTTCGCTCTATTTCTCTGTTTAGAAATATGGCTGCAGATACAAAGAAGTAATGTTTTTGGCCTGTGGTATACTACAGTGCATAGATCCTGTCTGTGTGCTCTACCCCCTATCTCTCCTAGCTATCTTTGCTCAACTATGGAACAAAATGTTCTCAAAATAATAGAATGTCTCTTCCTCCTAGTGGCCTGGTTATAACACAACCCGATAGCCTACTAGTGGTTAAGTTTGGCTGCATCAACTCTTAACTAGAGTTAAAAAATAGACACTTCCAGAGTATTTTACATCACAAACATGTGGCTAGACCTTTTCCATGAATAATGGGTCTGACATGACATCCTCTTGAACTATAGTTGTGAAAACATGAAGGTCAACTTCTAAGTGACATAATTTTGCATACTGACTCCGATTGACGTGATTCTTGCATTGTTGAAAATATTTATGGGTGTAGAATAACATGAAGAGGTGCGATGATTAAGTGGAAGATTTTTACCCCCCAAAAATGTCATTTGATGCTTCAGAATGCTCCTACAAGGTTTCGAACCCCATTTTGACAAACTGGGTCCCGCTAGTAAAAATAGCCCTGTGAGTTGATTCGTCCACCTTTTCCACTCCGAATGCATCGAGATGGATTCCAACCAATATAATGATCCAATTCGGATCAGCTACAGTGAGTCAACAATGCAATATTGCAGCTTGTTCTAGTTGGACATCCTTGTAGTAGGGATCAAGGGCTAGTTTGTACTCTAAAGATGCAAGAACACGTGTCCCACTAACAATGAAACCATATGTTTTGTGGTCAAAGCCATGCCTAGTAACAACGACGATGTCCAATTCAGAAACCATGCACAATAAAATGTTAGCGATGGTAGTGATGTCTTGCGGGGAACAAATAGTATGACCAATGTATTTGTACTGTCTACCTCGTGCATGGGTGACTTGCAAGATTGGGCTGACATGTGATATGAGAATTTCTTTTATTTATGTTAGAGAAGCAAGGAAAAACAGTTGGTCGCCATGGTCCATGTTGTTTGCAAGGGAGAAGTGGTGGGTGGATTTTGCAGTTGCACACTGGGAGAAACAGAGGTTACCATGCAAGAATTTTATTTTCATATTTGGGTATGATTCCTTGCATATGGAGTAGATATGCAAGGGAGAGAGGTCATATATCCTTTCAAAAATCAGTGGTGTGCATGGATAAGGCTAGGGTTGACCAAAATATGGGGATGGGAGGGTGAAGGAGGATGAGTTGATGGTAGAGTGTGCGATGTATATAGGCAAGAAGTGACAGTGAATGGATAAATTTGAAGGGTAGGTACAGTCAGAGCGAGGAATGTTGAAGGAGATGGGTTTGCAAGTGAAGCTTCTAGATGTTGGGGAAGAGAAACATTAGACGAGGGTATAGCTAGAAAGGTTTGGGTGTTTAAATCCGCTTTATATTTGAGGCATCTCTATTTGTTGGACACTTCTTCATTCTATGCATAAAGGAGTCTCTTCTGAGCATTTCTTGAGTGGTTTGCAGAAGATGTTGGCATGTCCATCCTTATATAAACATGGGGAGACAAGTTCAAGTGAATATAGGAGATCAGAAAGAATTGTCTTAAGTGAAAAGATAGAGTAAATAGCCCCAAAAAGCAAGAACTTAATTAGTGGGTATACTTTTGAAGCAGTGCCTTCTAGCTTATAAAGTAGATGTGTCTTTTGACAAAGTAGTTGAAGTTTAGTGGGGGGAGCGACCTTTTTTATAATAGAGTTTATGTTTCTTTGGTATTATGTACTAATTCCATGTGATTCAATTTTTGTTGTTGGAACTTTGTCAATTCTATATTTGCAACGTAGAACGAGATTATATTCAATCTTATTTCAGCGAAGTATTGTTTTAGTGATCAATAACTATCTATCATTCATTTACCAAGTATATTTAAGGCAAGCAAATGACAACCCTTTGTAATAAGCCAGTGTTTGTATTTAGGTGCACAAAAAACAATATAAAATGATGTAAATATTCTATTTTGTTTAGATGGAAAAAGAAAAAAACATATATACTATATGTAAAAGTAAAAGATGGAAAAATATACAAAGTTGGAAGCTGCAACATGTATCATGGGTGTATATACATAAAGAAGAGAAGTACAATGATGAAGTGAACAAAAATAATGGGTTCAACAAGGGATGAAACAAAAATGAAAAGAAAATCATATAGAAGTTATTGTTTGCACTTCAAAGTGGCATGGGGAAAATAAATTGGCTTTCAAAGATGTCGAACAACTGGAGCAGTAGACATTTTTTGGATTTCCTCGAAGAGAATCGAACATGCTAAGGTATGGTTGATTTCCTTTGAATTAATTAGTACAAACTTCAAATGGTCCACACCATTGAAGATATATGTTTTCACACACAATGTTAAGAGGAATGGACACAATCAAACCCTTGCATGAAACTCGTGGATAGAACCAGGATCACTGGAGAGTATGAACAAGTGTTTTGCTTGGACACCCATGAGTTTAGTTGCAACATTATCAAATGCGATGACATTTTAAAGTATGCCTGTGTGGTCATGCATTTCAAATTTCAGTGCATTCCCATGGTCACATTCTGGGAAGACCCCACTGCATTTTGTGCAGTGCCACATTCCATTTGAGTGGTTGACAAATTTTTTCATGCATTGCACGCCATCAAATGAGAGAGAGCATGCAAGGAAGTAGAAATCTTGTATGTCAATAGAGATGGTGGTTCCACGAATAAAGAACCATGTTGGTTGTTCGCTAGGATGCGACTCTATGAGGTCGAAAATTATACGTTGTGGGTAGGCCCTCTTGGAAGTTCCCAAGAATTTTCTACTTAACGATAGTGAAGAGGCAAAATGATCTATTTGATGAAACCATGATTGGAGTTGTTCGATCTATGGAATGGAGGGATCTAGCACGAGGTTGGTGGTTGATATAGTCCCAACAGTTCTTCCATTAAATTTGGCTATGTGACCCCCTTTGATTGCAAGCATGGTCAAAGCACCAGAAGAGGTGAGTTCAACGACTTGCTTTCCCGACGTGTGGCAATGCTCCCCCCATAGGGTGATGTCGATACCATAGCCAGACATGTCTTCCAAGCTGAGAGTTTTCCTAGGTGTTTCAAAGCCATCTCTTCGACGAATGGTGGAAGTTGGAGAAGTGGACCTCCCAATGACAATGATGTCGACAATTGAGCCGAAGTTTGCATATCTGATTTCATCTATGGATTTAAAACGGAAACGGTGGAAAGGAATTATCGCAACATCATTTAAGGAAGGTTCAACAATGGATGTTGCAAAGAGGTAGACTTCCCATTTACTATCCAGATGGTTGTAATTTGTGTTTGTTGGTTTCACAGTGTCATTTGAAACCATGTAAAGCTTCCCAATTTGTACAAGGTCATGCAAGGAATCTACCATATCACTGAAGGTGGAGATGGATTGTATCATTGGTAGAATCAACAAGGTCAAATGCAAAGACCTTTCTGGACCCTCGACCATTGTTGTGGGAGCGAACGAATGTTTTTCCAAGCACCCTACCTTGGATCAACCATTGTTTACGATAGGGTCTTAGCGCCATGAATGGAATGCCAATAGGTACAACGAGGACAATTAAGTTGATGATGATGCAGAATCCTATGTCGAAGAAGCAATAACTGAGGTAGGGGCATGTGATGTTGAAGAGGTCAGTTGGTATGTTGATGTTTGTACAATTTGAAGAAGGTTCAGAGCCCCAATCAAAGTTGCATGACGTTCGAGAACTTCTAGTTCAATAATTTGCGGACTCCTGAAAAGAAGGAAAGAAAGAGAAAATCAACGCGAAATTAGTCAGAGTGACAATGGCAAAGAGAGGGAAGGAACAAAAAAACATCAATAATATGGTGAAGAGTAAACATACACATAGCTTTGCAAAAAAGTATAACTGACTTCTTTGAGAATGATAATCGAGCCCAACGAGAGGGACCCAAAGACTACATGGGCATTGTAAGGAGACAGAAGTAAAGTTTTGTGGTGAGAGGTACCGTCATAGAGAGAAATGCAGTAGCGTTGGGATGATGTCTTTGTGGAAGTAAGAAGGTTGAGCAGAACCATTTGGAGCGATGGTTGAATCGTTGTAGAGCTAGCGAGCAACAAAGTGATGGAATTCATTGTCAAGGAAACTTCTATGAACATGAGAAAAGGAGTTGTCTTGAAAGGTGAAAGCCCATAAAATATTGTCATCATTGGAAGAGAAGCAAAAATGAAGCAGTGAACACAGTCATTCATAGGATTAGCATACTTGGAGCCAAATGAAAGAAGAAAGATTTACAATTTAGATTCTTACCAATAGTCAAAGACAAGGGGAAAGGAAAATTGAAATGTTTAACCATAGAAAGTTGGATGTCTATATATGGTGTTTTATAAACTCCACAAGTGGGTGTGTTGCACATCATAACAAAGCACATAATATTCTAAGCTATACACGCAGTATGAAAACATTGATACTTTCCATTTGAATGCAGAAGATGATATGGTTAGCAGGTTTTTGTTTCTCACTTGTTTGTTATTGAAATTCTGGGGTAGTTATCCGGTTGAAGAAAACAACATGCCGTGCAGTAGCAACAACAAAAGCAACATCAAGAGACAATAAATAGCACAACAACAACAACAGAAAATGCAACTCAAAAAATCAACAGAATAGTGTGATGTGTAGAGGATAAATAGAACACATGACCATCTATCAGTTAAGCAGAGGGAACAATAAATCAGAGTCAAGACACATGGAAGAGGTCATGCGGTTACTAATGATAGAGAAAATGACATAGATACTCGTCTGAGTGAGAGTAAAGTGAGAATAAATACACATAGGGGGACATTAATTAGATTATTGAATAGAATAGTCCTCAATGTCAGGATGTGTGGATAAGTTTCAAACCTTAATCAAAGGAAAATGTCACATATTGGTTAGATATATATAGGAGTTTTGGGATTTTGAAACTTTGACATGAGAAGAATCCTTTTTGAAAGCTTGCAAGTTAAAATTCCAGTCCAGAATATCAATGCGACTCGTTTGAATAAATGCATATAATAAAGTGTCCAAGGCATAAAACATATCAAATTCGTGTGAGCAAGAATAAAGCGAAAGTAAATGCACATGCTCAGTCCGTTAATTAGATTAATGAATAGAGTAGCTGCCGAGACCAAGATGCATGTAGAGGTTTTAAGTTGCAATTGTTAAAAAGATGTGGCACATTGATTAAATATATATCAGATTTTTTGGGCATTGAAACCTTCACACCAGAAGAAATATTTTGGAAATCTGTGGGAAAAAAATGTTGATTGATCATATTAATTTTCCTTTGTACAAGGGCGTAAAACATTAGATCTTCGTATGAAGGAGAATAAAATGACAATAAATACACATAGTTAGCTAACCAGTGGCAATTAATGAATAAAAATAGACAACGAGAGAAAGATACATGCATAGATAGTGGATCTTATTGGAAGTTGTATTCTAAAAGCTATGATAATGGGTAGATGCAATTTCACATTTAAGTTTGGTATAATAAAACAATCGGGATTGCATATTAGTGGTTGGAGGTCCATAGCAGAGTTTAGAGGTTCGAAATTTAGATATTTTTTTATTATTAAAAAGGACCAATGCTACATGTATCGGGAATTTCGAAAAGAATTTTCACAATGTTATTAGTCTCACATAACTCTATTATGAAGAGATTCATCTGACCAACAGACCAACAAGAATGTCTCGAAGGTCCGAGGTGTGAGTGCCTTATCTGTTTTAGATATATTGTGATCCTTGTCTGCCTCCAAATGCCCTGTTTTTCAAGTTTCGACTTCCAAATTTGGATATTGCTATTCCTTTTGATATTCGAACCCTCCAGAGGTATGAAAAAGAATTCAATAGAACATCTCATCCTCTCTCAAGCGAAACTTTCTGAGAAGCGGCCACATCTTAAAAGTCCCGATATTGCGACTTGTGATACGCGAGTTGTGATATGCAACTAGATGTGTTTAGGGACACATTGCATACAAAAAATGGTTGCGACAAGTGACGTGGGTAGGCTAACATGATCACGACGCGTCGAAATGGTTGACATGTTGTAGGTGGATTCAACAGTTTCAAGGCTCATAGCAAGCCAAAAAAGGGCAGCACAAGGCATTATACAAAAGGTTACACGTGGTAGTGATGGGGTCATGTATGGAATATCAACGATTAGAGGTTGAGGTGATTTGAAAATCGAAGTGAAACCTCTGATTCATAACCTCTTATTAGAGAGTTCTGATATAGGGGCTAGACTGCAGTCACGTGAAGAGCCATAGGACCAAGGCCGAGACGTAGAAGGTGATCGACGATCAGAAATCAGAAAATTGACATGGCATACACCAAGGTTACACCTCTAATTGGAAATCGTCGATAGAGAGGGCTCTGATTTTGGGGCTAGCACCACTGTCACAAAGAGTTCAAAGGAATCAAGGGTGGCACATGGAATTATTCAAAAGGTGACATATGGCAGATACATGGCAATGATGGTGTCACGTTATGGGAGATCAGTGATCGTAGGTTGAGGTGTATTTTGCATCGAAGTGAAACCTTTGATTGATAACCTCTGATTGAAGGGCTCCGATACGAGGCTAGACTACAATCACGAGAAGAGCCACAAGACCAAGGCCTAAACGCAGAAGGTGATTAGTGATCAACAATCAACGAATTGACATGTCATGCACCAAGGTTACACCTCTGATTGGAAATCACCGATAGAGAGGGCTTTGATTTGGTGCTTCACTCATTTCCTATCCACATAGATTAGGCCACGCTACTCACTAGAGATCACATGTTTTGGGACTGTAACCAAATGCTACATTGTGGAATCGCCAATTGCGATTCCGTGATATTATAAAGGCCCAAGCGCCTATGATGTGGTTCCATGCGTGTGATGTGGTTCCACAGTCATGTCAAAGAACCCTGTGGAGAAAATCACACATCGGAGGCCCATGCTCAATCACACCGTTGAAATGCTATATTCTTTGAAGGCCAACAAATCTGCTACAGTGTCATGAGGACGAACCTCACCATAAAAAGACTATCGACGTAATAAATGGTCATGCGAGCTCCACATTACATGATCTATACAGTGTGTAGGTTGAACCACAACCTACCTATGAGAGAGCCTCACAGAATTATTGATTGCACCATATATATCAGCATATTATGGTTGATTGGCATTGATGAATGATATATATTATTAATGTGCCACAAAATATATATAGGCATAGATTGGAGTAATCAAGGTTACATAGAATGTTTATTCACGCACAATGGAAGAGCTTCCTCCTTTGACTTTGTTGGAGCTTCATGATCCTAAAATATATTTGTTTTTCTTTTTGATATTATTGCAGCATTATACAAACTTTGGCAAAATGTGGCAGCAACGGTAACATATTTTTTTTGCCAATGTTATTGGTATATTGGTATTATACATATTGCGACATATATACGAAAACATTGATAAATTTAATTCATGTAAAAACGTTATACATTATTGTATTGGAGGCGTGGAACAAATTACATGATGGAGATCAATTGGCATTAACATATATTCCAATGTGCGTATATTCCAATGTGCTTGAGGATTTGACCTAATTCATGGTCATTGTTATTTTCATGGTGATTGTTAATTGTACGTATACGTTAGATCCTTGAAAATAAATTCGTAGTCATTTGTACATATATCTGGATGAATTAACCTTGCAAGGCATTGTAATTATGCACCAAGTAGATCCCAAATGCAGTCCCTGTGATGAATTGGAAATCGCTTTGAATAATAGTCATCACTCCCACCAAATGCAAAGTAAAACAAAACAACAGATGGGCAAGAGGATTCTTTCTAAGGATGACTGTGATTGCTTAGACCTTATGAATGGACTCATGGAGGTCGTTTCTCTTTCGAATGGAGCAATATATATGAACAATAATGTTATTCAACAAGATAATTATCAAGCTTGTTTCAAAATAATAATAAACTATTTTCTCAATTCGTCTTCCTCTTATTATTTACAAAGATACCTTCCAACCATGATTTGTATAAATCACAGGGATCCTTTTCTTTTGATTAGAGAATAAAAAATGTGAAATCCATTTCCACTTCCCTTGCTTTCATGGTCTAAGCAATGATTGATGAAAAATATTTAATGGTATCCATAAATATCTACAAATGTCGAAGGCCAGGAAATCGTGTTCAACAAAATATCTTGACATCTTTTTTATTTTTCATTCTGATCGGCATCCTCCAATGACACATATCGGAGAACAGACTGTAGATGTGATATGATGGGATATGTCAACATGCAGCTGATTTCCTTTGATATTCATCTTAGGTTATGGGCTACAACATTTATTGTTGAAGAATTTGTGGGAGTATTGCCCAAGGGTTCTCATCCGGTTGGAGGACTTGTTGTAGTATTATTTTAGGATGTTCAAATGATTGGAACTGCTTTAGTAGAACATCGATTATTAGATATTGAGAAAGGTATGGTGAATAGAGTGAAAAGAAAACTAGGGAAGCTTGAAGAGTAGAGATGAGAGCTTGAAAATTGTAGCTTATTTTAAGATCAAGGGACAACAGATTCAAGGAGCATGTTCACAATGAGGGAAGGTGTCTTTGAGCCATGTCCACCTACAATTTGCTTTAATTTGATTTCAAATTTATCTATAACACAACTATCATTCTAAGGAGGGTGAACATACACCTCATTTAAATTCATTGAGATTTTCCTCAAAAGTGTCCAAAAGTCAGCCTCCTTCATGCCATCGTTCAATTGAAAGAAATTTGTTTTTCTCAAGGCATTCCTTCAAGTTATTTGGTAGTAGTGGTGGTCCAATAATGGGATTCCATGGATGAACTTCTGATTAGTCGTCTATGTAGACATTTTAAGATCTTGTGGCTTCTTGGTGGCTTCCTCTAAGAGAGCACGACCACAGTGGATGGATGCTAGCAACCCTTTTGATTTTAGATGGGCTTCTAATAAAGAAAGCATAGATAGAGTTGTGGTAGAAGTTAAAAGGATAAAGTTCAGTAACTTTGAAGCTGCATTCCTATCATTTCACATGGATCTACAAACATGTGGCATATGTTCAAATCGTTTAACAAAGGTCACTAGGATTGCTCAGAAAACGATAGCTAATAACGATCTTTTTGTTACCACTACACTGATATGTGGCCATGTCTACCATGAAAAATGCTTAGAGCATATTATTTGTGAAGTGTATTGTTAGGATCCTATTTTTCTTGTATGTGTTGAATGTGAGAATATGGTTTCAAGGCAAAATAAATCAATAAGAGCATGTTACTAGCCACAAAAGTAGTTCAAGAGTCTTTGCATTGCATGGTCAATTTTCAATTCAATTGACGAAATTATGTTGGAATGGTTGTGGCTATATTAACAACTAATGGTAAGAAAAGTGTGGCTTGTGCAAAACCAGGAACAACTACCTATGAAAAAACATATGGTGAACTTATCCCTATTAAGAAACTTTGTGAATGTGTTGCTAGTTATGGGCATTTATTCACACTATATTGGTGGCTAAGTCCTTTTGGATCTGAGTTTATCCTTGGAGGTTATGATAGAGATAGGCCTCAACTATATATGATTCAGCCATCAGGAATAACCTATCAATACTTTGGGACAATAATTGGAAAAGGCATGCAGGTTGCTAAAACTCAAATTGAGAAGTTGAAGCTCTTTGAAATGACTTCCAGAGGAGTAATAGATTTTTCAAAAATGACAATGGGAGTTTTGGTCTTAGTTTAATCTAATAATGAAAGCTGATGATGAATGTGGCTTATAATGTAATAGAGTTAAATTTTTTAGAAATGAATCTAGTATCATAATGAAACAAGGATACACCTTTCCATTGATGTCAAAGGGTGAGATAATCAAAGTGATAAGAAATGATTTTTAAGGACAAAAGAGGGAACATCACAATGTTCCATCAACTCCAAAGGGGGGATTGTTGGCATTGTTTTCGTTGATGGAATAGGAGTAGTAAGATAGGCCACCATGAGAGGCATTGTACTTGACAAAAGAGATGCGGCTTGTAGCACCATATTTATGAGAGGAGATGCAACTGAGAATAGTTTGTGAACAATAAGGAGAAACAAAGTGTTGTTGAGTGAAAGGCTAAGCGAAAGGCATGAAGAGGTTATGATGCAAAGGAGCAAAAAGGCAAAGGTATTGACAATAAAACATAAATATTGACAATAGAACAAAGGGGAAGCAAAGGGTGATGACAAAGTGTATTCACAGTTGATGAACATGTTGATGTATTATGTCAATATATTATGTTGATGTTGCTAATGTATGAAGTTGCAGAAATTGTAAAGGATATGTTGTTGTTATGCTTGATATGCAAAAATATTGTTGTTGCTTGTTAATGTTTGGTGAGTAGAGAATAAATCTTCAATTACATGGACATATGTTCACTCTATGAAGTTACATGGTCTTGGCATTATGTAATATCCCTTTTTGGAGAATGGCCCTAGACACCATTGTTTCCGCAAGTTGAATGAGGGTTTTCAATGGGATAATTTATCGAATGGTTTGTAAGTAAATCATTGTAGGTGTTATTCTTAAATTTGACTTGATTTCTCAACACCCCATTAATTTGAACTCATGCAAGAATACCCAATCCAACACATATTATTTAAACTAAATTTAGAATTTAATAGCCAATATTTATATCAGATTATCTTGACATCCTTCATGAAAAAAATTTGAATGCAAGCTTAGAAAATTCATTCAATAGATAACACAAGGATATTATCCAATCAATTTTTATGCAATCTAGAAGAGAAATTTTGAGGCAAAACTTAATTTTTGTTTGAGAGAAGATATATGAAATTACAATGCCATAAGAAATAAAACACATGGAATGAGCTCCTTTAGAATTATGATCTCTCTTTGACACCTAGAACAATACCAAATAATATAATTTGAAATTAAAGATGCTTGAGACCAATTCACCTTTAGCTGCTATAGGAAAATGGGTTGTTATATACTTCAGAAAATCACATACCTAGAATACAAATAAATCAATCTCTTTTAGCTTTGTGATTAGTTGAAACAAGCTACTCGACTCCTCTGTGAAATGTTGGCTAATACAATGAATTCGATTCTCTTTGGTGGCAGGTATAAGAGGATGAAAGATAGCTTGAACCACCTATGAAATGACTTTTCAACTATAATTTATCAATGCAACCCAATAAGATATCAATTTCACAAATATCCAACCCTCTTATGCCATACAATCATTCAGCCTCATGAATACATTGTTGGTGAACAAATAATTCAACTACTCTTCTTGAATACAATTGGACCTATTGTGGATGAAACCCTTGGGAATTTAGTGAAGGACTAACAATAAAACCCTTGTCTCATCTAAGGAAGAAATTCAAAATTTTGCTGGATAAGCGAATCTCCAGGAATACATAGAAAATTTGGCCTCTTGTTCTTGGGAAGAGAAAGAATACTACGACCCTCTTTATGCATCCATCTTTGATCTTCAAAATACAAACTCAACATATTAGTCTTCTGCAATTTTTCTAGTTGTGAGTTAGTCCTCGGCCTAGAGGGACGGGACCATGGCACAGGGAACATGCTCCATATTTGGTGTCCCAACTAGCAAGCAGTCCTCCTAAGAAAGGATATCCAAAGTTTACCTCTTGGTATAGGAAGGAAAGTCCTGCAACTGTATCACAATATCCACATGTCTCTCATAACGAAATATCCTTATATATTCAGGAGGTAAATAAAAACAAATTGAATAAACCCCCAATGGAAGATATAAATTAATCTTCCCTAAGACTAACTAGGGTTGCACTCGAAGTCCACCAAAGATAGCTTCGAGATTCGCTTGAAACTCTTTCAAACTCGCTTGATCTTCCTCTCAGATGTCAAATATAAATGAAATTATTATAATAATTTGTAATTGAGTTTCCCCTCCTTTTATAATTTTTCATGGAGCCTCCCTCTAGCTTCTAGATCCTCCTTTTTCCTATTACTTTATTGGTGGGTTCGAATTTCCACTATGAGACTTTTTCTCACAATTTTGAATAGAATAATAATTTTTCTCCTTTCTCAATAAAATATTATTTTTCTGCCATTCTCCAATAAAATAATAATTTTCCTCCATTCTCCAAAAATATTATTTGTCGTCATTCTCCATTAAAATAATAATTTCTACTTTTCTCCCTCAAATAATATTTTCTTTTTTTTTAATATCACCAAAAATTGGGTCCCAAGGGGGCACCTCAATTGGTGATTGAAGCAATGTGAAATCTATGAAAACTGAGAGATCTAATGATCCAGGTGGATATTGGTGGCATACCACCTATTCCACTTGGACACCCACCATTATTTCTTTCAGTTTTCCATTTTCCTTAATTGTAGCACAATTTACTATTTTTGGCATTTTTTTCGAGTCCTGAACTTCTGGAGCTATTTTGAAGCCCTAAACAAAGATCGTATGCCAAAGTTATGACCTCAAGATAAGCTGATGTACCAACTTACCCCAATGGTGACCATAGTTTGGCGTCCCATCTCCTATGGTTAGGTTTTTGGATGTTTAGGGTTTTCCATTATTTCTCAATAATAAATAAGCCTTCAAGCCTCATTGTAACACAGTTCAGAGGTATGTAGCTACTACATCTCTTCTAAGAGATAACCTACCATTGCCCGAGCTAGTCTTATTTCCATTTTATTTGTAAACATATTTCAGTATTTGATATTAATGAAATGAAGTGTTATTTTTGTTGCATTTTTGTATTTATGGTTATATATGTAATTTGTTGGGTTCCTGTTTAAATATGGATCAGTGGTATTAGAGCAGTATGCTCTTTCTCTATTTTTCTTTGCATGTCCCCAACAAGGTCGGGGTATAAGGATTTATTTCTTGATCTGGTTGAACCATTGTAAGATCAACCTTGCAAACTTCGACAGCCATCCATGAGGGAAGAAAAGAAAGATGAGGGAGCATGAGATCCTATCAAAATATTGTTCGAGGAAGCCCTCACAAAACAAAGGAACGCGATGATGGATAACTTTGATCAGACCCTTCAATGGTTGCCCACCAGCTGCGCATCCACATCCAACAACCACTTTGGAGGCACCACTCCTTTTAAGGTACAATTAAACTTTGACATTCCCATATTTGAGGGCCAAATAGATGCAGCCACCGTAGATAAATGGTTAAATCTGCTAGAAGGATATTTTTCTATTCATTATTTTTCCATTCGGGAAAATATTAATTTTTCTCTTCTCAAAGCCTCCCTCCACGTCAAGGATTGGTGGGAAACCTACTGTGAGCAAAAATATGAAAGTGCACCCTCATTGTTTTCAGTCGCACCTGCTTGGAATTCATTCTGGGATGCCATCAAGGAACAGTACTACCCTATCGGGAGCTATGAGGAAAAATACATAAAGTGGACCACATTGCAATAGGGAAGGGACCAAGACATGTTGGAGTTTACCAATGTTTTTCATACCCTTCATACGAAGTTGGGTATCAAGGATTGTAAGAAAAATTTGGTACTCAAGTACCGCAGTTGTCTATACAGGTATATACAAGATGAGATGGAGTTCCTGGACATCTCCTTGCTCAGCATAGCATACTAATATGCTGTCAAGATCAAGCATAGGTCCAAAAGAACCTCATTTCAGCAAAGTTCGTGAAGCGGCTAGGCTTACCAAACACAGCACACCCACAACCATACACCATGGGGTGGCTTCACCAAGGACGGGATCTTCGCATCAGCCAACAATGTTGCCTTCCATACATCATCAAGCCCTTCACAAATGAGGTATTATGTGACGTTGGTACTCTTGATGTTTGTGATGTATTATTAGGTCAACCATACTTGTGGAAACAACCTGTTGTGTATGAGTCAAAGGCTCGCGCTATTATTGTTACCTTGGGAAATAAGTTGTACAGGATGCCAGAGGTAGCATCGCCTACCACCATCTCTTTGGTTAGTGGAAAACAATGCAGTAAGCTCATTTCCAAAATCAAGAAATTTGTTTTTCCTGATGATACACCCTCAAGGAAAGAAGAAGATGGTGGCCACAACCTCCAGACAAGGGCCCTTTGCATGACAACAATAGATGGACAAGGTCGTGGAGGAGTACAAGGACATCTTCACCTCCCCCACTGGGGTGCCTCTGCACGTTTAGGTGAAGCACTCCATCGATCTGACCCCAGGAGCATCGTTTACCAATGGACCCATCTATCGGTGCTCTATTCTAGAGAACAATGAAATCAAGTGGCAGATTCAAGGGATTTTGTAGAAAGGTCACATCTAGCCAAGTTCATCGCCATGTGGGAGCTCGATCGTGTTGGCACAAAGGAAGGATGGGACTTGGAGACTTTGTATTAACTATTGGGCGCTAAACAAGATCACTGTCTAGAATAAATACCCGATCCCACAGATTAATGACCTTTTGGACCAACTCAAGGGTGAAAAATATTTCAACAAGATCAACTTGAAGTCTGGATATCACCAAGTACCAATTGAACCCTCCGATGTGTGGAAGACTGCCTTCAAAGCCAAGGAGGGACTTTTTGAGTGGTTGGTTATGCCTTTCGGGTTGACAAATTCTCTGGAAACCTTCATGAGGTTGATGGATGACATCTTGCAGCCATTCACTAACTCATTTGTAGTGGTATACTTGGATGATATTATGATCTTTAGCTAGAGTTGGGAAGAGCACCTCCATAACATCCGATAGGTTCTCCAAACATTGTGGCAACACAAGTTGTGTGCCAATTTGGAGAAATGCACTTTTGGCATGACCTAGGTTCAGTATCTAGGATACATTATTGATGAACGAGGGGTGCATGTGGACCGGCCAAGATCCAAGTCATTCAGGATTGGACAGACCCAACCACTCTGACAGATCTCCGCAGCTTTCTGGGTCTTTCCAATTTTTAAAGTAGGTTTGTGTTGGGGTTCTCTCATATCACTTGACCCTTGAGTCAAGTCACCAAGGGAGGAGCGAAAGAAAAATTATTTTGGTCTGAATCTCAATAGAAGGTGTTTGCAGAGTTGAAACATTTCCTCTACTCTACACCATTTCTCACATTACCAGACTTACAACAACCATTTGAAATTGAGACAAGTACCTCTAACTATGCTATTGGGCCAGTCCTTACTCAACAGGGGCATCTAGTGGCATATCACAATGAGACACTTTCAAACACAGTCCAGAAGTATCCTATTTATGACAAAGCGATGTATTCCATTCCGCAGGCCTATCGAAAATGGAAGCATTACATTTTGGGGAAGGAAACAATCATCCACATAGACCACCGACCCCTGTAATTCATATAAACGCAAGGGAAGTTGCAGAATGATCACCATCAGAAGTGGTCCACATACCTGCAACAGTTCCATTTGAATATCAAGTATAAGAAGGGAAGCACCAATAATGTTTCAAACTACCTCAACTGACCCCCGATCATGGCGTTAACCACCGTGCTCAACTCTTGTGGCCACAAGACTTCTGATTAGCCACTTCTCTACAAAATCGACCCACAATTCAACAAAACATACCATATGCTCTTGGAGGGTTAGCAAGTGCCATATTTTCATCTCCAAGATGCACTATTATGCCACCTGGGACACCTTTGTGTTCCTTCAAGCAAGTGTCCCAAGATTAATTTGGAAGCGCACTACAGTCAGGTCGCTGGACATTTTGGGGTCAAGAAAACAATGGCAGTACTACAGAAGTATTTCTACTGGCCGAATCTTCAACATGATGTCAGGAAGTACATCAGATCCTGCACTTCCTGTGCTACTTCCAAACCGACCATCAAGAAGCAAGGTCTCTATACTATGCGGCCTACCCCTAGTCGACCTTGGGAATCCATCTCCATGGATTACATGTCGAGCCTTCCTTCTACTAAGCATGGAAAGGACTGTCTTTTTGTGGTTGTCAACAGATTCTCAAAGATGGCCATTATGGTGGCCTGCAAGAAGAATATCATAGTAGAAGCCATTGTTTTCTTGA
>Ga0181464_1000069_pt2 | contig 25902 bp, 28 predicted proteins | sample InSIn2gowninarea_FD_119074 | JGI IMG/M metagenome (GOLD analysis project Ga0181464, IMG submission 119074) | Clean room microbial communities from NASA Spacecraft Assembly Facility at Jet Propulsion Laboratory, Pasadena, California, USA -... ...
AGATGTGTGAAAATTTGCAACGACAAGCATTTCATTTAATGAAAAATTGACATATTATAAAAAACTAAATATTTATGTAATAATATCATTAGGACAACAACATAATTGTCCAAAATTTGTCTTTTTACTCTGAATCAAAATTCACATTGCTTATATTAATTTTGAGCGCTTCAATTCGATAAAAGAGGAAAAACTTGAAATTCCATCGCCACATTTAGCCCAAAAGTGTTACCCATCTTCATGCTTTCACCCAGTGGCTCCACGATGGATATAGGGTGGTAGCTTAGGCTCCCCTCTGATGTCAAATTATTATTCTTTTAGATTCAATAATTTTCAACATATGAGTAGGGACAATCAAGAGATAAGTAGGAATAAGTTGAGGAGCAAAGATGAGCAAGTGATGACATTTGATGACTAAACACTTGATTGGATATGATTTGATGATAGGATTATTGTCGTGATTTTGTGATGTAGTTTGAATTTCTCCCTAGATGAGAGGGAGTATTAATTTGGCAGCTCAGTGAAAAATTCTAACCATGGGACGAGATTCCTCTTTTCGAGAGTACTAATTTCGACTATTGAAGGAAGTAGTCTTCCATGCATCATGAGTATAACATCCCTGATTGAATTTCCATGTAAAAAAATATAAGACCAAGGTCATGGGACACATATTCCAAGAATAATGTTTGGAAAAACATCCTAGTGGGTGTTCATTTCGGTTTATTATGGCTAAGGAAATTGGAAAAGGCAATGGAAAAGGCTTTGGAAAGGAAAGATGAAATTATTGGCATTTTATTTATGAAAATAATGGAAATTAGGAGAAAATGAAGGTGAAATGTTGTAGGTTGCATGTGATGAGGAAATTGAAGGAAAATTAAGAAAATAGAGGCCTCAATGATAAAAATGATTTTGAGGATCAATTCATGGCATTTGTCAATGTTAGTTTTTTGTCAATTTAGTTTTGGAGCTCTCATTTTCTACTCTCTCTCTCTCTCATACTCTTGGACACTTAGAGTTTTCTTGGAGCACTCTTGGAGTAGTGTGGCATACTTTGGATTTGGAGCAAGAAGGAAAAGGAAGAGCATGAAAGCAAAAGAGGACATCGGGATCAACATCTATAATGGGTTTTGCTTGTAGGTACTCAGTTTCATGTATGATTTCCTTGCTAGTTTTGGCATGCATGGCATATGCATGTGGTTTATTGGTTATGATATGTCATTGGCATGGAGGATTTCCTGGATTGATAGTGGAATTTTCTAGCCTTGCCATTTCCTAGATAACCATGGTGTTGTGGGTGTCTTTCCCTTTTTTTTTCTAGTTGGTTCTCATGTTCCTTATGGTTGTGGGTTAAGTTACTAATTTCTAGAAGCCTTGCTTGGACAAATGCTCTAGAAGCCCTGTAACAACTTGGGTTGAGTTACTAATCCTAGATGCCTTGGTTAAAAAATGTTATGGAATCCCTTGGTGGGTTGAGTTACTAGTCCTGGAATCCCTAGTTGGAAAAAACTCTTTGGAGCCCTTGACATCTTGGTAAGAGACCAATCTAGTGATGGTTGGTGATGTACGACCGTGAGGTGGAATCTCTGGTTGAGGGTTGAGGGTTGAGGTGATTTTGCCTCTATAAGCCCTAATTTGGTTTTTCTAGATGTGTTCCATGAGATCCCACATTCATGCTTTGAATATGGCACAGAGGTGAGTGGCGGAAAGAAAGATTTGGTTCATCCAATCTATGGTCGAGTGGTACATGGAAGTCCCAAACCTAGTTGCATTTTGCATATGTTAATAAGAACTTCTTTCCTCTTGTATTTGATGGGTAAATATACTAGTTCATATGTGGATTTTATGGTTGTTATACCTTTGTTATTTATGTTGAATATATGTTGGTTAGGAGGATATTTTGTGACAGCCTTGATGTATGGATATCATCATGTTTTGATTAGTAGACGAATCAACAATGGATATATGACCTAATAGATGATAATGCAACTATTGTGATAACGCATTAATTATTCTTAGTGATTCTCATATAAGTATGAGACCCTTATGCTCAGATTTGTTGTTATGACCTATAAAATGCATATTTTTTACATGTTTAATGAAATGTCTATCATGGCTAGTAGGGGTCTAGTCAAGTAATTGATCAAGTATTTTCATTAATATCATTATTTCAATGTTATCTTTCATTTCTGGAAGTTTCGTTAAGTTCTAGGTAGTGGTCTAAGACCTAGCCTTGAAAAAGTGGCACAGAATCTGGGGTCGCTAGCTCAGGACTAGCTGAAAAATTCCACAATTGTTGGCATGCCCTTGTTTTGGGAGCAACTAGATGGTCCCATTCACATGCATGCCCATGCCATGGGAGTGAATTAGGCTCTAGTTCAGTAAAATGTCAAGTTTCTTCTAGGGTTGATCACCTGGAAGGGTTTGTTATCCTCTAAAGGTTCTGTAACATGTGTAGAAGGTCAGATTGGTTGTGTTTTGTCAGTTCCACTTCCTTAATTATATGAGGAGTTGAATCAGATCATAGTAGCGTCTCGTCACATTCTAACCCCAATGAACCAGTTAACTTGGGTAAATGTGGGAGGAGGGTGTTACAAAGTGGTATCAGAGCGGATTTTAGTCTCTTTGGGGAATGTTGGGTTTCTATTCTCTTTGGGTGGTATTAGAGCATGGTTCACCCCTTGGCCTTGATGGGTGGTGTTTGTTGGTCATGCATTCATGTCGATTGCATATGTGTTCCTTATGCTTGTGTTTCATATGCTTGTTGTGTATGCATGGTGTTGGTCATGGTTCCAGTGACGTTGCAATGTGAAAGTTGATGGTGTTGTTTTTGGATGTGGTCGTCATGAGTGTATGTCAGTTGTATATGCATTTTTTATGCATGTCAGTGTCTGTGTGTTATTATGCATGCATTATTATGGGCACGGTTTCTGTGCATGAGGTCATTTTATGCATTCTAGGTCATCATGATTTTATTGGTACGTTATGATGTTGATGTGTTGGTTGAGATAGATCAAGAGATACAGATCACCTAAGAAATATTAGAGCACTATACCTCGGGGTAAGAGTAGATCATCATATAGGTTTGTATGTTAACATGTAGGTATGTTAATTAATGGATTGTTATATTAATTAGGGCTATACACATGTTTGTCATTCTATTGTTGTTGTGGTCATATGCATGATGGTTATGGTCATTGCAACTAAGACCTTGATGTTATACATATCATGCTAATTTGGATTGGCCTATGTAGATGGTTAGGGTTATGACATTCATGTATGAGTCTAAATTTTGTGATATTGTGTTGTACTAATCTAGACTAACTATGCATAGGTGATTGTTATGCATGAATGACAATTATATATGATTTTATGATGTGAACATGTTAGCTAGTCACTGTTATGGATACCATGACCTTATTTATATTTGAGTTGATATGTTGTGAATTTATATCTTGCTAATCTAGATTGATTGTGTAGATGTGATAGCCTCCCTTGAGATATGTTAAGGTATGAGTTTACTTATGTCGTCTACTTGGTGCTTGAATGTTTGATTATGTCATATATTTGGTGTCTATTATGCCGTCTATCTATTGTTTGAATGTTTGATTAACTGCATGATATGAGTATGTTTCTATAAGATTGCATGAAGGAATGATATTGTTTTAAGATTGTTGTACTAACACATATGTGCTGAGACAACTTATATGCGCTTAAGTGTAAGTAGGTGCTAGTTGTAGTAGTATGAGTAATGACTGTTATTTGATTATGACATATTTGTTAGTATTGGAAAAGGTTTATTTCAATTAATAGACATGATGTTTTGACCCTTGGAACATGTTACTAACATGTGTGAACAGTTGCAGGGAAACATGCTTGGTAATAGCATGACAAGGTAACAATGGATTGCTTATATAACTAGCATTTGGTGATGTGATAGCACATAATAAGACTCAATTGCAGCAAGGTAAAAAGGTAAAATAAAGGTTTTGGGTGAGAATTTTTTGGCTATGTTTGGAAATCACAATTCCAAACGAATGAGTGCTTTGCATACAGGAAGTATTCTTAACGTATATTTTGTTTGATATTACGTGGATATATGTTATATTCGTAAACATGTATTTGACATGTATATTAAGCTAGTTTCGAGCTATGGCTAGATTCGTCGAAGGGTTGGAGTCCCTTGAGAGATGGCATGGATTTTTTCAGTTGCAAGGCAACGTGCTTGGAACAACAAGGTAAGATAATTGATATATTTCTAGATTTATTTATGTGCTGACAATTATAATTTTATGATAGTATGATGCAAGGAATTGCATGGCAAAGAGACTACCATGAAATCTAAAGAAGTCCCAGGTTGATCTTTCCCTTGGAAGCATTGGGAACCCATGGAGATTGAATCATGGTGTCTATTGAGAGTCTTTTGATTTTAGTGTTTTGTGCTTTGTTTGTGCTTGATATGTAGTTTTGTTTATGTCTAGTGTATGGCCATACCACTTTTCTTGTGGTGTTGTCTTGCTATTGGTGTTTCATGGTTTTATTCTTGTTTGTTTCTTTTTATTGCCTTTATGTTTTGAGGGTCTTGGGGATTGGTTGGGAAGGAGGAAGTTAATGGAGCTCAGGGATAGCCCTATGATACCTGATAGGTAATGTAAGGCCCAGATGAAGCTCAGTGCATGAGTAAGGGAAGTTAAAGGTAAGAATATGACAGTCGATTGGACTAGTTGGGCCCATTGTGGTAAATGGATGGTGATAGGACATTCATGGGAAAATTAATCAGGAAAGGTTGAGTAAATGGATTTGAGGCGTCGAATTCCTTGGCTATGTTGGGAACTATTGTTCTCAATGTTGTGCATGTTGTTCATGCATAAAGGGAGATATTTTAACCTTGACCTTATGATATTTGGTGATTGTGTTGTGACTATGATTACATTGATGTTTTTATATGTATGTATGTATGTCGTTGACTGACAGGGTTCTTAGGATTGTTTTGTGCTAGTGTTCACATGTATATATATGTATGTATGTAGTTGTCTGACAAGGTCGTCAGGGATCATGATTGTTTTATGTTAATGTTTGTATGTATATATATATATGTATGTATGTCATTGTCTGATAGGGTCATCAGGGATCATTCTTATGGAGGAATGATTACTTATGTATGTGAATGGCATGAAGAGGTTCCTCGTTTATGAGGAATGAAGTGGGAGGAGTAACCCCGACATATCTACAAGGTCAGTATCATGTGGATATGAATTGATATCATATGTGTGTACTATGCCTATGTTTATGTTATGGATAGATAATGTTGAGGGATACATTAGCCAAATGGAAGCAGTGTAATCAGTGGCATGCTAAAACATGCTTGAATAATAGAAAGGCACTAGCAACAAGGTTGTTTGGTAGAGTCAATGTGTGGTTTATGGATGTGTATTACTACTGTTGTATATGTGTTTTATATGTTGTACCTACGATGTTGGATATGCGGTGTTGTGTACATATCGTTCTATGTACATGTTGTACATGCAATGCTATGTACATATAGTGTTGCATGCATGTTGTACATGTGGTGCTATGTACATATGTTGTGTGCATGTTGAAAATGTGGTGCTATGTACTGTAGAAATTTTGAATAATAAACACATATTCAATGGAGATTATCCTGATCATGTACTATTGTGGAATACATACACAATACATAAGCTCCTCTACGTTGATCATCAATATAGCAGCATCAATAACAATAAAACATCAAGAGCATTCACACATTAACACAGTATGTAACCCGGGGAAAGCATCTCGCTAAAAACCCCACACTATCTGTATATTAATGATTGAGAACATGTAACATTACAAAGTACAATGCTTATCACAAGCAATCTAGTACCAGCTCCACCTGTTACACAGAATACAACTTAGATGTGATCTCCAAATCTATTCCACTGCTTGCCTGTCTCCACAGCTCAATACCTACTCAATAATGAATGAGAATGGTTTACGAAACTCGTATTTACCTCCAAAGAATCACTCATACTGGGAAAGACATGAGCAGAGGCTACAATCACTTGGTATTGGCCAATTCATTGGCATACTCAATCCCTTTGATTGTGCAAATCCTCATGCACAACTATAGTCACAACTGATAGCAATCTGATCCTCTAACACCTGTCCCTGCTGAACTGAACATGCACTGACATGCAACTGAGTTAACTGATGTATTCTATAGTTGCATTATGAGTTAATAACTTGTGAATTAATTAATAACTAATTCACCCAACTCATCTCTAGTCTATTTTCCAGTTAGACTAAATACAACCAGTTTAACAAAGCTAAACTGAACACAACTCCATCAACTGCACCTCCAGTCCACTAAACTCAACTCACTTGAGTTCTAACTGAAGTCCTACATGTAAATATCAGTCATCCCATAGGTAACCACGTATTTCCTTCTGGCATCTGCATGTACCACATTCGTAGCTCATCCTGAAGTGCTCCAAGAGAATAAGACAAAGTTTATAGTCCAAATATTATTATGAGCTAATAATATTTGACTGTTCTATATTTAGACTGAGTAGTCACTTCGCTGTGATCTAAAAATAGAAGTCCATCTATTTTTCCCAACTTGACCAATCATCCATAAACAGCAACCTGCAATCCATAGACATGATCCATATGTCTAAAAATAGACATAGTCTAAAAATAGACTTGCGCCAAAAATAGCCTGTGGGCCCACTTAGTGAAGGCGACTCTTTTCACTAAGCTCCATCATCTTGTTGCAATCCCAACACCTTTCACCCAAAAGAATGAAATTGAAAAAATATTCAAGGAACTCCTTGAAGGTGGTGTTATTCATCCCAGCATCAGTCCTTATTCATCACCAGTCTTCATAGTGCTAAAGAAAGATGGATAATGTCGCATGTGTCTAGACTTTTGGGCCCTCAACAAGCTCACTGTCAAGGACAAATTTCCTACTCCAATTATTGATGATCTTCTTGATTAACTACATGGTGCTCAATTCTTTGCCAAGCTAGATCTTCACTCGGGCTATCACCAACTATGCATGAAGGAAGTAGACATTCCCAAGACTACCTTTTGAACTCATGAAGGCCATTATGAATTCTTGATCATGCCATTTGGTCTCTGCAATGCTCCATCTACTTTTCAAAGCCTCATGAACCACTTGTTTAAACCATATCTTTGAAAATTTGTCCTTTTCTTCTTTGATGACAATCTCATCTACGACCTAACCTAGGAAAAACATCTTCAGCGTGCAGACCTGATCTTGCAACTACTCTGGAGTCACAATTTTTTTGTCAAATTGTTGAAGTGTTATTTTGGAATGGAATAAGTTGAGTATTTGGGACACATTGTGGGTCGTGAAGGAGTGAGGATTGATCCAAAAAAGATACAAGCAATGCAAGATTGGCCCCAACCAAAAACCTTGAAGAGTTTGAGGGGATTCTTTGGTCTCACTAGCTACTATCACAAATTTTTCTGCAATTATGGTCACATTGCTAGACCCCTCACTAATCTTTTGAAGAAAAAGTCCTTTCTTTGGACTGATGTAGCTCAACAAGCATTTGTTGTTCTCAAACAGGAAATGTGCTCCACTCCTGTATTGGCCCTACCAAACTTCACCAAATATTTTGTGATTGAATGTGATGCTTCCGGTACTGGTATTGGTGTTGTATTAATGCAAGAAGGTCGACCATTGGCCTTCACTAGCCAACAACTGAGTGGAAAACATATGGGTCAATCTACCTATGAGAAAGAAATGATGGCCTTCTTACATGCAGTAGACACCTAGCAACCATACTTGTTGGGGCAACGTTTCTAAATCTGCACAGACCATCAAAGCTTAAAATATTTTTTGGAGCAACATCTATCATCGCCACGCACTTTCACTAGAAAATTTCGGCAATAACTTTTCAAGCTACAAGGCACACAACTCCAACTAAGCACCACCTATCATCCCCAAATCGATGGTCAAAAAAAAGTAGTCAACAAATGTTTGGAGACATATCTAAGGTGCTTCACTTCAGAAAATAAGCATTAATGGGTACAGTGGCTTCCTTTAGCTAAATGGTGGTATAATACTAACTATCATGAAGCCACCAATATGAATCCATACGAGATAGTGTATGTCCAACTCCCACCTTCACCTATTTCCTATATCCCTAGATGTTATAAGATGTGTACAGTTGATCAACTCCCACAGAACCATGCCCCCATGATATCTCATCTCAAAGATAATCTACATTAAGCTTAGAATCGAAGCAATAGGTAGACTAGCATCATTCCAAGCACACATTTCAAGAAGGGTATAAGGTATTCCTGTGGCTGCAATCATATAAGAAAACATCTCTCAAAGAATAGGGCTGCCATAAACTAGCACCAAAATTGTGTGGACCTTATTAGATACTTCAGCTCATTGGAGCAATCACCTACAAACTGGCCTTGTCACCATCTTCAAAAATCCATCCGGTCTCCAAGAAAGTGGTGGAGAACAATTGGAAAATTAAAGCCTTTCTACCCAAATTGGATGAGGAAGGCTCACTCTAGCTCCAACTAGAATAAGCCATCAATACCTATGAAATACATCTCTATGGCCACACGATCAAGGAAGTCCTCATCAAGTGGAAAGACACCTCTCCAAAAGATGCAACCTAGGAACCAGCCACTATTCTTCAATAGTTTCCACAAATTCAGCCTTGAGGACAAGGCTACTTTTGATGGGGGGGTCATGTTAGGGTCCAACTTTAACCTTTTTATTTATGTAATAAGCCCAATGGGTCAAGTCATAGTCATAGTTAGTTAGAGATAAATAAATCCCAGATAAATAAGTGGTTGACTTGCATTAGAGAAAAGGGACCACCGTTATTTGTAAATGGGCCATAGTTAATAAACAAAGTGGTTGACCCGTGTTATGTAAGGGACCACTAGTAGTTAGGGTTTTGGATTTCATTTAGCTATAAATAGTCTTAGTTAGTAAAGGAAGGATCATTGGGTCTTATTGTAATCGAGCTCCACTCTGCTGGAGGTTCCCCCTTGAAGAGGCAAGTGAACATTGAATCTATTTATGAATAATAAAATACTTGTTGTTTTTCTCATTTTATTCTGTGTTCTGGGCTATATTTCTTCACGTTTCTAGTATTCTGGAATTTCTCGCAGGTCAAGAGCATAATATGAGTGATAGGATCGCGTGATTCTGGGGGAGGATGTGAGATGTGCAGATCAGATTGATTTTCAATGCAAACGGGAGAGTGATGAGGAGCATAAGGTGTTTCAACATATTTTTGATTAGGAGTGGAACTGACCTCAAGACTGCGAGAACCTGACATAACCATCAGCTAGGGTTGAAGTGCCTCAACACCTTGATGAGTTTCCACTTCATCAGTGAGTAGATCATCAAAGATCGGTGGCTTGGAAAAATATCAATAGAGAGTGAATCAACATCATGATAAGATGAAGGAGTGAAGAGATCACAACAACCATGATTAGAAAATTCAAGTTGTACATCGACATCCTCATGATTTGACGAATCATACAGAGTGGTTGATGAGAAACATAAATTTTCACCCTCTGAATTTTTGAAAATGAAAGATCATAGATGGAGTGGACTCATAAAGAAAGATTTTTCCTCACTGCAATCAAATGATAGATTTACATTCTATGCGTCCTATGATTGATCAGAAATAGAAAAATCTAGGAAAGAATTTTCACAAGACAAATAAAAAATGGTAGGATCACAGAAGATGTCAGGATAGAACAGACAAGGTGCAGACATAAGGAGGTCATCATTCACCACAAGTTCTTCTTCAAATTCCCACACATACTCATAAAAAATGACAACATAGGTTGGCTGCTTAAAACGAATTCCGTCGACAACTTGATCCCTGTGGACATCACATCCGGAGTCTAGAATGGATGAACACAAGACAATAAAATATGGAGGATTAATAGAATGAGAGGATGGAGGTTGAGAAAACAAGTTCATGTCACAACCAACATCCTTGCAACCCACATCTACATGGAAATCCAGAGTAGGTGGGATGGGAGGAGGTGACGGTTCGATAGATTGGTTCACAACTTCTCCCACCTCGTCCTACAGAGCTAGAGTTGTTTGATGAGGAGCAAACGATGGGTCACCTATGAAATCAACCTTGTTCGTCTTAAATTTGGTAGTTCTAACACCAAGGTATGCTGGGAGGGGTTCAAATGATTCTAACTAGTGAGGATTTTCATATATGTGAAGAAGGTATTGAAACCATTCCTTGAGAAATTTCCAATCGAATTCATCTTCAGATATTTGAAAATCAAGATTCAAGAAGTGCACCCAAAATTGCCCAAGAGATTCATCAGGTGCTTTCCATAATTTCATAATTTTTTGTTGATTTCTTTACAGTCATAATGATAGAAATCACAGATTAACTCATCGGTCATGTGATCATAAGAGTGAATGGATGTTGCAGGCAACGTGTGACACCATTGGTCAGCATGCCCATCGAGCGTGTAAGTGAACAACCCACAGGAAATGTCATCCAAAGGGACTTCATTCCTGTGACAGAAGCCTATGAAGGCAACTCCATGCCTTAACAGGGCTGCTTGGCCTTCACTGTCATACTTAATTTGTGATAAGTCAGCAATGAAATCCTCTAACACTTCGAAATCATGTGCATGAGAAAAAAATGTCGGAGTTAAGATTGTAATGTAAGTCATGAATGATGTGCAAAGACTCAAAACAAACTTTGAGGACTCATCTTATCATCTGGCCCTCCTTTTAGCACCATAAATGTTGACGGTGCTAGACCCACCAACATGTCAATGGATCTCCTCGGTAAGAAGTCCCAACTAGACCTCAGACTGTTTGGAGTAGGAGTCCCAACACTGAGTAGTACATTATTTCCTTGATTGATGTAGTGTGTAGAGGTAAGTATGATAACTTTGTTGGAAGCAAGTGTGTGAATGCTCTTGATGTTTTATTGTTATTGATGCTGCTATATTGATGATCAACATAGAGGAGCTTATGTATTGTGTATGTATTCCGCAATAGTACATGATCAGCATAATCTCTGTCGAATATGTGTTAAATTATTCAAAATTTCTACATGGTATCAGAGCAGTTGATCATCTGATCTACTATTCAGGAAGTGTTTACATTCTATTTCTTCAGGTAGAGTCTGTAATCGGGCCAGGTAGCCTCTGGATTCATCCTTCTTTTGGAAGGTGAAATATCCGATGAATTCCCGTACATTCGATCTCTGTACGAGAAATATTGTGTTCTCACGAATCTTAGATCTGAGGAGGTTGAGTTGGTTGCTGGTGGAATTCGAATTTGTAGCAGTGTTTTCTTGGTGTCAAAACTAAGATGTCTTTCACAGGATTGCGATTAGAGTATTCCCTTGAGGGTAGTACGAATTATATTGTATGGAAGGACAGGATGGAGGCAGTGTTAGATGATAATGGGCTGAAGGAGTTCGTGGATGTGGATGTCCCAAAACCTACTGATGCTGCTGAAGTTGAAGCTTGGCAAAAGAAGATAGCGAAATGTCGAAGAATTCTGTTGGAGGGTGTGAGGGATCACATTGTGTCCAGCCTCCATGGAAAGGCTACTCCATATTTGATGTGGAAATCATTAACATAATTATTCCAAAGAAAGAGCGATCAGAGGAAGCTGGCACTCAAAGATAAACTCAGAAACATCAAATGCGAGAAGGGTGACAGTATGCCCAAGTATCTCATGAGGTTCACTCAGTGTCGAGATGAGCTGGGAAGTGTGGGGGTTACTGTCGATGATGAGGACTTGGTGAGCTTGGCTCTCCTTGGTCTTCCAAAGAGTTGGCATTCCTATCAGGACTCTGTCAATGGTCGGGAGAAATTGCCAGGATGGGAAAGACTGTGGTTAGATCTTGTGCAGGAGGAGATCAGGTGGAGTACCAGGGACAGATCTTCGTCAAAGGGAACTGATGAAGAAAATTGCACTTTGGCTGCCAAAGTAAAGAAAGGAAAGAGAAAGAAAGCTTCTCAGTCTGGTGTGAAAGGCAAGAAGCAGGACATGTCCAAGGTGAAGTGTTTTCACTGTCACCAGCACGGACACTATGCCACTAATTTTCCGCAGAAGAAGAAGAACAAGCAGGTTGCTGGATCTTCAGCAGGAGAGGCTCTAGCCTCGCAGTTTGAGCTTGATTTTTCATTGATCGCATGCTTGGTTTCAAGTGTGATGGGATCGGTGTGGTTCTTGGATAGTGGTGCATCTTTTCACATGACGGGAGATAGAGATTTGTTTTCTAATCTGGAGGACAAAGATCTTGGAGTGCACATTGAGATGGGCAATGATGGTAGATACAGTGCGACCGGTATCAATACCATTTCCTTTGAGAGGGAGTCTGGTAAACCCTTCGTATTGAAGGAAGTCATGCATGTTCCAGGATTGAAGAAGAATCTCATCTCTGTGGCGATGTTAGAAGACAAGGGGTATGATGTTGTTTTCAGCGAGGAAAAAGCTTTCCTGTGCAACAAGACAACTGGTGAGACCCGGAAGATAGGGATTCGAGTAAGGAACCTTTATCAGTTGCATGTAGATGGATGCGTAGCAATGGCAGGCAAGGCAGAAGGATTGGTGAGCCGAGATGATGGTGAGTTGTGGCACAGGAGATTGGGTCACCTTCACCATGGAGCCTTGAAGATACTGCAGCAGATCACTACAGGGCTTCCTAAAGGCACTCTTGCGTAGTCAGATCAGTGCAAGGGGTGTACTTTGGGGAAGTTTGTGAAAGCCACCTTTCACGAGAAGGATAGTCGCACCACGATGATCCTTGAGAGAATTCACACAGACGTGTGTGGACCTTTCTCAGTTGCTTCGACATCAAAACACAGGTATTATGTGATTTTTGTTGATGATTTCTCTCGTAAGTGCTGGATCTTCTTCATGCAGAAGAAGAGTGAAACATATTCAAAGTTCTGTGAATTCAAAGCACTAGTCAAGAAGGAGTTGGGGAAGAAGGTGAAGGCTCTTAGGAGCGATAATGGTGGTGAATACATCTCGGACAAGTTCAAGGATTTTTGCAAGGCAGAAGGGATTCGTAGAGAACTCATAGCTCCCCATAACCCACAACAGAATGGGGTAGCTGAGCGGAAGAATAGAACGATCGTGGGTGCTGCATGGGTGATGTTGCATGATCAGGGCCTACCCCTTCACTTGTGGGCAGAAGCATGCAATATAGCAGTTTATGTGCAGAACTGTTGTCCTCATAGGATACTTGGCATGAGTACACCCGAGGAGGCTTATTCTGGTAAGAAGCCTGATCTTTCTCATTTAAGGATTTTTGGTGCTAACGTTTACATGCATGTGATGAAGGATGCGAGGAAGAAGTTGGAGCTGACCGTAGAGGTTGGGATATTTTTGGGGTGCACTGATACACCCCACAACTATCGTGTGTATTTGCCAGACAGTGGTAAAATTGTTGTGCGACGGGATATAAAATTTCAGGAGGAGAAAGCCATGAAGTGTTCGCTTGAGAGGGAGCTACACTTGCATGCAGATGAGGAGCTATTAGTTCATAAGGATGAGCTTCAGGATGTGGATCAACCACAGGATGAGTTTCATGGAGTGGAAGAGTCCACTCATGCAGTGCCAACCATCAGAGGGCGAAAGCGCTTGACAGAAGCTGAGTGACTGGCTCAAGATGTAGAGAAAGTTGTAGGACCACCTATAGCCCAACGTAGGTAGAGATAGTCACCGGATCAGTACACTGGATACATGGCTCTTATGAGCAAGTGTGTTGTGACTGAGCCCTCCTCTTTTGAGGAAGCTGTGGAGGATACCGCATGGGTAGATGCCATGGTGGAAGAGTATGATTCTATTGTCAGAAACAGTGCATGGGAGATTGTTCCTAGACCGGAAGGGAAATTAGTGGTGGGTTTGAGATGGATCTACAAAGTTAAGCAGGCAGCTGATGGGAGTGTGGAGAAGTACAAGGCAAGATTTGTTGCGCGAGGCTTTTCACAGATAGAGGGGATCGATTATGAGGAGACCTTTGCACCTATCGCAAGGTATTCTTCCATATGGACGATTCTTGCTCTCTCAGCACAGATGGGATGGCACATTCATCAGATGGATGTGAAGACTTCATTCCTCAATGGATTCATTGAGGAGGAGGTGTACATTGAGCAGCCTAAAGGCTTCGAGGTCTTTAGCAGCAAGTCGCATGTGTGCAGGCTCAAGAGAGCGTTGTATGGGTTGAAGCAAGCACCACGTGCTTGGTACACACAGATAGACAACTATTTCACAGGACTTGGATTCTCTAAGAGCGAGGCAGATCCAAACCTATACCAGATTGTGGTGGAGGGTAAGTTGCTTATCATTGTACTGTATGTTGATGATTTGATTCTAACGTGTGATGAGTTGTTGATACTGTCATGCAAGAAGGATATTCCTACAGAGTTTGAAATGAAGGACTTGGGCCTCCTTCACTATTTCCTAGGATTGGAAATATGGCAACGCAGTGGTGGACTATTTGTTTCTCAGGGCAAGTATGCTCGGGAGATACTGGAGAAGTTCAACATGCATGGCTGTAAGCCTGTTGATACTCCTCTTCCTGGAGGTTGGAGGAAGGAGGATGCCACTTCGGGAGAAGAAGTGGATGCCACTGTTTATCGACAGTTGGTGGGGTCACTGATGTATTTGGTCAATACACGACCCAATATATGCTATGCAGTTAACCAGCTTTCACAAGCTATGGTTAAGCCTACCAAGCTCTTCTGGAAGGCGGGCAAGCATGTATTGCGCTACTTGAGAGGCACATCGGGATATGGATCTTGGTACAGACAGGAGGATGCAGATTGGGCAGGGAGCTCAAGAGGCCGAGTATAAGGCAGTATTGACATCAGGTACCATCATATCAGAGATTGTGTGCAGCGGAGGATCATGTTACTTTCATACGTTCCAACGGAGGATCAGGATGTTGATATTCTGACGAAGGTTCTCACCAGGAGCAAATTCGAATACCACCGAGGCAGGATAAGGGTTGCTGATAATCCATATCTTGTTGAGAGGGAGTGTTGATATTGCAACAAGATGATGGAGCTTAGTGAAAAGAGTCGCCTTCACTAAGTGGGCCCGCAGGCTATTTTTGGCGCAAGTCTATTTTTAGACTATGTCTATTTTTAGACATATGGATCATGTCTATGGATTGCAGGTTGTTGTTTATGGATGATTGGTCAAGTTGGGAAAAATAGATGGACTTATATTTTTAGATCACAGCGGAGTGACTGCTCAGTCTAAATATAGAATAGTCAAATATTATTAGCTCATAATAATATTTGGACTATAAACTTTGTCTTATTCTCTTGGAGCACTTCAGGATGAGCTACAGATGTGGTACATGCAGATCCCAGAAGGAAATACATGGTTACCTATGGGACGACTGATATTTACATGCAGGACTTTAGTTAGAACTCAAGTGAGTTGAGTTTAGTGGACTGGAGGTGCAGTTGATGGAGTTGTGTTCAGTTTAGCTTTGTTAAACTGGTTGTAATTAGTCTAACTGGAAAATAGACTAGAGATGAGTTGGGTGAATTAGTTATTAATTAATTCACAAGTTATTAACTCATAATGCAACTATAGAATACATTAGTTAACTCAGTTGCATGTCAGTGCATGTTTAGTTCAGCAAGGACAGGTGTTAGAGGATCAGATTGCTATCAGTTGTGACTATAGCTATGCATGAAGATTTGCACAATCAGAGGGATTGAGTATGCCAATGAATTGGTCAATACCAAGAATTGTAGCCTGTGCTCACGTCCAACACAGTGTGAGTGATTCTTTGCAGGTGAAATATGAGTTTGGTAAACCATTCTCATCAATCCTTGAGCACGTCTTGAGTTGTGGAGGCAGGCAAGCAGTGGAATAGATTTGGAGATCATATCTGAGTTGCATTGTGTGTAATAGGTGGAGCTGGTACTGGATTGCTTGTGATAAGCATTGTACTTTGTAATATTACATGTTCTCAATCATTAATATACAGATAGTGTGGGGTTTTTAGCGAGATGCTTTCCCCGGGTTACATACTGTGTTAATGTGTGAATGCTCTTGATGTTTTATTGTTATTGATGCTGCTATATTGATGATCAATGTAGAGGAGCTTATGTATTGTGTATGTATTCCGCAATAGTACATGATCAAGATAATCTCTATTGAATATGTGCTAAATTATTCAAAATTTCTACAAAAGGATATTGATATGGGTGCATATTAGGTGGTTGGGCCCCCGAGACCAAAGGGATGTTATGATCATGTTCACCCCTAGAGTGTGGAAGCTCTTTAGGTTTGTCAAATACCTGTTGGTGGAAGTCTAAGACCTATTGCATCTCAAGATGAATATGAGGAGTAGTGGATTCAATGGCCTGGATGACATTAAATTGGGCGATGAATCTGTGATGGCCCTTTTTCGAAAGATTTCCCATTCGATGCAATCTGATGATAGTAGGAGCACCTGCATGGAGTCATCGTAATGTATGAATGTGGTCATTCTACTTAAAGCTAATATATAACTCTTGAAAATCCATTGGAATTGGGCCCAGTGTGCAAAGCCATTCAGCACCCAAGATAATGTCACAACCACCCATTTCAATAGAAAACATGTGGGTCATTAGGTGGTAGTCTCCCATATTAAGCTTAATGTTTTCACATCAGCCTTCACATTTCATTGTCCCCCGATCAACAATAAGGACTTGGAAATTAGATACTGCTCACACAAAGAAATGAATAGCTTTTGCAACTCACTTATGGATAAATTTATGAGTGCTTCCACTATCAATCAATACCACAACTAGTCGATGTTTAAGAAAGCCATGAATTTTGAGTGTTTGAGGTGAAGAAATTCCAACCAAAGTGTGTAGTGAGATAACTGGCTCATCCAGTGTAGCTGTGAGGTCATTTTCGATTTGGGTTTCCCAAACTTCGTCCTCGGACACCTCAAGGGATGGAGTTTCCTCATGTGAACTATTATTAGTAGCATCAACTTGAAAGAATTTTGGTTCCTTTCATTTATGTCCAGGAGAGTACTTGTCATCATAGTAGTAGCACAGTCCTTGTTTTCTTCTTTCGGCCACTTCTGCTTGTGACACCTTTTGAACCTTAAGTGTTTGGGTGGGGCCTTGAGCCTGGGTGGGATGCACCTTGGCAGAAAAATTTGCACAATTGGACTGGGTAGTTAAGGCTATTTCCACTTCTAAGGCCTTTTTGTAGGCGTCCATCCAAGTAGCTAGGTGGTGCATCTGGACATGGGCTTGGATGGATTTTAGGCCACTGATTAAACACTCTAAGTAGAAGTCATCTGCTAGATCGTTAATTATGATGGCCAATTGCTCAAAGTCTGAAATGTAGTCCTTTACTATTCCAGTTTGTAGAGCTTAGTGAGACAACCTATAAAATTAGATTTGTTGTCAAAGCAATCACATATGGCTTTTGACAACATGTGCTAAGTTAATTTCCCTGGATAAAATTTCTGATGCCACTACCACAATTTCCATCTCTCTTAATCCAAGTAAAGGGCTCCCACATGTAGTTTATTTTGATCTTCCTAGATACCATTAAGGGAGAAATACGATTCCATTTGTGCTACCCATACTACAGGGTTAGAGCCATCAAATTTGTACATGTCCAGCTTGGGTGTCCGGTGGTTGGAAGAGTGGTGATTTCCATGAAATATAATGTGATGGATCGATTCTCCTTCTAGGTGTGCATCAACACTAGGTTCCTTCATATGAGGCGGCCGTATAATGGATGATATCCATGAGAGCTGTTTGAGAACCCTATCCTCAAATATCTCAAATTTTTCTTCAAGGCTAGTGACCCTCTCAAGTGCCTTTTCTACAGCCATAACTTGAGATCAAGTACCTTGCATACACCAATCCTAGATTTTTTTTTTTTTAGCTTACTTAAGAGTAGTCTACTTAGAAAGAGGGCAAGCTTGGGATTCTAATGTCATGGATCACTTGAGGCTATGTTGAGAAAAAATTTGGGACTGCCAAAAAATTTGGGGCTTACAAGTGAATGGTACCACTGTGACCAACTTTTCATCCTCAATCTGATGGGCTAAGTCTCTTGCAGGGAGTTTTAATCCCCGTTGATCAAAACTGCAATGGTGGAATTCCAAAAAACTTGATCCTACCCAATGTCCCACGAAAATAGGGCTCGAACTGTAATAGCAGCAAGCCTCACTACGCAAAGAGTCTGATCGGCACTGTGAAAATACCAACTATTGAATGTGAGTTGCACGACAAACCCCAATGGCTAGATCTAATTTGTATGACGGCAACAGAACCCTAACTACTAGATCTGATGTGGAAGATAAAGTAGAGGGCAATCTTCAAATAGCAGAGGGAAATATGGTGATAAAGGAGTGTCAAGTGTTATAGATCACAATATACACAAGGGTCCAACAATAGTACTTAGCCCAATCTTTCCAGGCACTAAATAAGGAGGATCGAGCACACCCTTAGCCGTACTACCCGACTACCCTATCGTACACATGAGTAATCTCCCCGAGCGTTGTTCTGAGTGTACAGTAGCAACAGGACTACCGATGACTTATCTAAGGTGAGGTTTCAGGTGAGCCTAGGGGGCTTCCAATATACCCAAGGGTATGTGGTAGTGCAGTCCATGCACGGTTATGTCTAATGTGCAACTACTTGAAGTGGTACCCACAAGGGTTACAAGGGAGTCCAACAAGCATGGCCACCTCTTGTAGTTCTTGCATTCATGCCTCCCCAAATTGACAGGTTTTTACACTCAACAATAGATCCCGTGGTTTAAAGATGTCAGAACATGTCTCTAGCCTAAAAAAACTACAAAAATTGGAGGTACAACTGGCCCTAGAAAGTGCTTAGAAACCACTTTTTATGCTTTTGACTTACAAGAAATTCCAGAATACCAGAAATGAGAAGAAATATAGCCCAGAACACAGAATAAAATGAGAAAAACAACAAGTATTTTATTATTCATAAATAGATTCAATGTTCACTTGTCTCTTCAAGGGGGCAACCTCCAGCAGAGTAGAGCTCAATTATAATAAGACTCGATGATACTTCCTTTACTATCTAAGACTATTTATAAGTAAATGACATCTAAAACCCGAACTACTAGTGGTCCCTTTCATAACAAGGGTTAACCACTTTATTTATTAGCTATTTCTTATTTACAACTAACTGTGGTCCCTTTTCTCTAATGCGAGTCAACAACTTACAATTATTAATGCAAGATTTATTTACTCTCTAACTAACTATCACTATGACTCAACCCATTGGGCCTATTACATAAATAAAGGGGTTAGGGTTGGACCCAAACAACTCATGCATTAGAGGAGTCCTACGTAGCAAGTCATGTTGCTAAGTGAAAGCTTTCTTCTTTATGCATGTTTGCTCATGTGTCAAGATCAAAAGAGTGTGTATGTTCATCATCTGTGTGCATTGCAATGCTTCACCATGGTATGTCTATAGAGTGTTTGTCTTGCACTTTTACTTTGTTCTTTTATGTGGACACATTTAAACTTCGAGCATGTTGGTTTTCATTGTTTTATCTCTCTTGTGTGTTGGTTTACTTGAATATATTTCTTGTTGACCATGCCTTCACCAACATGGACCAACCAATGCACCGATGTTTGCATTGGAAATATCACTTCATGTGAGTAGGTGTTGGGATGGGGTCGCTTGGGTCAATTTTGGGGCAAAAGCCCATGTTTTGATGTAAAAAGATGTAAAGTCTCTACGAATTGTGGATGCGGAGCGCAGAGTTAGTTAAGAGTAAAAAAGGGTTTTTACCCTAGTTATGTAAACTTGAGTAAGTTTATGAAGCTCTACCCATGGTCTGTGGAACATGGGATTGCATAAATAGGTGTGTCTTAGAAGAGTCTAAGGCAGATCTACATTTTGTCTATGGGTACGATGGAAAAAGTATAGAAAGTTAGCGTAGGAAAGCAAGTCTTAGAGGGAGGAAAGGCTTTGAAGCTGAGTGCGCAGAGGCCTATAGTAATGTCCATAGTTGAGCACATGGACCCCTGCAGCTAAGTGCATAGGGAAGTATTGAGTATGTAAACTTATTGAAGATCAATAAAGAAGACTACTGCAGAAATTCATGTGTTTTATCTCTTTGCTTCTGTTATGTATGATTGTGATATATGCTGTGATGAAATGATGTCTTTATAAAATATTGATGTATTGATGTGCAAATTTACTTGATCCATATTTGTTGGGCATGGAATCCCCTCAAGGAATGTTTTGGGGCTCAAAGTCCAATTTTTGACTTAATCTTGTTGTAAAGACTCCACGAATTGCGGGTGGGGAGTGCGAAATGTATGATAGAGTCACAGGGTTGTCCACCCTAGTCTTGTAATGCAATGTCAACCTACCCATGGTCTACGGACCATGGGATTGTATAAATAGAGTGAGTCTCTAAGTGTAAAAGAGAAGTAGCAAATGAGAAGAGAAAGAGTCTAAGTCTATGTGTATCTTGGGTCGTAAAGTAGGAGAAGGCTCTGCAGCTAAGTGCGTAGAGGCCTAGTTGTCTGCAACTGAGTGCGCGGACCCCTGCAGCTAAGTGCACAGGGAAAAGTCGAGTCTATAACCAAGGAAGAAAATAATAAAGAGAATGTTTATCCTAATCTTGTGTATCTGTTCTTGGGCTATTACATGTTTGATATAAATTGCAAATATATTGTTTATTTACTGTGAGCACTTATATGAATGATTTATATTACTAAGTATAAATTAACACATACAAGTAGGCTAAGTTAATCAACTAACAGTGGAATACTAGTAAGGACTTGGGTAACAACAGTGTTTGTCCCCTGAGTAGGGTTGCGCAAAGGCAACATCTCTGGCTAGTTACGGATAAGTGCGCGTAGCGACGGGTGCACAGGGTCAAACAACAGACCACTGGAACTCATCAGACATCTCCAGGGTGTGGAAACCTGGTTCTAGCACCCTCCCATACTACTGCGGGTGAGACTTCAGTCCATGCTCCGTGGACTGTTGCTGAAAGGGCCAGTAGTACCGGGATTTGTTTAGCTAAATCACCTATGAACCTAGGTTAGGCCCCAACAAGCCAACAAATGGTTCTGTTGCCAGGACCGGGATTTGCATAAGAGATGTCTAATGTCGTGTCACTGGAATCTGACAAAGAAATAAATTGAAGGGTGGTTGGATAGAAAGATTCATGAGTTCGCGATGCAGAAAAATAGGAATCCACGAGTATCAAAGGAACAATGGTTAGAGCACTACTTATATATGGAAATCCATGAATTTTTTTTTGCATCGTTCCCCTCTAAGTTGTACAAGTCGATCGCAAAGCTAACATACAGTCAAGGAAGGTGTAGGTTTGAAAAACTGATTGTGTGGACTCTAGAGTTGGTGTGCAGACTAGAAGCATTGGAAGATAAGATTGTGTGCACTGTGGACCATTGGCTCGATCGAATCATAGGAGGGTTTTTCACTGAATTCGTGGTAGATACTTCAGTCAGCTACAGTGAGGTAGAACAACGCTTCCTCAAAGGACTGCGAGATAAGTATGTTAAATCTTTGAACACTTGGATTAAAATGATACTGTGTGAAAAGCGGGTTATGCAAATATATTGATGTTTGGGGCTATGCAAAGTGGGAGGATCTATAGAAACAAAGGTAGCACAGAGATAGAAACTAGCCCCTTGATTTCGCCTCAGTGAGAAAGCGAGGAATAGCTCACGAAGGTTTCACCAAGAAGTGTGATCACTCTGATAAGGCAACAAATTCTACACATACCACCTCCACCTACACCACCATCAGTTTCACCATCTTCACCCCCAGCGCGATACACGACACATCAACATGGACATGAAACTCCACATCCCATTTTAGGAAGACAAGGATTGGAGTGGAGGCCAATTTCCCCTTTATGACATCCAAGCTCTTCATGCAATCATCATTCCAGCAAAATGTGATATCCTTTTTCAGTAATTTCTCCATCAGCGCAGTGATTTGGGCATAGCTTTTAATGAATTTCATGTAGTACCCTGTGTGTCCCTAGGTAGCGCGCAACTGCTTAACATGTCACACTGCTTCCAAATTTAGAATCACTATAATATTCACAGGGTCCACCATCAGTCCCTATTTGCATACCAAATGTCCCAATAGGTTCCCAAAGGGAACAAGGAATGTGCACTTCTTAAGGTTCAACGCAATCTGGTGTCATCGACAAGTATCTAGCATCAAGCATAAGCTTGCTACGTGGTGCTTAACCAATCCAATGACAGTCCAATCATCCAGATAGACCTCTAGGAACTTGTGGATGTATTCTTTGAATGTGGCAGCAATGATGTGCGAAAAGATGGCTAGCACATTTTTCAACCCAAATGGCATAATGACGTATTGAAAGCAGCCCCATTCTGTTGTGAAGTTCATCTTGCTCCTGTCTTCCGGCGTGATTTTGATCTAGTGGTACCCTGAGAACCCATCCGTGAACGAGTATGTTTCTTGTCCACCAACATTTTCTAATACTCCATCAGTGAACAGTGTCGGGAATGGGTCATGTACATAGGAGTCATTCAACTTCCTGAAGTCCACGCATATTCTTATCTCGCCCTTATTCTTTTTGTTATGCACTACCATCGGGCTCACCCAGTCAAATTCTTCCACTGGCTCAACAATTCTGACTGCGAGCATTTTGTCTAGTTCTACGTAGACCTTTTCCTTATACTTCAGATTCAAGCGTTAAGGCCTCTGCTTGACTAGCTTTACACCGAGTTTTAGGGTGATCTTCATCATCCCTAAGTCGCCAATGATCCCTTTTAAATCTGTAATCTTGGTCGGGAATAAGCCTTGGTACTTGTGGAGTAACTCAGCGACCTTATCCACCATGGCATCATCCCAATAGTCACCGAGCATTGCATACTTTGGTTCAGCCTCCATCCCAATGTTTACCTGCTTCGTTTTTAGTGGCGTGGTGATGTCAAGATCTTCAATCAATGGTCCTCGCACCTCGCGACAGCCTTCAGTTTCTGGAATGTTAATTTGTCGTGGATCCTCATCATCCTCCTCATATTTACATTGTAACACTCCAGCACACAACTCAGCTGGGTCGCCCAGTCCGGCTGAAGCACTTCCATTAGTTCCTGGGGTATTTTGAAGATAGCTACTTTTATTGCTTGTAGCGCATCATCAACAGTGTCCCACCAATGATCTTCAAACGTGAAGGTTAACAAGAATCCTTCACGCAAGATATCCCATTCACTCGTGCCATGGTGGAGCTCCATCTCAGTATACCAATTCATGGGTATCACATCCAGGGTATGATAAAACAAATTCACCCATTCAGGTTGTGGCTCTCCCCGTAGGCGTTTTTCCATTTCGTGAGGTGTGCACGTGGATCATCCCCTCCGTCATACTTGTTTAATAGCTGCATCTGTATTTTCCCAAATCATAGGTGCATCATCCTTCTACATCCCTACTAATCCTTAAAATTCCACTAGTGCATACCCCACCACCTTGCAGGCGTAGTGCGCAGTGCCCATTTCAGAGCGTCGAAACACTGTTGTTCTGGTACTTCTCTTTCAAATTTGGTCAGGAAATCATCCACTTTGCTCAACCTGTCATGCATTGGCAGATCTCTTACCTCTGGCAATGATCTTACCATCATGTTGCAATTGAGCGTGGTTACCTTGTGTAACTGGTTCTACCATCATTCTATTTCCTCATCTGAATCTGATGTGTAGGAGCTTTCGTGCTCCCACGAAATCCTACCATTTGTTGTAGGATTCACCCAATCCCATTCCTAAGTGGTTATCTTGTAGATACAGTCTAGATCGTCATTGCTTTCATTGTCACACACTAGCTCTATGTAGCACAATCCTTCCCCAGGGTCTAAAGGTACCACTATACGTAGTGAATTTTTCTCAAAAATCATCTTGCGCTTCTTTAGATTTATCACTCCATTCATGCCAGTGGCCCAATATATTCCTAGTAATGTGGGATAGGGATTGTTTTCATCAACAATCTCTATCTCCTCGAAATCTACAAGCACACTCGCATCTTCGATATATACTGTTATTCCCTGCAATCTTCCCATCGATAGGATCTTTTGCTAGATCGCCATTCGCAATTAAATAAGAGACCATTGCAACGTGGGCCTGCCCATGCACTCCCATGTCTGCTTTGGCTGGATGTTCATGTCCAATCCTAGATCTGGAATCACTTAATCCATTTCATATTCCTCAATTTGCATAATCAATCTCATCTCCCTTCATGTTCGCATTGTGTGCTTCCCGAGTTTCCAGACCATGTGCGGTTCCCCTGATCCAACACATCTAGTGATGAGTTCTTGCAGTCCCTTCACCGCTTTGTTGTCGTGCAACAGCTTCATGCATGTCTCCAGAAAGGTAGTAAGCATTGATGGGTCCATCTCTGGATCTATTTTTTCTTTACTACCTAAAGTGGAGGCCTCTGTGAATCTCTTCTTAGCTTCCATGAATGTCTCCTTTGCACACTCCAAATCAAACTCTAGATCCTTTGTAGGAGCCTTGTGAACCCAAGCACTCTCTTTGGGTTGCTTGCCCTTGTCATCTCCTTTCGTGATACCGCTTTGAAGCACATTGTTTACATTTAGGTCCTCTTCACACAGTTCAGACCTCATCATTTGCAAATTCTGAGTCGAAGGAGGTTGGAGTGTTCCTTTATTGCACAACCTCGCTATCAATGTGGGGCAGTCCTCAGTCTCATGATCAAACTGGGTACAATATAAACATGATGCTCTTGTTAGATTTGTACAATCATAGGCATAATGCTGTGGCCCTCAGCAATTGTAACAAATTAGCTGCCTGTGATCCCTTCCTAGTCCCATTCCACCTCTTCCTCATCCGCACCCGTAAAATCCATTGCACGTCATCCCCACATTTTGATTGAAGGCTCACGTTTTGGCCTGAACTATGTAGGTAGGAGTTTGATCCATCATCAGTTCATAACTTCTACAGGTGCGTTCATCATGGCCTAACGATTTGCAAAAATTACAGAACAACTATTGGGACGTCTGCATATACTTCTGTAATAGATGATAGTTATTTGTAGCATGCTTCCCTCCTACCTGAAAAATCGTGCACCATAGTGTAGGAGTCATGCTCAATCCTGCTTGTGCCTCTTGTCTCAATGGAATTGGTCCTCCTCCCACTAGGTAGTTCGTGAAAATTGGACAATGGTCCTTGTCATGTCCCTGGCCTTTGCACTTTATGCACCATACCTCCTCGCGCACTCTTGGGTGAGTTGTCCTGTCTTGTTTCAAACTCTGCATCTTTAGACATAGGTTTTTCAACTTCACGTGGATCTGTTGCATTCCCAGGCTAGGATATTGTATTGGGGTCTTGTGTAGTCTCATTACAATCTCCAAAGCTTCAGCCTAGATGGATAACTTCTATTGTGACAACATCATCCTTAGATGCAGCATTAGTGACGCTACAAACCATGCGCGGTGCTACCCCTTTGTCAAGGTCATGTTGGATTCGCGAATCATACCCTTCGGTCTCTGATCCAACTCCAAAGGGGTCTCGCTTGGAAGCATCGCGATTTCCTTAAACCCGATAATTGACTATGTCTCTAATTTTGGCCTACTAAATTCCTTGTTTAGCGTGGCTTGGATATCTATGATCCCTGCATTTGGATTGTCATTGGAATGCTTAATGTACCACTTCAATGTGTGATCTTGCAATGTGCTTACCAACGTTGCCTTCTTTATGTTGTCATCTATGACTCCTTGTGCTTCCTATATAACATTTACCATGAACCAAAGTTGTTCTGGATCCTCGTTCCCTACTCCTTTGAAAACCGGCAACTTTATTGCGCTTGCCATATTGAACTGTAGTGGTGGCGAAGGTGGTGTGGGTGGAG
>Ga0181464_1000045_pt2 | contig 25845 bp, 19 predicted proteins | sample InSIn2gowninarea_FD_119074 | JGI IMG/M metagenome (GOLD analysis project Ga0181464, IMG submission 119074) | Clean room microbial communities from NASA Spacecraft Assembly Facility at Jet Propulsion Laboratory, Pasadena, California, USA -... ...
AGAAGAGTTCTCAAGCCTAAACATTGATGCCGATGCCATGGATGAAAAACACCAAATGAGCCAAAATGAGCAGACTATATCAGCTGAAGCAGCTAAACAGATGTTGTGCCCTACCACTTTTGATAGCAAAAACATACAAGAGCTTAAACAAATGAATTTTGATGAAATAGCTGAAGCAGAGTCTGAAATTATTGAATTAAAAGACAAATTTCTACCCACATGCCTGACTCCCTTAGAAGACATGTTGATGCAAATGACATTCCTAGAAAGCCAAAGATGCAACCCTTAAATGCTGCAATTGAAGACTGTAATATTGGGACTGCAGAAAGACCCAAAATGATAAAACTATCCCAATCTTTGCCACCTGATCAAAAGCCAAAATACATTGACCTGTTTAAAGAGTTCCAAGATGTCTTTGCCTGGAGTTATGAGGACCTTAAGTCCTATGATACTTCAGTCATTCAACATACTATACCTTTAAAACCAAATCAAAAGCCTTTCAAACAAAAACTAATAAGAATCAATCCTTGCTTCTCCCCTTGATTGAGAAAGAAGTGAAGAGAATGTTTGAAGCTGGGATTATTGCACCAATCATATTCTCAGAATGGGTATCCAACTTAGTGCCCACAAGGAAGAAAACAGGTGAGATTAGATTGTGTGTTGACTTAAGAAATTTGAACCAAGTCTCTCTCAAAGACCATTACCCTTTACCCAAGATGGACCATATTTTACAAAGGGTAGTGGGGTCTTCTAGGATTTCACTATTAGATGGCTTCTTAGGATTTAATCAGATCTTAGTTCACTCGGAGAGTCAAGATAAAACAGCTTTCACAACACCATGGGGAACTTTCAAATATGTAAAAATGCCTTTCAGACTCAAAAATGTAGGGCCACTTTTCAAAGGGCAATGGACATTGCCTTTGCAAAAGAAATCCATGATTTCTTAGTGGTCTACCTTGATGATCTAACTCCATTTTCAAAATCTTATAAAGAGCATTTAAAACATCTGAGGCAAGTATTCCTAACTTGCAGAAAGTATGGCATATCTTTAAACCCCAAGAAATCACTGTTTGGCCTAGAGGAAGGCAAATTTCTCGGTCATATAATATCAAAAAATGGCATTAAAATTGATCCGGACAGGATTTAGGCTATTCTTCAAATCCCTTATCCAAGAAACATCAAAGAACTGCAAGCTTTTCTAGTAAAGATCAATTTCCTAAGAAGATTCATCCCCAATTTGGCTGAGCTGATAAGACTGTTAAACATGCTCGAGAAAGATTCCAAAGTGAAATGGACATTAGAAGCCAAAAAAGCCTTTGAGGGCATAAAAACAACCTTAACCCAAACACCAGTCCTCACAAGCCCGAGTTTTGATAGAGATTTTATCACTTTTTCCTTTGCATCTAAACATACCATTGTTGCTATCCTATTGCAAAAAGCTAACCACGGAAGTGAAAAGCCCATTACTTTCTTCAGCAGAGCCCTTAGAGATGCTCCCTTAAAGTATCAAATCATGGAAAAACAAGCATATGCCCTTGTAAAAGCCATCAAAGATTTTAGAGTCTACATCATGTACTCCCATGTGATAGCATATGTTCCAAATGCTGTTGTAAAAGACATTTTAACTCAAGAAGGAATTGAAGGCAGAAGGGGCAAATGGATAGCCAATATCCTAGAATACGACATTGAAATCAAGCCCACAAAACTGATAAAAGGACAGGGTCTAGCCAAACTGATGACTGAAACCAATTTCCAAGCCCTTGACATTAATGAACTGGACAACGAACATGAGATGGTGACTCCACAGATCAATCAAGCCTTTTTACAATCACCTTGGTATGCTGACATTTGTTTTGTATTGTTAAACCTACATGCTCCTCCAGGGTTGTCCAGAACTAAAAAGAGGTTCTTAAAAATGAAAGCATCAAAGTTTTGTGTTATAGACAATGTTTTATTTTGGAAAAATCATGAAGGAATTTTATTGAATTGTATAACATTGAGTGAAACTGATAATGTTATGAAGGAGTTTCATGCAGGGGACTGTGGAGGACACTTGTATTGGAACTCTACTGTAGACAAGATACTAAGGGCTGGTTTTTATTGGCCCACCCTGTTTGCCGATGTGAAAAAATTTGTTGTTTCATGCCATAAATGCCAGATCTTTGAAGGCAAAAGAAAGCTGCTGCCCTTACCCCTTAAACCAATTTCAACTAAGAAACCATTTCAGCAATGGGGTTTAGAATTCATTGGTGAAATTCACCCCTCCTCTTCAGGCCAACACAGATGGATTTTAACTGCCACAGACTACTTTACCAAATGGATAGAGGCCATCCCTTGTAGCCAAGCCAATGACTCAACCATCATGCAATTCCTAGAATCCAACATCTTGTCCAGATTTAGCTGTCCAGAAAAGATCATTACCGACAATGCTGCTGCCTTTAAATCCAAGAGAATAATCAGTTTTTGCCACAAATACCACATTACCTTAGGCCACTCCACAGCTTATTATCCTCAAGGTAATGGCCTAGCCGAATCATTCAACAAAAGCCTCATCAATATCATCAAGAAAGTCTTGGAGGAGAACAAAAAGAATTGACACAAAAAGCTGGTGAATGCACTATGGGATGACAGATTAACCACCAAGAGATCCATTGGAACAAGCCCATATGAGATAGTTTATAGAATGGAGGCAAGATTCCCTTCATCTTTGGGAATCTCAGTGATCAAGCTACTACAAGAGATACAAGCAGAGCCTAATGACATTCAAAGAAGGATCAATCAAACCATTCACTTGCAGCAGAAAAGAGAGGAAGTATATCACAGAAATCAAGTTTTACAAGAAAAGTTGAAGAAGATGTTTCATAAAAGAACAAAGGCAAAGAATTTCTTCATTGGAGATAAAGTTCTTAGATGGGATTCAAGGAGGGAAGATAAAGAAAAACATGGCAAGTTTGATTTCTTTTGGAAAGGTCCTTATGTTATTCAAGCTGTACAAGGAAACAACACATACTCTCTGAAGAGTTTAGATGGCACAAAAGCTGAAGATGGCCCTGTCAATGGGTGAATGCTCAAACATTATTTTGATCCCTTTTGATGTATATAACTCGGCTCTATATTTGTACATTAATATTTGTATTTTCAGCATGTCTATTTATAGCAGTCCGATAAGGAATAACGCAGCAAATTTTGAAGGAAGGATCAAAGCAAATGCACCATTCTGATCTCTGTTTTGAAATTATCTCAAAGAAAGTGATCAGGTAGATATGGATATGTTGATAAGCACTCAGAAGGCAAGAAGCAGAGCTGTAATTTTATTGCAAATCATCTCAAAAAGAATACTGCATAACAGCTTACAAGGATTCAGTCAAAAGCATCAAGGAGAAGGAAGTTTTCAGATTACAGCAACAGTTGAATACTACGGCATTCTGACCTGTTGTTCTTGGCTTTTCATCTGGAAAATCCATCCCCAAGTGGAGCCACTGTTAGCCTCCTATACCAATAGGTTTCATATTTCATGATTGACTGTTTAAGTGCCAAATATGTCATCCTTTTCATGCTGCAAAGGTTCCATATTTCCAAGAAAACTCAGAAAATTTAAAAAATGTAAAGAGGGTATGCCCTAAAAGAATAATCAAAGGGCAAAAAGAATGAATAGGCCAAGAAAAAAATAAAAGAAATGAACCCCAAACAAAAGGCCAGGAAAGTGTGCTAGCTCAAATGCCACTACTATATTCCATTTTTGAAGAACTATTCCATTTTTGAAGGATGTCACAGTTAAGGGAAGGCCAAACAATTTAATCTTCGCCTTCCTAGGTTTAAATTGCTTGTTTTAGAAGATAGAGAATAAATATCTGTCAAAAATGTTTAATCTTGGCAGATTGTTAGATAGGTAGAGAAACAAGGGTGCTCAACAGCTTAATCTGAGCCCCTGGAAGAAATAAGGGTAGATTTAGATAGGAGGATAGCCAAAAGAAAAGAAGAAAATCAGGGTTTGCTAGTTTAAGTGCACCCACCCAAAAAGAAGAAAAAATGTTAGGTAAGTAGGCTGGGTAGGCAGTTTTGAGGTTGCAGAATAAAGATTTGTGATAAATTTTGTGTTTCCAAGTGTTCAACCTACTTAAATCATAATTGCAAAGCAGTTTTCCCTTGGAGCAGCTCAAGCAAGCCATGACTAACTTCCCCTTCATCCTTTCCCCAAATCATTCACTAATTTCCCCCAAAGATGTTAAGATCTGCTTAATATCACTAAAATTCATCATATTCCATAACATTTGCCTAAGTAAAGATCTGCTTTACTTAGGGGCTGGTCATATTCCTTCTATAAGTCCTATTTCCCCTTTAAAAGCCTAAGTTTCTCATACTTAGCGCTTTCTTCAAAATTCATATTAATTTCTAACTCTATTATATAAATCCCTCCTTATTTCCCCTCCCCATATTAAAAATATAGTAAAAATTCCCTTTATATAGATATCCCCTCCTTTGGTTGAAATATAACCATAAATAATGCTTTGGGAATTACTAAGTTTACTTGAAACTTAGTAAGAACCCTTAGTTTGCTTCTTTAACCATCTTCCAATGCATTTGGACCCCTTCCAATGCATAAAACCGTTCCTGCAATTTCATTTAAACCCCTCCGAAGTATAAAAACCCTCTTTTGACCTTGTTTAACCCCTTTCGATGCATTAAAGACTCCCTCCGATGCATTTGGACTTCTTCCGATTTAATAAACCCTCCTCTGATTACATTTTCACTCTTGCGATCCCATTGGATCCCCTCCGACGCGATATCACAAGTCGGAGGTAGCAATAGTTGTGTTGGCCCCCTTCTATGGTTCCCCCGATGACATTCCTCCAATTGCGATTTCGCAATCGCGTTTTGCAATGCATTCATGCCCCCGTTCATTCCTCCGATCCATTTCCTCCGATGCGATATCGCTATCGCATCCGCAGTGATATCGCTATCGCAAGCCTTCATTATCCCATATCTCCACTTTATAGCAAATTTCATGTTTTTTCGCAAATTTCCCCTTTATCGCAATTTCATCATTTCACCGCAAAACCTTGTTTTCACCGCAATTCCATGTTTTTATCGCAAGTCATATATTTATCACTATTCGCTTATCGCAATCGCATATGTATAAAAGCGAATGTCCCCTTCCCCTCCACCGACACGATATTGCAATCGCGCGACCACCGTCCAATCACCCCGCCCATCCAACGGTCTATATTACATCGCATCGCCCCATTTCGCTATCGCTCATCGCTATTGTTTAAAACCTTTTGCCTTTCCACTCCCGATGTGAACTTCCGATGCGATTTCGCAATCGCTCATCAGAAGCTCCCCCCGATATCGCTATCGCTCATCGCTGTTGCACACATATGTTAAGTCTCCGCCTCCATGTCCCCTACCGATGCGATATTGCGATTTGTTCGCAGTTGTTGGATCTGCCCTTGCGTGATCCAACGGCCCTGATTTGTTCTTCGCTACAGTGATCGCTCCCGCCCGCTAATTCATCAAATCTTCCGCTTGAGTCATTTTTTGCCTTATAAAGGGAAAAAGGGCTTTTTTCTTATATTTCTATTTGGCCCCTGTGCAAGCTCCATCTTCAAAGGCAAGCAGGTCATTCTTCATCCATTTTTTGATCGCCTCGGCCCAAAATAGCTCCGGACAGTAACCTTACGGCCTCAGCACAGTTATCATTATGCAATCCTCCGGCATTATGTAGCATTATTCCTTTTTTGACAATGTTTTGATCGGCCAGCGCCGAAACATTTCTACAGCACGCACGAAAGCAACAAAAAGTTCAATAACAGTTATATCCCGCCATAAAGTGAAAAAGCAAGGGCGCTTTAGAAGATTAAAGCGTATCAGTGGAGAAAAAGAGTATCAGAACGACCGAAAAGTGTATCAGTGAAAGAATTAAAAGAATATCAGTGGAGCAGTTAAAGCCACATCAAAGGAGCATTAAAGAACATCCTAATAATTCAAAGAGTATCAGTAAAGAGTTAAATCCATTAAAAGCTAAATCTAATCAGGATTGATGAACATTGAAGCCACCTAAGAGCAGCAGATCAAAGACCAAGGAACAGTTATTGCAAATGGACAGCCGAGCTACCAAGGATTCCTTTTTAACCTCATTTTTGATGCAGCTGCCTCCAGTGCAGCAGTAGCTAGATATTTTTACATTATTTGCAGTAGAAGTTAGGTTAATCAAAGTTATTTCCTTAGATCTTTTCTAAGATCTTGTTTCTAGATATTTTGCTTATATACACCTCCCCAAACAATGTTTTAAGGGTTGGCTGGTTGATTAAGTCATTCGAGACTTGCACTGTAATCTTGAGAACTCTTCTAATCAAAGATTGTTGGAATGTGATGCTGTTGAACTGTCTGGTTGTGGATTTGATGGGCTGAAGAGCATATTGCAGAATTCTTGTGCTTCCTCATGGATCAATAAGTCTTTCTTACTTCTATTTTCAGTTTATGTTTAGTATATCATCTATGTATCATGTTCTAAGTTGCAGAAAGAAAGAATAGCTCAGACTTTACTTCTATGTACTCTGTGCTCAATTTCTGTGATTTTCTATGTTTTCTTCAGAATTAGTCATGAATATGAATACTTCATTGCTCATGTTTACTCTAATTCTTGCACTCTGAATGCTATTTAGGAATTCTTAATTGCTCCTAGATAAGTATTCTCTCATTTTCCCTCTATTAGCATAGTGAAAGATACTTAATTGTCTTTCATTCCTTGATCTCCATTTTATCTCAGTTCCAGCTTTGAGGATTGTTCCATGTGTAGCTATCCTGCTCTGTATTCCTCTCTTTACCAAGGAAAATGCACCTAGCAGCCCTTAATCCTTGACTCCATGCCCAATGGTCTAAACTTGTCACTTTGCATGCCAACTCCGTCTGAAGACATCATCCATCCCACCAAACTTAAAACAAAACCCATGTACATCATAACTAGCCTAAAATCACCCCAAAACAAAGCTAAATTTTAAAGAGAGAGCCCTCTCTGATTGCAGGTAGGCTAGGACCTGCAATCCAAAGTTTGTTTTGTGGTTACCTCGGCCGTATCCCTTAGGAGCCAAGGGACAACCTGAGTGATAACAGATGACAATAATCCATACCCTGCACTCCTTGGAATTGATTTGGCTATTGATATGAATGGGGTCATCAATCTGATGAAGTGAACGATGTCATTTGAAAGGAAATTTCTTTACGTTGTAGTTCCATTAGACCTGTTATCACTCAGGTTGTTCCCTGGCTCCTAAGGGAATATGGCCGAGGTAACCACTAACCAATCTTTTAGCTGTAGGTCCTAGCCTACCTGCAACCAGAGAGGGCTCTCTCTTTAAAATTTAGCTTTGTTTGAAGAAATTTTAGGCTAATTATGATGTACAGGGTTTTGTTTTAAATTTGGTTGGATGATGATTTCAGGCAGAACTGTGATGCAGTTTTCAGAACAGCCTAGACCATTGGGCAATGGAGTCAATAATGGTGTATTGCAGAAAGTGTTTCCTGGGGAAATGGTAATGCTACAGAGCCAGACAAGCGTCTATGGAACAATTCTTTAGATCTGTGAAATGATGGCATGAGATCAGGGAATGAAAGGTAGCTAAGAATCTTTCACTATGCTGATAGAGGGAAAGTGTGAGAATACTATTCAAGAGAAATTAAGAATTCATAAACAGCATTCAGAATGAGAGAATTAGTGCAAGCATGAGCGATTAAGAATTCATATTCATGACTAATTCTGAAGAAAACATAATTAGAAACAGAGATTGAGCACAGGGTGCATTTAAACAAGTCCTGAGCTATTCTTCATCTCTATTACCAAGATCATGAAACATATATGAAATTTGCAAACACAGAAAAGACAAAACATGGTTTAGAATAACTTATTGTTTCATTAAACGATGCAGGAATTCTATAGCAGAACGCAGTTCATCAATTTCACATCCATACAGTGCAGAGACCATGAACTCCATCAGCTATTTGTATTAGAAAGTCTGAAAATTTACAACGCAGCTCTTTAGAGAGAAAATCACCAACCCCAAATACACGCTATGGGGAGGTATATATACAAAAATAAGATACAAAATATCTAGATGATGAGTTATTAAATCATAACTTCTTTTACAAACTCTTGAAGGGATAGTAGATGAAAGAGTAAATGCGACAGCAAATATGAATGTGATAGCTATTCATTCTGTCATAAAATTTTGAATTTTGGGACCAACTGAGTCGGCTAGGATTGCGCTCTTAAAATTTGCGCTTTTGGGCTTGCTGTCCCAGTGCTTTTCTGAGTCATTTCTTTGACCTGCTCTGCCTATTGTCTCCCTGCTTAGTCTAGTGCCTGGCACTCAATTCTTCTGACCTGTAGGTGACCGAAATTTGAAACTGGAAAAAGAAGCGAAAAGCCTAAAGTCGCCTGGGCAAAATCTCCAGCATTGCTTGCCACTAATCCTCAGGAGGTAGCTGATGTCTTTGTATTTTAATGAGTGTTTCATCAGCGTCTGTATACTTGTAAAAATTGGGTGGGACCTCAAACAAATGATTGATTTCATGTTCAATGTAAAATAAGTTCTCCAATTTATCATAGAGAGTCTGCCCAGAAGGAGGTCATGTTTCTACTGGAGAGCTTGAGGATGCAATAATTTGATTTGTGACATAATTGTTCACTCTAGTGGCATATTTCTCCCATGTCAACAGTCTTCCAGCGCTGGTCAACAAGCTGGGAAATCCTCTACTTTGTAATGCTGCAATCTTTAGCCTAAAATTATCTATATCCTTTTTCATTTCTTGAAACTTTCTTTCCAGAGTCTGCACAAAATCTCTTAAGGTTAGCACTTTCTTTGCTATCAGTATGGTATCTGTTCTACTCATGATTTGCATTGCTGCCAGCTCCTCCTTAGTATGATTGTTCAAAAAGTTGATCATCTTATTGGCCTGTTCAGGCATAACTCCCAATGCTGCTTTAGCTCTCTGATTTTCAAATTGGGCTAGGCCTATCAACTCTATCTATTCATATATGGCCTGAATTGACCACCACTGGTCAGTGATTGACTGATTGATTTTGGCCAATAGAATCTTTTTTATTTCAGCTAGAGTATTATCTAAAGTCAGTTCCTTCTCTAAGGCTTTTACTCTGTTGTCCAAAGCTTTTATCTCTCTCTGCTTCTCAGCTACTGTCATTTTTGATTTGTCATAACTTGCTTCTAGCTTGGCCAAGTTTTCTTTGGCCTCCTTTACCTCTGTTGTCTGAATTTCTAGCTCTTGAATAGATTTCATCATTTCTTCCATACTCATGCTAGATTCAGATGTTGTTGTAGCTGCCGCTGTTGTTGTTGGGATGACTGGAGGGATTGCTACTACTTGTGTAGGAGGAATAGGGACATCAGTTGGAACTGTTTGAGGTGGTTGGGAGGTCGACTCTCCCTACTTGCCTTGGATTGTCTTTCCAATTCTTCCTCCATCTGGATTATTCTTTGGTTCATTCTCATGAGCAGGCCCATTGTATCTTCAGCTTCTTTTTCTTGCACTAGCTCTGTAGTTTGAGGGTGCACAGTAGGAGGTAACCTCAATTTTTTTTCTGAGGGTAGCAATATCATCATCCTTTTTCTTCATAAGGGCCTTTACACCCTTAGGGTCCTTAGGATCATGTCGTAGGTCCACAATGATCTCCTCCAATGTTTTTATTTTATTGTCTTTGGATGAGGAGGACATTTTTTCCAAGTCTAGTTGGGTATTTGTATTCTACAATGACTCTTTTAGTTCATGGGCCAGCATGGTCTTATCTGCTAAAGTGACATAGACCATCTCACCAGTTTTCTTATGCAATTCTATTTGATCCATGGGGTGAATGTCCTTGGCAAGGACCTCTAAATTTGTCTTCACATAATCTGCAGCTGTCTGAGACTGTTGAACCTTAGGCTTGAAGTGGCTGAGAATCATTTTCTCTTCTTTGAAGTCATATGCTGCCATCAATCTTTGCTTCTTGGTAGGTGTTGCCTTAAGGAATTGATCATACAACTGCACTCTTAACAGTTCATTTTGAGCTTTGATTTCCATAAAAGTGGCTTTGATGCCAGGTGGCCACTTGCTTTGTTGTGTTGAGGAGGAGACCTCTATGCCATGCTGCCTCTCTTGCTCTTGCTGGAAAGAGCTAGTAGGTGTTTGTTGGCTTGTTTCCCTGTCTCTCCTGGGACTTTCAAGGAATTCTTCACTAATTTCCTCCTCGACTGGAGGATCAACTCTTTGCCTCTTGGCTTCAGGCTGTTGTTTAGACCCACTAGCAGGAGTGGAGTCTTCCTGGTCTCTTTTTCTACCTCTCTCCTCATTGGCAAGAGTTTGTAAAGCTGGCACTTGCAGTTCCTCTGTTTGCTGTGGAGAAGCTTGCTCTTGAGACTGCTCCATTGAGGTAGTAGGCTGCTCTGTGATTACTTCTTGTTCTGCATCCATTACTTCTTTCCCTTTTGTTGTACCTGTTGCTGATGTAGATGGATCTTAGGCAGCTTGTGAAGCTGCAACAGTGGATGTGCCTTCTCCAATTTGGTGTGGCAACTTGAATGTTACCTGCTGAAAAGAATCCAAGTCAAGAGTTTTTGCTAAATCTTTGACATTTTGCTCCATTATTTCTTCTTGAGTGAGCTCTTCAACTAATGTGCCTTGCACCCATTCATCTTGATTAGCAAATTGTTCAATGGGTGGGATTTTGCAATGTTCATATGCTGTCAATCTATATTTAACTCTTTTGGCACTGATAAAGCCATTTGGGTCATAAGGGACCCACCAGAAAATCCTTTTTAGCTTGAGTTTATCCTTCAATATTTGGTCAGCATCCTGCCAACCTTCCTTCTTGTTCATGATAAAGGGGCCTAGATGGTCTTTAAATTTCAGGCGAGCTTTCTTCTTGGCACTATGAAAATGTGTGAGATCTTAGTTGATGAGCTGCCTATAGTATTCCAAGGAAAACAGTCTCATAGGTACATATCTTGGGAGCCTGTAAGGACAGAGCTCATAGCCATAGATTCTAATGACAGTGTGATTTTGGTAGAGATACCAATCACCTATTTTGTAGTTCTTTGACACCTGCAATATCTTTTGCATGTCATAAGATATTCTGGGAGGAGGAGTTCTTTTCAAGAGGCAGGAGACTGGATAAAAAAATTGGTCAATGAACTCACAGTAAGAGTATGGATAGTTTTGGACCTAATGGAAGAAAAATGACCAAAAGATAACAGACCTTCTTTCTCCCTTTGAGTCTAACTTCTTGATGGGACATTGGAAACATTATGATTGGTAATACATGAAAAAATGTTAGATATATGATGAATATTTGAAGACTCCCTCCCTATCCAGCTTCACTAGTTGGTCATGCATTTTATTGGCTATGAACTTGGCATAGTTATACTTAACAGCAGGGGGTTGTCCTGGGCTATATGCAGACAATAAGACCAACATTGTTTCATCAATGTGCTCACTTGTTTTAAAACCTAGCACAGAGGAAATCATATCTACAAGCAGCTTGAAGACCTCATTGAAATTGTCATATAGGAATGGAGGTGGCTTAGTAGGTTGGCGGTCTGCCCTCATAAATGTTTTGGCAATTCTTGCAATCTCAGAATTGGAAAGCTTGGAGCCTTCATCCAATAGGTATTTCATAGAAAAAGGAACCAGTAGCTGAGTCTGTTTGAAATTTAGCATTTGGTTAATGGAATCAGCATTGATCTGGAAGAGTATGCTCCCAGATGGAGACTTGATAGCTCTTTGAGTTGGCTCATAGTTCTTAGCACATAGATGGATAATCTCAGGAACAATATTAACAGAAGGGAGGAAGTAAAAAGGCATGTTAGACTCCCATATGCCATACATGTCACAGTGACTCAAAAAACTGTTTCTCAATTGGTAGAAGGTCTGCAAGTGATTTCTGTTCCCAACCAAATCTTGAATGAGGTAATCCTTATTAGCTAGAGGCATGGCTTCAAGCTCTTTGTTGGGTGGATTGATAGGAGTAATGTTTAGAGCTGTTGCAGTGGCCATCTTGAAACTTTTATGAGCTTATATTTGGAGTGAAGTTCAGAGTAGTAACAGACTGAGGACAACTGCTTCTAAGGATTTGCAAAGGAGTTGCACAATGAGTTCAAATGAGGTAGTAACCTTCAATGTCTGTGGCTATCATAAAAGAGGTAAATTTGCAGAGTTTGGACAAGGCTTTCTTCTCTTTAATGAATTCTCTGGATTGGAAGACTGTAAGGGAAAATTACGGAAGGAATGAGGATTATTTCAGCCCAATTTACTGAGGTTTTTGCAGTGGATTGTGGCAGAAGGGGACAATGCCGAGCTGTTATGGAGTTATGTCGGGAACCTGAGCTTAAAAAGTGTTTTTTAATGGTGAAATTTTAAGTGGGCGCGATTTCGCAGGGTTTTCTTCGAACAGGGAAATTAATGAGTGAATTTAGGCAGTATTTAGATACATAAGTGACTTTATTTTTGCATTTGCAGGTATTCAAGCTAGTGAATGGAGAAAATGGCAAGAACAGGGGCAAACAGGTGAAAATTTCAGCAAATACCTGGTTTTTAGTCGCTGAGAGTGGTCGAGCTGTTATGGTAGCGAGAAATGGAGGTGAAATTGCAGATGGCAGCAGCTCAATTGGTTGAATTTGAACTTTGGAGGCAAGGCGACATGAAACAGCATGCGCAGCTCTCCAAACTCGACCAATAAAAATGAGCTAAAACGGTCGAATTCGCGTGTTTTTATGAAAATTTGGCATTTTGGCGCTTTTGGTGCTTTTGTGGCATGACGTCAGCATGACGCCATCGGCGGGTATCGGGTATGATAGGATGACGTGGCAGCTGACTGGGGTGACGACGTGGCAGGGGACATGGTGGTGGGGTAAGGACGCGAGTAGGTGAGCTGGCGGTGACACTGGGCAGCGACAGGTCGATGCAGAGGTGATGTGATGGCGACGTGGCGCTGACGTCACTAGCGAATGGTGGTTTCCGGTTTCATCCCGCACAACCATTTGTGCATAAGCGATATCGGGGGAGAGGCCTCCTAACACGCCAGGAGGACGACGCATGGTGGGGGTACGACAGCGAAATCGCCCATCCCCCGGACGCTAACCTCTGGTGGATCAGGAACTAAGATTGACTGCCCACCATTGATCTACGATATGGGGAATTGGACGGTGGACAGGGCAGGTGAATCGATAGAAGGTTAGGCGCGGGACCCGCCCGAACATTAAATGAAAATGCGCCATGGGGGGGGGTGAAAACTTTGGTTAAAGTGGGTTTATGGGTTATGTGCACCGACAGAAGTTAGCTTAATGTTTAATAAAAACATTTAAACACCAAACCTTTAGAAAATGAATGTGGAGGGGTAGAATGGAAAATTTTCATGGATAAATGGGTAAGCCGTGGTTATTAACTTACCAAAGGTTAGATTAATCCCAGGGTTAGGACGCGGAAGGCTAATGCTAAGGCCCCAACTTGGCCTAGCATTCCCTTAACTTTGTTGTTATGGCTATAGTGCCAAGGGGTAGGATATCTAATATTTTTTGGGGTTTTATATGATTTTTTGTAGAAATAGAGATGGGAAAATAGTTTAGGGAGCTATACAATAAAATTAGAAGTTAGTATGATTTTTTGAAGTGAAAGTGTAGGGGAGAGGCTAAGTTTATGACATGAAACTTAGACATAGGAAGTGAAGGGAATGTGGAGAAATGATTTTACACAAGAAATGTGGCTTCTTTTCATTGAGGAAAGTCAAAACTTGACTCGATATTTCATAAAGATGAAGTGAAAGCAGGACTTGTTGAGCAGATCCCAAGGTCTTTAAGGGGGTGTTAGTAAGAAACTTTTAGGGGGAGTGAAAGGGAATTAGACATGCTTCCATAGTTTCAGCCACCAAACAACTGCTTTGACATTTCTGTCATTGATGAGATGAGCTCTCTTTGATAATACATGAGGTGATCAAAACCTTGCTTCTGCAACCTCAGAGTACCTACCCAACCTAATACACCTAGCATGTTTTCTTCCTTTTGAATGGGTGCACTTAGACTTGAAAACCCTGATTATCCTCTTTTCTTTTGACTGCCCTCCTACCTAAATCTACCCTTATCTTTTTGAAGGGCCCAGATTAAGCAGTTGGGCTCCTTAATTTCTCTACCTAGCTACTGCTCTGCCAAGCTTGAACTGTTTGGACAGATGCTATTTCTCTATTCTACAACAGCAATTTAAACATGGCATGGTCCAGATTGAACTGTTGGGCCACCCATCAATGGCGATACATAACAATACTACACATCTATCTGTATATGAAATATGGAATCTTTGCAGCATCAAAGATGAACATATTTGGCACTTCCATTGTCAATCATGAAAAATGAAACCTATTGGTATAGGAACCTAATAGTGGCTCCACTTGGGGATGGATTTTCTTGGTAAAAAGCCAAGAATAGCAGGCCAGAATGCCTTATTTTTCAATTCTTGCTGTAGTCTGAAAATTCTTTGTCGTGGAGACCATTGATCTGGATCTTTGTAGCCTGTATACAGTACCTTTTTGAGCTAATTTGCTGTGAAATTATAGCTCTGGTTGGTTGGTTTCTGTGAGTGCTTATCATCATCTTCATGCTTCCCAAGTGGTTTTCTTGATTTCTTATGATATACTCAAAATACACACCAAAATGGTGCAATTCCCTGATTCTTCCTTCAAATTTTTCTACATTAGTTCCTTATCTAACTGTTGTAAATAAAACTGCTGGAAATACAAATATTTATGTACAATATACAGCTGTGCTATGCTCATTAAAGGGGATAAAAATAATGTTTGAGCATTCTCCCATTGATTGGGCCTTCTTCAGTATTTGTGTCATCCAAACTCTTCAGAAAATAGGTGTTATTACCTTATACAACATGAATAACATAAAGTCCCTTCCATAGGAAATCAAATTTGCCATGTTTCCCTTTATCCTCTCTTCTAGAATCCCATCTTAGCACTTTGTTTCCTATGAAGAAATCTTCAGCTTTTGTTCTTTTGTCAAAAATCTTTTTGAGTTTGTCTTGTAGAACTTGAGTTCTTTGATATACTTCTTCTCTTGTCTATTGCAAGTGGATAGTCTGATTGATCCTTCTCTGAATATCATTAGGTTCTGCTTGTATTTCTTGCAGTAACTTGATTACAGGGATTCCCAAAGATGAAGGGAATCTTGCTTCCATTCCATAAACCAATTCATATGGACTTGTACCAATGGATCTTTTAGTGGTCAATCTGTCTGCCCATAGTGCATTCACAAGATTTTTATGCAAATTCTTTTTGTTATCCTCCGAGACCTTTTTAATGATGTTGATGAGGCTTTTGTTGGATGATTCAGCTAGGCCATTACCTTGAGGGTAATAAGTTGTTGAATGGCCTAAGACAATATGGTATTTGTGACAGAAGTTGATCATTCTTTTGGATTTGAATGTAGCAGCATTATCTATAATAATCTTTTTTGGACAGCCAAACCTAGACAAGATGTTGGTTTCTAAAAATTGCATGATGTTTGAGTCATTTGCTTGCCTACAAGGGATGGCTTCTATCCATTTGGTGAAATGGTCTGTGGCAGTCAAAATCCATCTGTGCTAGCCAGAAGAGGAAGGACGAATTTCACCAATGATGTCTAAACCCCACTGTTGAAATGGTTTTTCGGTTGAGATAGGTTTGAGGGGTAAAGGTAGCAGCTTTCTCTTGCCTTCAAAGATTTGGAACTTATGGCATGAAACAACAAATTTCTTCACATCAGCAAATACAAAGGGCCAATAGTATCCAGCCCTTAGTATCTTATAAGCTGTTGATTTCCAATACAAGTGTCCACCACAGTCCCCTGCATGAAATTCCTTCATAACTTTGTCAGTTTCATTCAATGTTAGACAATTAAGCAAAATACCTTCATGATTTTTCCAAAATAGGACACTATCTATAATACAAAACTTTGATGCCTTCATTTTTAAGAACCTCTTCTTTGTCCTGGACAACCCTGGAGAAGCTTGCAAGTTTAACAATACAAAACATATGTTAGCATACCAAGGTGATTGTAAAAAGGCTTAATTGATCTGTGGAGTTGCCATCTCCTGTTCGTTGTCCAGTTCATTAATGTCAAGGGCTTGGAAATTAGTTTCAGTCATTAGTTTGGCTAGTCCTTGTCCTTTTATCAGTTTTGTAGGCTTGATTTCAATGTCATATTCTAAAATGTTGGCTATCCATTTGCCCCTTTTGCCTTCAATCCCTTCTTGAGTTAAAATATCCTTGACCACTGCATTTGGAACATAGGCTATGACATGTGAGTACAAAATGTAAACTCTAAAATCCTTGATGGCTTTTACAAGGGCATAAGCTTGTTTTTCCATGATTTGATATTTTAAGGGAGCATCTCTAAGGGCTTTGCTGAAGAAATAAATGGGCTTTTCACACCCTTGGTCATCTTTTTGCAATGGGACAACAGTAATTGTATGCTCAGAGGCAAAGGAGAAAATGATGAAATCCCTATCAAACTTAGGGCTAGTGAGGACTGGTCTTTTTGTTAAGGGTGTTTTAATTTCCTCAAATGCTTGTTTGGCTTCCATGGTCCATTTAACTTTGGAATCTTTCTTCAACATATTGTTTAATAGTCTTATAAGCTCAGCCAAATTAGGAATACACCTTCTCAAAAAATTAATCTTTCCTAGAAAGGCTTGTAGTTCTTTGATGTTTCCTGGATGAGGGACTTGTAGAATAGCTTGAATTATGTCCGAGTCAATCCTAATGCCATATTTTGAAATAATGTGACCTAGGAGCTTGCCTTCTTCTAGTCCAAACAATGATTTCTTTGGGTTCAAAGATATGCCACATTTTCTGCAAGTTAAAAACACTTGCCTTAGATGCTTTAAATGTTCTTGGTCTGATTTTGAAAATGGAGTGAGATCATCTAGGTAGACTACTAAGAGATCATGGATCTCTTTGGCGAAGGCTATGTCCATTGCTCTTTGGAAAGTATCCCCTGCATTTTTGAGTCCAAAAGGCATTTTTACATATTTGAAAGTACCCCAAGGTGTTGTAAAAGCAGTTTTGTCCTGATCATCTGGTTGGACTAAATTCTGGTTGAATCCTGAAAATCCATCTAACAATGAAATTCTGGAAGACCCCACTACCCTTTGTAAAATATGATCCATCTTAGGCAAGGGGTAATGATATATGAGGGAGACTCTGTTTAAATTTCTCAACTCAACACATAATCTTATCTCTCCACTTTTCTTCCTGGTAGGTACTAGATTTGAGATCCATTCTGAGAACCTGATAGGTGCAATGATACCAGCTTCATACATATGTTTAACTTATTTTTCGATCAGGGGAAGGAGGACAGGGTTCACCCTTCTTAGCTTTTGTTTAAAAGGTTTTTGATTTTCTTTCAAAGGTATAGTGTTCTGGATGACTGAAGTATCATAGGATTTAAGGTCCTCATTACTCCAGGCAAAGACATCTTGGAACTCTTTAAACAACTAAATGTATTTTGATTTCTGATCACCAGGTAATGATTTGGATAGCTTTACCATTTTTGGATTTTCTGTGGTTCCAATGTTACAGTCCTCAATTGTAGCATTCAGTGTTTGCATTTTTGGTTTTCTAGGAATGTCATTTGAATCAAATATATCCTCTAAAGGAGTTAAGCTTGTGGGCAGAAAATTCTCTTTTAGCTCAATCACTTTAGCTTCTGCCTCATCTATTTCATCAAAATGGGTTCAGCCCAATTCTTGTACATTTTTGTGATCAAAAGTTGTTGGGTGCAAGATTAGAGTTTTTGTCTCAGCTGATATAGTTTGCTCGCTTTTGTTTATCATTTGTTGTGGATCATGCATGATATTTATATCAATGTTTAAACTTGAGAATTCTTCTTGTAAGGTGAGGAAATTGTTTATTTGTATGTCATTTTCGAAGACTTGCCAATTCTTGGCATTATCTGGGATTATAGGCTTGTGTTTGATTTCAGCTGTGAAATGGTGGTTAGGCTCAAATGGTAGCTTGCATGTGTTGGCAAAGGTTGCCAAGCTATGTGCATGTAAATTGTGCTTTCTTGAAATTTTGGTGAGTTGAGATTCTGAGAAGGTGTTAAGTATTTCAATGGCTGCTCCTCTGTAAGCTCTCAACCTATGATCATTCGTAACAAAATTTCCCTTCATTTGCTGTATGATCAAATCTGAATCCCCTAGAATTGAAACTTTAGTTGCACCTAGTGCTCTGATCAGTTTGAGTCCTAGTAAAAGGGCTTCATACTCAACCATATTGTTTGTACATCTGAAATTTAACCTATATGCATGACCTTCAGCATGGTCAGTTTGCCTATTGTGTATCCAAACCCCTGCCCCTGCTCCTAATGTGTTTACTGAGCCATCAAACTATAAATACCATAGGATTTCATGGTCTTGATTAGCATTGAGAGTTTTAGAAATTTGTACAATGGGCAGATTGGGTTCTTGTAAATCATTTGTTATGTCATTTACATTTGTTGTATCAACCATATCAAGGATTTTTCGATCTTGGGCAGAAGATTCTTGATCTATATATTGTGTTGCTTCCATGAATTTGACATCAGTTTTGGGACAAATATCAGCATTATATAAAATGAATGAATCCATATCAGAATGGATAAAATAGATGGGAAATTTTTGAGGTTTTTCTTGACTGCTGACCACATATTTCATTAATGTCTCCTGGTAAAGTCTCTTTGGCTGCCCAAAGGCTGAAATAGTGGCATAGGACATGTCTAGTTGCAAATATCCTTGGAGTTTGGCCCCCCAAAACCTTGATAAAAGCATACCATACTTGGGTGGAATATCAACTACCACCACATCCATCAAAACTGTTTTGGTTGGGTATTGAACCAAGGACACACACAAATCTTTAATTAGGCCTAGACACCTAACTTGGCTGGAATCAAATGAGAACAAATCTTTGTATGGTCTTGTGATATCTAGATCCAGTTTTTCCATCACAGACCTTGGCATTAGGTTATGTGAAGCTCCTGAATCAAACATTTCATTGTGTAGCACCTTGTCATGAATGTTTAAACTAACATAAAAAGGTGAAACTCCTCCATTTATTTTTTTACCATTAACTTCAGGACCAAAAATTAATTCAGGTTGATCATCTAAAACATTAACAACATCCCTATTCTCTGGTATTTGGAGTGACCTATTGATTTGTTGTCTATAGACTTCATGTTTGGCTAGCTCAGAGAGAGGAATATATATTTTCAAATTACCAATTTCTGCTTCTAAATTGAAGGGTTTCTCCAATTGAGTTTTTGTATTGTGACTAGCAGACTTTTCCCTTTCAGTTGAATCTACAGTGATCTTCTCTTGATTTTCAATGTTGTTTTGAAGTATTTCTGTTTTGGAATTATTTTCAGGGGTGCCGTTTGAATCTTCCTTTGTGGAAGGGAATGTGAATGGCTGATTTTTAGAGGAATGTACATCTGATACATCTTCCACAGTCACTTCTTTTGGGTTTGGGTCTATTTTATCAGAAGGTTCTATGAGGATAGTTTTGTCTTTTATCTTCTTTGGTTGTTTAGTATCCTTTGGTTTGATAGGTTCAGGCACATCTATGGTTCTACTTCTCAATTTGTACTGCTTGTGAACTTCATATACTGCTGCATCATAGCCTTCCCTAAAGTCAAATGGTTCTCCAGACTTGGTTTGGAGTTGATTGATATCATGATCATCTTGGTCTTCTTGAGTTAAAAAAAAATTGTTGCTCACTATTCAAACCCATCAAGTTGATGTGAGGGTCCTCTGTTGGTTCACTAGATGTTGAGGCTTCGGCATAGTTTTCTTGAAAGGGAGGTCTGATGTTCTGGTCGGGGCCAGCCCTTCCAACATTTGGATTTTGGTTTTTTCTAAAGTTTGGGTTTCTTACAGTGTTACCTTATTGACCATCCCATGATGATTTTCTTTCAATAGTTTCCACTCTATCTCCAAGTCTGTCCATACCTTTGATGATTTCATCCAACTTTTGTTCAAATGCTGAAGGTTCTTCTTTAAAAGTAGTTATTCTTTTAGTTCTTGCTCTATTTCGCTTAGCAATCAGGTTTGCCTCCACGCTAACAGCTATATTTTGCATGTTTGCTAAAGTTGGAGGGGCTCTTTCCCTCAATTGATATGCCATGTCAGAATCAAATCCATCAGGGAATTTGATCAAAGCTAAATCAGGTGGAGGTCTAAGGTTTTGAGGGATAGCATTATAAACATTATTGAATCTGGCATAATAGTCTAAAATGGTTTCCTGTGGGCCTCTTTTTATAGTGTCATATTCAGTTAAAATATGCAGTGGATCTTTCTTCTTTTCCCATCTATTGAGAAATGTTTGATAAAGAGCATCTGGATCAGCTATGGAATTTGCAGGAAGAGCTCTAAACCAAATCCTTACAACACCTGTCAAACTTTGGACAAAAATCTTCATTCCCACATCATCATCATCAATTTCATAATTCTCAAAATAATCTTGCATTTTCTTAGTGTGTTGTAGGGCGGTATAAGAGCCAGTACCATCAAAATATGTGATTTTTCTCTGATAGTCTTGAGGCATAGCCCCTGGATTTGCAGGTAGTTGTAAAGGGGCATAACGATTTGCCATATTTACAGGGATAAATGGGACAGTGGGAAGAAGTGGAACAACTGGGAAAGCTGGGATGGTAGTAGAAATATGTGTAGTGGATGGAGGTGTGGAGAAGGCACTTTGGGAAGTGGATGATGAACTAGGAGAAGGAGCAGTAATATGAGGATGGAATGAAACTTTGGCAGCGGTTGGAATATAGCTTTGCTGAACTGCTTCAGGACTTGAATCAGAAAAATCTTCTTGTAGCTCTTGTTTCCTGAGAATCTTTGGGATTAAATTGGGATTTTAAAAAACACCTGGAGGGTCTGGGTCTGGATTTGACCTGGTATAACGGGTTTTCTTCTTTGGAGCCAGCTTCCAAATTTGTTTTTTGTATTTTTCTGGGAATATTTTAAGTTTTTAGAAAAGAATTGGTTAAATTTTGGAACAACTGTTTACAGCATAAAACTAGAATGAAGATTGACTGAAGCAGCTTTTATGTACTCCTGTAAATGCAAAGCAAGAACAGTTTCAAAGGCTCCCTGGCTGACATTCAGGCTTCATTTGTGGCTTTAAGGAATAGAAAACAATAACAAAATTCGTTCTGTCCCCAGCGGAGTCGCCAATGATGTTATCACTTAGGTTTTCCCTGGCTCCTAAGGGAATACGACCGAGGTAACCACTAACCAATCTTTTAGCTGCAGGTCCTAGCCTACCTGCAACTAGAGAGGGCTCTCTCTTTAAAATTTAGCTTTGTTTGAAGAAATTTTAGGCTAGTTAAGATGTGCAGGGTTTTGTTTTAAATTTGGTTGGATGATGATTTCAGGCAGAACTGTGATGCAGTTTCCAGAACGGCCTAGACCATTGGGCAATGGAGTCAATAATGGTGTATTGCAGAAAGTGTTTCTTGGGGAAATGGTAATGCTACAGAGCCAGACAAGCGTCCATGGAACAATTCTTTAGATTTGTGAAATGATGGCATGAGATCAGGGAATGAAAGGCAGCTAAGAATCTTTCACTATGCTAATAGAGGGAAAGTGTGAGAATACTATTCAGGAGCAATTAAGAATTCCTAAACAGCATTCAGAATGAGAGAATTAGTGCAAACATGAGCAATTAAGAATTCATATTCATGACTAATTTTGAAGAAAACATAATTAGAAACAGAGATTGAGCACAGGGTGCATTTAAACAAGTCCTGAGCTATTCTTCTTCTCTATTACCAAGATCATGAAACATATATGAAATTTTCAAACATAGCAAAGAAAAAACACGGTTTAGAATAACTTATTGTTCCATTAAACGACACATGAATTCTGTAGCAGAACGCAGTTCATCAATTTCACATCGATACAGTGCAGAGACCATGAACTCCATCAGCTATTTGTATTAGAAAGTCTGAAAATTTACAGCGCAACTCTTTAGAGAGAAAATCACCAACCCCCAATATGATCTATGGGGAGGTATATATACAAAAATAAGATACAAAATATCTAGATGATGAGTTATTAACTCATAACTTCTTTTACCAACTCTTGAAGGGATAGTAGATGAAAGAGTAAATGCGGCAGCAAATATGAATATGATAGTTGTTCATTCTATCAAAAAATTTTGACTTTTGGGACCAACTGAGTCGACTGGGGCTGCGCTCTTAAAATTTTCGCTTTTGGGCTTGTTGTCCCAGTGCTTTGCTGAGTCATTACTTTGACCTACTCTGCCTGTTGTCTCCCTGCTCTGTCCGGTGCCTGGTACTCAATTCTGCTGACCTGTAGGTGACTAAAATTTGAAACTGGAAAAAGGAGCGAAAATACTGAAGTCACCTGGGAAAAATCTCCAGCATTGCTTGCCACCAATCCTCAGGAGGTAGCTGATGTCTTTGTATTTTAATGAGTGTTTCATTAGCCTCTGTATACTTGTAAAAATTGGGTGGGACCTCAAACAAATGATTGATTTCATGTTCAATGTAAAATAAGTTCTCCAATTTATCATAGAGAGTTTGCCCAGAAGGAGGTCATGTTTCTGCTGGAGAGATTGAGGATGCAGTAATTTTATTTGTGACATAATTGTTCACTCTGGTGGCATATTGATCCCGTGTCAACAATCTTCCAACGCTGGTCAACAAGCTGGGCAATACTCTACTTTGTAATGCTGCAATCTTCAGCCTAAAATTATCTATATCCTTTTGCATTTCTTGACACTTTCTTTCCAGAGTCTGCACAAAACCTCTTAAGGTCAGCACTTTCTTTGTTGTCAGTATGGTATCTATTCTACTCATGATTTGCATTGTTGCCAGCTCCTCCTTAGTATGATTGTTCAAAAAGTTGATCATCTTATTGGCCTGTTCAGGCATAACTCCCAATGTTGCTCTAGCTCTCTGATTTTCAAACTGGGCTAGGCCTATCAACACTATCTGTTCATATATGGCCTGAATTGACCACCACTGGTCAGTGATTGACTGATTGATTTTGGCCCAAAGAATCTTTTTTATTTTAGCTAGAGTCTTATCTAAAGCCAGTTCCTTCTCTAAGGCTTTTACTCTGCTGTCCAAAGCTTTTATCTCTCTCTGCTTCTCAGATACTGTCATTTTTGATTTGTCATAACTTGCTTCTAGCTTGGCCAAATTTTCTTTGGCCTCCTTTACCTCTGTTGTCTGAATTTCTAATTCTTTAACAGATTTCATCATTTCTTCCATACTCATGCTAGATTCAGATGTTGTTGTAGTTGCTGCTGTTGTTGTTGTAGTTGGGATGACTGGAGGGATTGCTGCTGCTTGTGTAGGAGAAACAGGGACATCAGTTGGAACTGTTTGAGGTGGTTGGGAGGTCGACTCTCCTTGCTTGCCTTGGACTATTCTTTCCAATTCTTCCTCCATCTGGATTATTCTTTGGTTCATTCTCATGAGCAGGTCCATTGTATCTTCAACTTCTTTTTCTTGCAATAGCTCTGCAGTTTGAGGGTGCACAGTAGGAGGTAACCTCAATTGTTTTCTGAGGGCAGCAATATCATCATCCTTTTTCTTCATAAGGGCCTTTACACCCTTAGGATCCTTAGGATCATGTCCTAGGTCCACAATGATCTCCTCCAATGTTTTTATTCGGTTGTCTTTGGCTGAGGAGGACATTTTTTCCAAGTCTAGTTGGGTATTTGTATTCTTCAATGACTCTTTTAATTCATGGGCCAGCATGGCCTTATCTGCTAAAGTGGCATAGACCATCTCACTAGTTTGCTTATGCAATTATATTTGATCCATGGGGTGAATGTCCTTGGCAAGGACCTCTAAATTTGTCTTCACATAATCTACAGCTGTTTGAGGCTGCTGAACCTTAGGCTTGAAGTGGCTGAGAATCATTTTCTCTTCTTTGAAGTCATATGCTGCCATCAATCTTTGCTTCTTGGCAGGTGTTGCCTTAAGGAATTGATCATACAACTGCACTCTTAACAGTTCATTTTGAGCTTTGATTTCCATAAAAGTGGCTTTGATGCCAGGTGGTCGCTTGCTTTGTTGTGTTGAGGAGGAGACCTCCATGCCATGCTGCCTCTCTTGCTCTTGTTGGAAAGAGCTAGTAGGTGTTTGTTGGCTTGTTTCCCTGTCTCTCCTGGGACTTTCAAGGACTTCTTCACTAATTTCCTCCTTGACTGGAGGATCAACTCTTTGCCTCTTGGCTTTAGGCTGCTGTTTAGACCCACTAGCAGGAGTGGAGTCTTCCCGGTCTCTTTTTCTGCCTCTCTCCTCATTGGCAGGAGTTTGTAAAGCTGGCACTTGCAGTGCCTCTGTTTGCTGTGGAGGAGCTTGCTCTTGAGACTGCTCCATTGAGGTAGTAGGCTACTCTGTGATTACTTCTTGTTCCACATCAATTACTTCTTTACCTTTTGTTGTACCTGTTGCTGATGTAGATGGGTCTTGGGCAGCTTGCGAAGCTGCAGCAGTGGATGTGCCTTCTCCAATTTGGTGTGGCAACTTGAATGTTACCTGCTGAAAAGAATCCAAGTCAAGAGTTTTTTTCTAAATCTTTGACATTTTTCTCCATTATTTCTTCTTGAGTGAGCTCTTCAACTAATGTGCCTTGCACCCATTCATATTGATTAGCAAATTGTTCAATGGGTGGTATTTTGCAATGTTCATATGCTGTCAATCTATATTTAACTCTTTTGGCACTGATAAAGCCATCTGGGTCATAAGGGACCCACCAGAAACTCCTTTTCAGCTTGAGATTATCCTTCAATATTTTGTCAGCATCCTACCAACCTTCCTTCTTGTTCATGATAAAGGGGCCTAGATGGTCTTTAAATTTCAGGCGAGATTTCTTCTTGGCACTATGAAAATGTGTGAGATCTTAGTTGATGAGTTGTCTGTAGTATTCCAAGGCAAACAGTCTCATAGGTACATATCTTTGGAGCCTGTAAGGACAGAGCTCACAGCCATAGATTCTAATGATAGTGTGATTTTGGTAGAGATACTAATCACCTATTTTGTAGTTCTTGGGCAGCTGCAATATCTTTTGCATGTCATAAGATATTCTGGGAGGAGGAGTTCTTTTCAAGAGGTAGGAGACTGGATAAACAAATTGGTCAATGAACTCACAGTAAGAGTATGGAGAGTTTTGGACCTGATGGAAGACAGATGACCAAAAGATAACAGACCTTCTTTCTCCCTTTGAGTCTAACTTCTTGATGGGACATTGGAAACATTCTGATTGGTAATACATGAACAAATGGTAGATATATGATGAATATTTGAAGACTCCCTCCCTATCCAGCTTCACTAGTTGGTCATGCATTTTATTGGCTATGAACTTGGCATAGTTATACTTAACAACAGGGGGTTTTCCTGGGCTGTATGCAGACAATAAGACCAACATTGTTTCATCAATGTGCTCACTTGTTTTAAAACCTAACACAGAGGAAATCATATCTACAAGCTGCTTGCCGACCTCATTGAAATTATCATATAGGAATGGAGGTGGCTCAGTAGGTTGGCGGTCTGCCCTCATAAATGTTTTGGCAATTCTTGCAGTCTCAGAAAAAGGTATTTCATCCAATAGGTATTTCATAGAAAAAAGGAACCAGACGCTGAGTCTGTTGAAATTTAGCATTTGGTTAATGGAATAAGCATTGATGTGGAACAAGAAGTAATCACAGAGTAGCCTACTACCTCAATGGAGCAGTCTCAAGAGCAAGCTCCTCCACAGCAAACAGAGGCACTGCAAGTGCCAGCTTTACAAACTCCTGCC
>Ga0181464_1000051_pt2 | contig 25810 bp, 26 predicted proteins | sample InSIn2gowninarea_FD_119074 | JGI IMG/M metagenome (GOLD analysis project Ga0181464, IMG submission 119074) | Clean room microbial communities from NASA Spacecraft Assembly Facility at Jet Propulsion Laboratory, Pasadena, California, USA -... ...
ATGCCTAATATTACGTCATTACTGTTAGAATATATTTGCAGAAAACATTTTTGATAAAATTTTATTCTCTTTTACCTATCCATTTAATGGATTATTAATTTATTCCTATTTGTAATTATAATGTATATATTGAAAAATACTTATATATTGCAATATACTTAGAAAATCAACTTCAGGGTTTGACCTAAATGAAGCATATTGCCTTTTTTGACCTTGAAGTAAATCTCCCACCAAAACCACGAATAAGCAGTATTGGGATTTGGTTTCAAGGCCGTACCTGGCATACCCAATCTATTAGTGATTTTGAACAATTTGTAAACGAGGCAAGATATTTATGTGGGCATAATATATTTGCGCACGATTTACTTTACTTGAAAAATGCTGGCGGTTCTGATTTGTTTTTTCAGAAGCATTTTATTGATACGCTTTATCTTTCCACCCTGCTTTTCTCTAATCGACCTTATCATCGTTTAGTTAAGGATTATCGGTTGAAAAGCGATTATTTTAATAACCCGGTGGAAGACTCTAAAATAGCCGCCGATCTGTTGCAAGATTGCATCAGCGCTTATTTCACCTTACCTGAATCCTTTCGCCAAATCCTCTTAGGGTTACTTAATAAAACTCCTTGGTTTGCTGCGTTTTTCGAGTTAATAGGAGAACGACTCAATTCCTTTTCTGGCATACCACAACAAGAAGCCAACATTCAGCAATATTTCAAAGACCGAATTTGTTCAAATGCGGACATAGCTTTTTTGTTAGCAGATCAGCCGGTTGCTTTAGCCTGTGCCCTGACCTTATTAGAGGCACCTGATACCGGTTCTATTATTCCTCCTTGGTTGTTACATACTTTTCCTGTTATTCCGGATGTTTTACGTTCTCTACGGACAAATTCATGTCAAAAACCAGATTGCCATTATTGTAAACAAAACCTGTCGGCGGTAGTAGGCCTGAAGAAATACTTTGGTTATGACAACTTCCGGAAGTTTACTGAAAGTGAACAGGTTCCTTTACAGCAGGAAGTAGTGGAAACCGCTTTAAGAGGAGAATCACTGGTAGCAATCTTCCCAACTGGGGGAGGAAAATCCCTGACTTTCCAGTTACCGGCCCTAATGAAAGCCGTTGCAAATCGGGGATTAACTGTTATTATTTCGCCGTTACAAGCGCTCATGAAAGACCAGGTAGATGTTCTTCGTAACCGGTTTGATATTACAAATGCCGTGGCCATTAATGGCCTTTTATCACCGCTGGAGCGGGCAGACGCCATTAACACAGTACAGGAAGGAGGAGTAAACCTTTTATACATTTCTCCAGAGTCTCTACGGTCTAATACCATTTACTCCTTATTAAAGGCCCGCTACATCGAGCGGTTTGTAATTGATGAAGCTCACTGCTTTTCTTCGTGGGGACAAGATTTCCGGGTAGATTACCTGTATATTGGCCGATTCCTCAAAGAACTAGCATCCGCAAAAAAATTAACCTCCCCTATTCCGGTTTCCTGTTTTACGGCAACTGCTAAGCCGGAAGTGGTTCAGGATATAATTCATTATTTTAAAGACCAGACAGGTTTAGAATTAAAACTTTTTCAGACCAAAGCCACGCGTAATAACTTAACCTACAAAGCATCCAAGGCCGAGGGGAAAGAAGGGAAACTTCAACAATTGCGTGACCTGATGCAGAATGTAGCTGAACCGGCAATCGTGTATGTAAGCCGGACAAAAACTTCCCAATATGTAGCCGAAGAATTAAAGAAATCGGGCATAAAAGCGGCTGCCTTTCACGGCAAAATGGATTCTGATTTAAAGATTCGCATTCAAGACAGTTTTATGTCCGGCGAAACGGACGTGATTGTAGCTACGTCAGCCTTTGGAATGGGAGTAGATAAGGAAAATGTAAAGATGGTGGTGCATTTTGACATTTCTGATTCACTCGAAAATTACTTACAAGAGGCTGGACGAGCTGGTAGAAAGGCCGATTTGCAAGCCAATTGCCACCTTTTGTTTGATGAAGACGATTTAAACAATCATTTTGCCTTACTCAATCAAACTAAGTTATCGAAAAAAGAAGTAGGCCAAATTTGGAAAGCGGTAAAAGACTTTAAAAGATCCAAGTTTACCAAATCTGCTTTGGAAATAGCTAAGCAAGCTGGTTGGGATACCGATATGATGAACCTGGAAACCCAGGTTAAAGCGGTCATTGCGGCTTTGGAAGATGTGGGCTTTTTAAAACGAGAAATGAATTCTCCCCGGATATTTGCGCAAAGTATTCTGGTTCGGAATGTAGAAGCTGCCAATAAAATAATCTTGGCTAACCCAAATAAATTTCCGAAAGACCAGGTGCAACAGGCAATTCGCGTTTTTCAATACCTGATTTCTCGGGAGGACACCATGGTGGATTCCCTTGCCGACCATTTAGGCATTGAAAAGGAAAAAGTAGTTAAAATTCTGCTGCATTTCAAAGAATTAGGATTATTAGGCGACACGCGTGATTTAACCGCCTTAATCAACCCCACGCGAAGTGAGAAGAACTCGGAGAAATGGTATCAGCGGTATGCCAAATTAGAAAAAGCTTTATTAGAGGTTTTACTTCCATCAGAGGAATCCCCCATTGCTTTTCAGACGCACCTGCGGGATATAAATGAAAAACTAATCGGGGAAGGCTGCGACAGTAGTTCCATTGAAGCCATTCGGAATTTAATGCAGTTCTGGGAGCACGAACAATACCTAAGAAGCTGTTTTAAAACTTTTTACACCCGTTTTAACATGATGGAGAGCATCGCCAAATAGACCATAGTTTGACTGTTACGTCGATTCTTTTCATAGTCTTTGTTTAAGCGTCTAGCCTGTAGGAGCCAGGCAAAAGTTCTTTCTACGACCCACCGGCGGGGCAGTACTTGAAAGCCTTTGGTATGGTCTGTTCGCCGCACTACTTGCCAGCTCCAGCCCCATAGCTTTTTGACATAATCCAGGAGCGCTTCTCCCCGGTAGCCTCCATCCACCCATACTTGTTTGATTCGCCGGCAGAGGTTAGCTAAATCCGGCACTCGCTTGAGATAGCGTAACAATTGCATCGCCCCTTTTTTCTCACTTACACTGGCGGCGCATACCCAAACGGCTAAGAGCAAACCTTGAGTGTCGGTGAGAATAAACCGCTTGCGTCCTTTTATAAGTTTGCCCGCATCAAAGCCACGATGCCGGCCACCGCAAGCCGTGGTTTTGATGCTCTGCGAATCTAGGCTGCCCGCTGATGGGCAGACTTTACGGTTGGCTTGACGGCGCAGCTTTTTAACAAAATAGCTGTTCATCCACTCCCAGGTGCCATCTTTACTCCAGCCGTTAAAATAACCATAGGCCGTTTGCCAGCACACTAAATCATGGGGCATGCTCCGCCAACTACAACCCGTTTTCACCACATAAAAAATGGCGTTTATTACCTCCCTTAGGTTCGCGGCGGGACGGCCACCTTTACTACTGACTGTGGTTGGTAATGGAAATAACTTCTTCAACTGCTGCCAGCCATTTTGACTACTATCACTTGGATATTTGTGCCGTTTTTGCTTCTTTTGACAAGTACTCATTGCGGTTAGGAAAGATTAATGATGTAATTAATCTTAACCAATTTGAGTACTTTTTATTTTAACCTAATCCTAGTTCTAGGCTTTTAAAACCGTTTCTAAGAAAAGGCTTTTGCCAGGGAGATTAAGCTTCTCACTTCTATTCCGGGAATTGGCCGAAAGACCGCCGGCATGTTGCTTTTATTTACCGGTGACTTCCAAAAATTAGATAATTACCGCCAGCTGATTGCCAAAGCCGGTTTATCGCCCCGGGAATATACTTCCGGAACGAGTATCCGAGGGAAAGTGCGCATTACGAAAATGGGTGGGAGCTTAATCCGAAGCAAATTATATGTGTGCAGCTTTTCGGCCAAGAAATCGAATGCAGCCTGCAAGGCCCTTTATGAAAGGTTGGTGGCCAAAGGTAAGAATGGCAAATTAGCTTTGATTGCCGTTTGCAACAAGTTACTCAAGCAAGCTTTTGCTATCGTTAAATCCGGTATTCCTTACCAACCTAATTATATGCGTATTTTAACCTAAAAACCTTGACTTTTAACACAGTTCATGTTAAATAGTAATTATTCTTTTTTTATTTGCTTATAATATATATAATTTATCCAAAGTTAAATTTTCAGTATTAATATGAACTATGGAAAAATAGTTAGCTTTTTTATTTTAAAATAATGGCACCATAGGCTGCAGTATCGGTATAAAGTTCCACTTTAATGCTAACCTTTTTGCCAATATATGCAGATAAATCAAGAAGCTCTTCCTTTAGGATTTGCATGGAGGTTGTATATAAAACCAAGGTCTTTTTCTTACCGTCAATTTTAGTTTCAAATTTTCCTTCCTGAGTTACTTTACCTTTCAATGGTCTTTCCAATTTAAGGGCTAAATCCCTTACTAAATACCCAATCCGATAAGGCACAGATTTATATTTTGTGTTTTTATCAAAATGGGAGAAACCTAATATATGCAGGTACTCATGCATATAATGTCCCGCTAAATGGGAATACTCACCTTTCGCTACTCTATTAGCAACCCAATTTGGGCAGGTAGCAGTGATACCTGTTCTGCCACCATCTTTTCCAATTGTAGGCTTACGATTTTTATTACAGGCTCTAATCCACTTGGCTCCATCTTCAGCCATAGATATGGTTCTTAATCTTAAGTCTATTACTCCGTTGGTTCCTCCAGGACCGGCTTGTTCCTGAGCTTGAAAAATTAGGTTATAAATATGTTCTGATGTATACCCTTTATTTTCAAAATATTGACCTTTTAAAACTTCATCTTTAAATTCGGTTGAATTAACAATTCGTTCTAGCAAGGTTGCCGATTCCCGGGCAAAAGCCTCATGGGTTTCATAACCGGTTAATTGGTGTACCGCTACTCTTACCTGATTGGTAGGTGGAGTAACAGTCACTGATTTAATTAACCTAAATTTCGCTTTTTTAAAGTCCTTTTCTGTAATAATTGTATCATTTTTATTATCTGGAGCAAAGTAAATACCGTTTATTGAGAATAAGGATTTTGCGTTTACTGGAAAGCTAAATCCTGATATCGAAAGTAAAAGGGAGATGCCCAAGAAAAAACTGTTTTGGGGGAAGTAAAAGGGTTTCATAGGTCGAGATATGTTTATTTGAAATTTTGCCATTAATTTTAATTCCATTCTGGATTGGACTAAAACATGATTATTCTGAAATAACACTCCTTATTATTACTTAAATAAAATGTGTAATTTTAATTTGTTTTTTAAAAGATTATGATTTATTATCTAAGCACAAGTTCAATAGTTTTTGTTTGGTATGATCTTAATTATTTTACATTAACCTACTACTCTATACTCTAATCTGCAAATTTTTATGTGTTTTAATAATGCTTTGTATAATAAAACTGATCATTTATATCAATAAATAGCCTTTCAGGGATGCATAAAAAGATGATGTGTTCACTAAAACTTTTGGATTCTTCAAAAATTTAAATGAGAAGGGACAAAGCGCTCATAAATATACTTTTACAAACAATTCCCGATTAAAGATTAGACCAAATTACGATAATTTTCTATGATCAATTCTTAGGTTGTGCAAGCCACAAGCAATTACCATCACTACCTCTCTGATTTGCTCGCCATGTAACCTAATTTTATCTTTCACGATCCTGATTCTTTTTACTCCTGCTATTACATGCTCCACTCTTACTCTTACGCTGGCTAGTAGTCGGTTGTAAAGCTTATCCTGCTCCAACAGCTTGTTTTGTTTAGATTTCTTAACCGGCAACAAAGTCTTGGCCCCGTCCGGCTGGTAACCCATAAAGGCTAAGTCCCACAATAAGCTTTGCTCGGGCAAGAATTTTAATTCCATTTCGTCGGCTACTGCTTTATCATGGATACTGCCGGCGACGGTAGGACTCAGGTAAAGTATTCGGTTATGTTCTTCACTCACCAGCAGGTTTTTGAGCGTGTGAAAGCCTTTCTTACCACTGTACTCATATCTTTGCCGCTCTTCATCCAAGGAGCGCGGTATAGCTCTTTCCGTCGCATCTAGCCATAGAGCCTGCCCTGTGAGCAGTCTTAAACTGACATACAATTGGCTGGGCTCCCGACAAGGTAGTTGCCGTATCTTCGCTAAGGACTGTTCCAACAAGGGCAAAAGTACTTTGAGCCATTGGCTCACTTTACTCTGGCTCATGCCAAAACAGAACCCATGATAAGATTGCAATGGATGCTGTTTTAAGTAAACCAGCACGAAAAAGAGCTTGTTAGCACTGCCCTTCAAACTCATGGAGCCATGTTCGGCGAACTTCTCTATCCGCCGCCGCTTACCCTGAAGGTCGTGATGGGCATGGTAGCGCTGCCAGAGAACATGGAAGTGAGATAATAGGTGAAAAAACTCTGCTGCGGTTAAAGACGTTAATCCAAGCAAGGAGTGGTAGGCGGTTGGGTTTTCATTTTGGTTAGGCATAACCTTGGAAGACTAACTCCTGCCGCTTTTGTTCATTTTACTCCCTTACTAAATTTATCGTAATATCCTTTATTGAAAATTGGATTACCCAAAATTTAGTCTATCTCCAGAAATGCACAAATGAAGAAGAAATTTTAGAAGTTTGCTGGGAGCTTATTACGACATTAATTAAAAACAAGTCTTTTCAAAGCTTTAAGGATAAAGATATGCTTAAGGATATTGCTCAACTTTGGTTAGAAGGTGAGTCTTATTCTAATATTTATACTAGGCTGAATTTAAACAAAATAAAAATAAGTAATAAATTCTGTAGAATAGAAAATATCGTCGACATCTGTGAGGGTGGTTTTGGGTTTGATGCATCTTTAACTTTTGGAAGCCTAAACGAAATTTTGAAAAGTACCATAAGTGATGATATTACGGATTTATTAGAACGGTTAGGCCTACTGCAGAAAAGGATTAAGTACGGCCTTCCTTCCAAAGCTTCGATTATTATTTATGAGCTAGGTTTTACAGACAGAGTTATTGCTTTAGATTTAGAACAGTCAATAAAATTAAACATCGTTTTTGATTTAGCTAAACGGAATGAGATAATAAGAATATTAAAGACAGATATAGAATTGTACAATCAGGTTTTAGCAAAGTATCCTACATATTTTACAGTAATATTACAAGAGGTTACAAATAGAACTGTAAATTAAGTAAATATAAATTTTATAATATAAAAGCTATAACGTCCTTTGTTAATTCATATGAAAGAACTCCTATAAAAATGCATTCTATAGATTGTTATATTTGATTGATTCTTAGCCTAAAGATGGGTAATAATCCGCAAACATTTTTTGCACCTTATCAATTAAATCTGGTTCCGGATTATTCCTGTTTATAATGGTATAAGCACTTTTTTCTTTGTTATAAGCATGAATAAATAGCCGATCACTAAAAAGGTTTTTTACAATAGTGCTGTAAACTCGATACTTTTGAGTATTTGCGGTATTTTCCTTCTTTTCTTCATCAATTATAGCAGCACCAATGAAGCCAAATGAGGCTAAAGGGTCATCTTCATAGATTGAAAGCATGATTTGCAGGCAAGTACCTAGTTTACGCGCAGTGTCAAAATCCTTGGTTAAAAGGTTAAAACGCTTAGGAGAGTTAATATGGCTTTTTAAATAAAACTTAATGATGTAGACGTTATAGGCATATTCTTCCACGTCTACAATAAACCTAAGGTTCTTTGCTGTTTTAAAGGAGTACCGGTGGGTTTTTAAAGGTACACCATCCAGAGATTTTATAGTCTGTACGAATTTAAACTCGTACGAGGAATCAAACACTACAGCAGATATTTATAAGCTTGGGTTCTGCTGCTTTCTAGTTCTTCTTTAGTTAAAATAGTAAGACTAAAACTATCAGAGTTTGTTTCTACAACAGAAGAATGAACTTTATGGATATTTTGAGCCATAGCTATCAATCTTTGGCTTTTTATATGCTGACCTATTGAAAGTTGGCTGCCTCTAGCAACAAATTGACCGGAACGCGCCACCCTCCATTTAGGTGAAGATGACTGTTTATTAAATATTTTCCTTCCTTGTCTTTTCGTAAACGCCATGTTATAGCTCTTGTTCGTAACCCTTGTTATGTTACGTAACGAAACAAATTAAGTAAATATTCTTCTATAAATCTAATATTACAAATTTTTAATTCCTTTCTGGATATTTACTAAAAATTAATTAAATCCAATTAATTTAAAATACAACCAAGCCCTATAAAATTGATCTTGTTTAACATAAAGTTAGTTATCAGGATAAATTTTAACACATACTTTTGGATTTCTGGTTTGCGTACCGGGGAATGTAAATTGAACTGGGTCAGTTACTATTTTATTGCTTTTGCAGATGAACTTGGAGCCGGTCTTCAAACTTAATGTAAAGCTGCGATAAAGTCAACCTCCAATTATGTAGGGGCATGGTCTACTTTTCGGATAAGCGTTGCACTACCAGGTAAACCAACTTCAGCATGGCATTATCGGAAGTAAAAGCTCCTTTAGTTTTAGTTACTTGGCGTATCTGCCGGTGGAAGCCCTCTACGATATTGGTGGTATAAATAACCTTGCGAATAGCGGTATCATACTTGAAAAAAGTGGATAGGTGCTCCCAGTTGTTATACCAACCCTGCAACGGTACCGGATATTTCTTACCCCATTTCTCCTCCAACTGAAGCAGGTTTTCATAACCTTCCTCCTGGTTAAAGGCTTGGTAAATTGGCTTGAGGTCAGTCATAAACGCTTTTTTGTCTTTCTCGGCAATATAGCGTAAGCTACTACGGATCTGAACTACGATCATCTGTCCAGATGCACGAGGCACGTCTGGATTTCTGTTTTAGGAAACACCGCAGCAATCGCTTTGGGAAAACCTTTTAAGCCATCGATACAGGCAATGAGCATATCTTCTACGCCCCGGTTTTTTAGGTCCGTTAACACGGAGAGCCAGAATTTAGCCCCTTCACTCTCCGACAAGTACATGCCGATTAAGTCTTTGGTACCTGCCAGGCTTACCCCTAAAATGTTATAGATTGCCCGCGTTACGACACTGCTGCCTTCCCTTACTTTGTAAGGCATGCAGTCCAGATAGACAAAGGCATAAACTGATGCTAGCGGACGATTACGCCATTCATTCATCGCCGGAATGACTTTGTCGGTAATGGCCGATAAGGTAGCCGCCGATATATCCATTGGGTACATCTCTTTGACATATTTCGTGATGTCGCGGGTGCTCACACCCAAATCATATAAGCCAAATACCTTCTCTTCCAGTTCGGCCGTGATGATGAGCTGGCGCTTAGGCAAGACTACCGGCTCAAAGCTGCCCGAGCGATCCCGGGTAGTTTCCAGTTCAAATGCTCCCGATAGGCTCTTGACCTTTTTACTAGTCTTGCCATTCTTGCGGTTGGTTAATCCTGCTGCCTTTGCTTCCTGCAGGTGTGCCTCTAATTCGCCGGCCATGGCAGCCTCTAAAAGTGTTTGAGGAAGGGGGCAAAGATGCCTTTTTCGCCGTTCAGCGGCTTGCCCGCGTACATCCCTTTAATCGCTTGCTGCTGGAAACTTTCAAAGTCAAATTCTTGGTCTTTTCCCTAAATAAATGGTGTCTTTAAAGTTAATTTTATTCCCTTTTGTCTCTAGTGACACAGTTTATTTTACAATCTCGCCAAGTAGACAAAGCTAAAGTAAATGGATGCTGTTTTGTCATATCTAGTTGCTATTCGGCGATAGTGCTTCATACGGTTAAAGAATCGCTCTATTTTATTTCTATCCTTATAGAGGTTATCATCTATGCTTCTGGGCTCCTTTGCATGGAGTTGCTACCTTTGACAGGAGGGGAAAAGATAGGCAGATTTGATGAAAGTATTAAATTTGACTATATGATTAGACGCGTATTCGATTCTTCCTTTAAAAGAATGGCTGTGGAGCTTTCTTATGCTAGAGGTTCGGTAAAAGAGGCTGCCACCGAGTTGGGCATAGATCCAGGCCGCATCAGTAAATGGCGGCAACAGCAACAAGGCTCAGGCGAAAAACCTCCTGTAGGGCTGAGTGAAGAGCAAAAGGAGATCCGCAGGCTACAACGAGAATTAAAGGAAGCCCAGTTGGAGCGGGATATTCTAAAAAAGGCAGTGAGCATCTTCTCCAGGGGAGACGGGCGGTATTCGGATTCATAAAAGCGCACCGGAATCAATTCCCCGTCGAGAAGATGTGTCAGATGCTAAGGGTAAGCAGCAGTGGCTATTATTACTGGCTCCAGCACCCGGTTGGCTTAAGAGTGGAAAGAGAACAGCAAATACTGGTTTCCATTAGAAAAGTTTATCAGCAGAGTAATTGCCGCTATGGTAGTCCCAGAATAACAGTAGACCTTCGGGAACAAGGCATTGCAGTCTCCCGGCCACGCGTGGCCCGGCTCATGCGAAAACATGGTATCCGAAGCATTATCCGCAGCAAATACCGAGTACAGACCACCGACTCTAATCATGGCCATGCCTTAGCAGAAAATTATCTGAATCGGGAGTTTGCTACCTCCAGGCTGGCCGAGAAATGGGTTTCTGATTTGACCTACATCAAAACCCAAGAGGGTTGGCTTTATCTAACAGCAGTGCTGGACCTGGGTGACCGGAAGGTAGTGGGTTGGGCCTTAAGTGAGACGATGGAAGCGGAAGCAACCAGTGTAGCTGCCTGGCGGATGGCTGTCAAGAACCGCCCTATAACACAATCGCTGTTGTTTCACTCCGACCGGGGTGTGCAATATGCCTGTGAGCAGTTCAGAAACCAGTTAAAAGGCAAGCCAGTGCTGCAAAGCATGAGTCGGAAAGGAAATTGTTGGGACAATGCAGTTGCCGAAAGCTTCTTTAAAACAATAAAGACAGAATTAATCTACCACCGAAAGTTTATCACCAGGAAAGAGGCCCGACTGGCAATTTTTGAGTATATCGAGGGTTGGTATAATAGAAAAAGGAGGCATTCGGCTTTGGGTTATCGGACGCCTTGCCACTTTGAAAGTCTATACCTTGAAAATAATGTAACTGCCTAAAAAAAGCCTCCAGTAAACTGTTGCAATTCCAGCGGCGTGTTGTACGGTGTTTCGGCGGGGTCGCAGGCCTTTGCGCTCGACGCGGCCACGGGCAAGGAGCTCTGGAAAACGGCCTTCACCGACGATACCTTCGCCATGAATAGCCGGGGCGTTACCTACTGGACCAATGGGCGGGAGGCTCGAAGCTTCTTCGCCTACGGCTCGCTGCTTTACGCCCTCGACGCCCGAACGGGAAAACCGGTGCCTAGTTTTGGGAAAGGTGGAAAAATTAACTTAAAAGATGGGCTCGCCCGCCCCGGAGCCGACGATTACGTAGTGAGCAACACGCCGGGCGTAGTATATAAAAATCTGCTCATCATGGGACACCGGGTGTCGGAGATCGCACCGGCCTTGCCTGGTGACGTGCGCGCCTATGACCTGCACACGGGGCGGCTCGTTTGGACGTTTCACACCATTCCACACCCTGGCGAGTACGGCGCCGACACTTGGCCCAAAGACGGCTACCGTCACTTCGGGGGAGCCAACAACTGGATGGGCATGGCCATCGACCGTCAGCGAGGCATCGTCTACGTGCCCACGGGGACGGCAGCCTTCGATTTATACGGCAGTACCCGACCCGGCCAAAACCTGTTCGGCAACAGCCTGATTGCCCTCGACGCGGCTACGGGCAAGCGACTCTGGCATTTTCAGACGATTCACCACGACATCTGGGACCGCGACATTCCGGCTCCGCCCAATTTATTCACCGTCGTTCATGGCGGCAAAAAGGTAGATGCCGTTTCGGTTTTATCCAAACAAGGGTTCCTGTTTGTCTTCGACCGGGTCACGGGAAAGCCGCTGTTTCCGATTGAGGAACGACCCATGCCCGCCTCCAGCGTTCCGGGGGAACAAGCCTGGCTCACTCAGCCGATTCCCCTCAAACCCGCGCCGTTTACCCGGCAATCTTTTTCGGAAAGCGATATTAACGACTTTGTAACCGACCGCGATACCGTGCTGGCCCAGCTCCGGCGCTGGCAATCGGGGAAGGAGTTCATTCCTCTTCCCCTGAGTCCCAACCGGACCGTGTTTTTCCCCGGCACCGACGGTGGCGCGCAGTGGGGCGGGGCCGCGGTGGACGAAGCTGGCATTATGTACGTTCCGGCCAAGCAAATTCCGGTCACCATGGCGCTGGTTCCGACCCCCGCTGGTTCGTCGTCAGCTGGGGCCGTTGAGCGCACCGGTAGCCAACTCTACCAAACCCACTGTGCCTCCTGCCACGGTCAAAACCGCGAAGGTAGCCACGACGGGAGCTATCCGGCCCTAGCTACTATTTCCCAAAAACGTAACGAGACGTCTGTGGCCCAGGTACTGGCTAAAGGCCAGGGCATGATGCCTGCCTTCACTAACTTAAAGGAAGCCGAGCGCAAGGCCATCGTGGATTTTTTGTTCGGCAAAACAACGTCTGTTGCCAGCAAGGCGAGTCTTAACACCGCGCCCTACCACCACACCGGATTTACCCGCTGGTACGACCGGGCGGGGTACCCCGTGAGCCGCCCACCCTGGGGCACGCTCACGGCGATCGACCTGAATACAGGCGAACACCGCTGGCAAGTCCCGCTGGGCGAGTATCCCGAACTGGTGGCGAAGGGCCTGCCCCCGACGGGCACCGACAACTATGGTGCCCCGGCCGTCACGGCGGGCGGGTTACTCTTCATTGCCTCCTCCCGCGACGAACTGATTCGGGCTTTCGACCGAAAAACGGGCCGTGAACTCTGGCGGGCCAAACTGCCTGCCGCCGGTTATGCTTCGCCGAGTACCTACGCCGTGAATGGGAAGCAATACGTCGTGATTGCCTGCGGGGGTGGCAAACTCAAAACGAAGTCGGGAGATCGGTACGTGGCGTTTGCCTTGCCGTAAAAAGCTATTTCGTCGTTTAAAGTTGCAGGGGTATTTTTGCCCAACCCCAAAAAAGTAAAGTTGGACTTCAAAGCGGCGCCTGCGGCAATCGCTTTTGAGTTATCAATTAAACCGCTACCCAGCGAAGTCCTGAAAGAGCTTTACCTTGACTCGTTGGAAGTTACGATTACCCAGGCGGCTATTAACCTAGGAATATCAAAAAGAACCCTTTTCATGCTGGTGAACGGGCACATAGGCATAAGTGCAAAGATAGCTTTGCGCCTGTCAAAATAATTGAATACCACGCCGGAGCTTTGGCTGAATATACAGCAAAGCTATGACTTGTGGAAGGCGGAGCAAAATGGTAAAACAATCCAGGTTCAAACATTGCGTTCTGCCACTGGACAGCATACGGCGCAATATTAGTATATTAAAACCCAACCACCGCATCTAAAGCATCATCAGCATCTTTATTAATGAAGTTAGATTGGTAACCGATAGTAGTTTTATATCAGAATGCCGATAAAGCTTCTGCAACATTTGAACAGGAATTTTATCTCCGGAAATATTACCGAAGGTATGCCGGGCTATATGCATAGTTAGTTTATGTGTAATCTCTGCTTGAGGGGCAACTTGTTCCCGAAGAAATTTATCAATCCGACTAGCAGTAAAAGCAATCCGACGCTGCACAATAAATTTGTTTGATAAATCAGCTAGAATTTTTAATTCTGGGAAGATCAAATCATCTTTCCCTTGTTTACCCGTCTTATATTGTTCTAATATCACCAGGGCTTTTTCCGGCACCTTTAAAGAACCAGGTTTGAGATTTTTGCCCATTGTATAATAGAGCCGGTTCTTTTTTAAGTCTGACCATTTCAAGCGTAATAAATCCGATACCCGCATCCCGGCAAAATAAAAAGAGATTAGCCAAAGATTTCGGGCATGGTGATAGTTGGGATTGGGTAAATGGACAGCTTCCAGTCTCTTCACATCTTCCGCCGACAGTCCGACCTTATTAGATTCAGGAAACTTAATACTGATTTTTCCTTTGCCGAAAGGATAATATTTAGCCTCAACCGCGCCTTCCTGTATCGCTTGGCTGAATATCGACCGGACAACAACCAAGTGATTAAGAATCGTTCTTTCACTAATTTTGAGTTTGATATGCAGGTAATGCCTGAATTGCTTCAATAACGATTCCGTTATATCCGGGAAAGTAATATCCGCACCATCTATAAAATCTTTAAAATGCCGAATACGGGGTTTATCAGCCGTATAACGGTTATATTTACCCGCTTCTTTCAATGTCTTCAAATAAATATCTGCCTGTTTAAAAAAGCTTGTACCGCTATTTGGTTTAACTTTTTTCATCACGGTTTTAGAAGAAACATTGGTATGATTGGTTTCTAACTCAATCGCTTTGTCCGATGCTTCAGATACTTTCTTAATCAACAGATTGTTCAACCGCACGGAATTAGGATGCGTTTTTTTCACCCGTTGCTTGATTGCATCCCAGTCTGAAGCTAAGACGTGGTAACCCAAGTGAATAGTGGAAGTCTTTCGGTCCTTAGTAATTCTCATTATTAAAGGGGAAGTACCGTCTTTATTGACGAGTTTGCGCAGGGCGATCTTTACCGTAGCCATAATTTTTGTCAAACATTTGTCAAACAAATTACGGTTTTTTATGGTTTAAAACAAATTTATATGGCGCAAAATATGCATTTAAGCGCTATTAAAGCACATTTCGATACATATCAATACAAGAAGTCAAGGACTGAAAATCCTTGTGTCGTTGGTTCGATTCCAATCATCACCACCAGCTTAAAAAGCCTCAGATAATTCTAGGGCTTTTTTTATGTTCAATTTTCAGCATTTTCTTGAGCTTTAATGCGATCGGTAGTTTATAGTACGAAACTCGGCGGTATAAACTACGGTTGTGCCAACTCTAATGAATCTCTGGCTCTACTTATTTTATAAAAGCTAAACATAATTCCTTTTAAAAATTACCGAAAACTACAAACCATAGATTAAGTATTATTGTGTTATTTCTTACTCTTGGTTTTATAGCTTGCTGTTCTGCTCTTAAACCTCCTCACCGAGTTAGTTATTTCACGCGCTCCTTCCAGCTATTTTAAGGATAACCTATAATTACGTAAAAGTAAAAAGCCACCTTCTTTAACAGAAGGTGGCTTTTTACTTACAAAGTAACTACGTTATGTATTAATAAGGTTTGGCTTCGTGCGAAACTTCTGCTGCTTCTTGTACACCAGCCTCCGGGGAGGTTGCTCCTATTGGTCCTTTATCAGTCTGTGATTTAGAAGTTTTACTTAATCCTTCGGCTACCCGGCGACCGTACTCTTCGTCGGCCAAAGTAAAGTTTTCAACCATTTTATCCTGAATACGCTTATCGCAGGTAGCTAAAGTATTTACCAGGTTATTAATTAAATCATCGCGCTCCCAATCTTCAAAGTTACGGTAGGTTTCCCCGGCTTGTTTAAAGTCGTTGGTACGATCAATTTTTTGCCGCACCAAATTGGCTTCGTACCGGGGAGTATAATCTTTACCGGTTTTGGGTGCTTCTTTAATATTATTTAAAGTAGATGGCTCGTAGTTAATGTGTTTGTTCTGACCAGAAGCAAAATCTGTTTTATACGACATCTGCCCACCGCGCTGGTTAGTTACTACCTGGTTTTTAGGTGCATTAATCGGCAGCTGTAAGTAGTTCGGGCCAACCCGGTAACGCTGAGTATCAGAATACGAGAAGGTCCGGCCCTGTAGCATTTTATCATCCGAGAAATCCAAGCCATCTACCAATACGCCGGTACCAAAAGCCGATTGCTCTACTTCGTTGAAATAATCTTCCGGGTTCCGGTTTAAGGTCATTTTACCTACCGGCAAGAATGGGAATTGCTCTTTCGGCCACAACTTGGTATCATCCAACGGATCAAAATCCAGTTCCGGATGTTCATCGTCACTTAAAATCTGCACGCATAGTTCCCATTCCGGATAATCGCCTTTATCAATGGCTTCGAATAAATCTTGGGTAGCGTGGTTAAAGTTCTTGGCCTGAATAGCTTCCGCTTCGGCTTGGGTTAAGTTACGTAAACCTTGTTTTAACGGCTCCCAGTGGTATTTTATTAGTACTGCCTCGCCATCTTGGTTTACCCACTTGTAGGTGTTTACGCCGGAGCCTTGCATTTGCCGGTAATTAGCCGGAATACCCCACGGCGAAAACAGGAAGGTTGCCATGTGCGTTGCTTCGGGAGTATTACAGATAAAATCGAAAATCCGCTCGCCACTCTGAATGTTGGTGATTGGATCTGGTTTTTGCGAGTGAATCAAGTCCGGAAATTTCATGGCATCCCGGATAAAGAAAATCTTCAGGTTATTACCTACCAAATCCCAGTTACCATCTTCGGTGTAGAATTTAACGGCAAAACCGCGGGGGTCGCGCAAGGTTTCCGGCGAATGGCCGCCGTGGCCTACGGTAGAGAAACGCACAAATACCGGGGTTTGCTTGCCTTTTTCCTGAAACAGTTTAGCCCGCGTGTATTTAGCAATAGGTTGGTCGCCTACGGTACCATAAGCTTCAAAAACGCCGTGCGCGCCGGCTCCCCGGGCGTGTACCACGCGCTCCGGAATGCGCTCCCGGTCGAAATGCGAAATTTTTTCAATAAAGTGATAGTTCTCCATGGTAGCCGGTCCCCGGTTCCCAATAGTGCGGATATTCTGATTGTCGGTAACGGGGTGCCCCTGCCGGGTGGTGAGCGTCTGAGTCTCTACACTAGTACCTGCGCCGTTAGCGCCAGTACCATTTTGCCCCGATGGTTTTTGTTTTCCGTTTTCTTCTGGTTGCATAAGTTTAGTATTAAATAAAATTATTGTTTACCATTAAATCGAGCCCCAAGTTACAAGCCGGTAGTTTAAATTCCATCATTTAGCGGGTTATTTCTTACGGCAGGACCTAGCTGCTTTTGTTATAAGGAGGTAGTAAGTTTTAAGTTATAGGTTGTACGTTTGCAAAATACTTTCCATCAAATATTTACCCGGGATCTAACTTATAATTAATTCTGTCCACCTACTTAAAAGGTGCGTTGTATCAAAAAACAAATTCTTTCGGATAATTTGCTTTTACCTATTGTAAGAACAACCAGTAAAGAAAGTTGAAACAGCTAAACTGGCTGAAAGTTTTAATCTTTTAACTCCACCTTTATCTTACAGTACTGATATAAATCGTAAGCGGCCGAACCGTAGCCTTTTTGGTAAGCTTGCGAGAAGAATTCGCAAGCTTCTTCTTTTCTATCTAAATCGTAATAAGCCTTGCCCATTAAGTAAAGCAAGCGGCCGTTTTGCACCTCACCGGTTAAAGCTTGCTGGTAATCGCGTACTGCCCGGTCGGGTTTACCCAGCAAGTAATAGCAATACCCCCGGTAGAGCAAAGCTTCCGTCCGACTTTTTAAGCTGGTATTCGGAAATTTTAGATACGAACTAAAATCCTGAATGGCCTGCGGATAAGTATTTAAAAAAGTAGCCCGGATCATTCCCCGTTCAAAATAAGCCGGTGCATATACTTGATTTACTTGTAAGGCGCGGGTCATTTGCGTTTCGGCCAGCGTATCGCGCCGCAGCTTTTCGTAACATTTACCTTTATCGTAAAATAATTCGGCGGTTGGCTGCTCGGTACGGGTTATGGCTTCGTCTAGATCCGATATGGCAGCCGGGTAATTCTGGTAAACATTCATTTCGATGCGCGCCCGCCGGGAATAAGCGTCGGCAAAGTTTGGTTTAAAGTAAATGGTTTTGGTAAGTAAACTATGCGCTCGGCTCCATTGCTCGGTTTGGATATATTGTAAAGCGGCCCGGTAGTTACTCATCCCGGTAATATGATCCATTAACACCTTTACTAATAAGCTAGCCAGAATAATACCCACAAAAATACCGATAACTATTTTTAAGTCTTTGCGTTGAAATTGCCGCCGGGGAATGTTGCGGTAATGACGCTCGGCATAGGTAGCGGGTTCGCGGGTGCGGACCTGGGTTTGATACTGAGCGGACTGCATGGCCTGCAGTTGCGTTAGTAAATACTGTAATTGCCAATTATATAAGGCCCGCTTCTTTTCATCGGACAAAACCTGATATGCCTCGTTCACTACTTTAAACTTTTCTTCGAACAAGGGATTACCCTGGTGTTTATCCGGGTGGTATTGCCGGGCTAGCCGCTTATAAGAGGCTTTTATTTCGGCGGCCGTAGCCGAAGGATTTACTTCTAATACGGTATAATAATTCTGATTCAAAGACACCTGCGGATTATGTACACACGCTATTTTAAAAATAACGCTTTTTTTAGACAATTATGCTTTAAAATTCGTAATACAATTTTTGAATAATAGAGGTTCCTTAATATTTTTTGCATTTATAACGTACACGTAACTTGATCTAACTAAACGAACACTATGAATAACGACGACAAAGGCTCTAAAACAGAAAGCCTGATTAGCAATTTAATGGGTTATATTGATACCCGCATTGACCTGATAAAATTAGAAATACAAACCAAGCTCAAAGATGGTTTTGTAGGCTTAATACGTGCCCTTATATTAGGCTTTGCTGGCTTTATGGCATTAATATTTTTTAATATCTTTCTGGGCTTGCTCCTGAATGATTTACTGGACAGTCATTTCTGGGGTTTTGGAATTGTTACTTTATTCTATATTATTTTATTAGTAGTGGTAATAATGGGAGTAGATAAGAAATTATTTAACAACCTGGCCGATAAAACTTTCGATAATACAGTATATAAAGACGATAAAAGAAATCAACCGTTATGAACGAACTAAATAACCCCCTTTTCGAAGACAAAAAAGAATTTTTGGAAAGACAGAAACAAGAATATAAAAATGCTTTACTAGGCGATGTGGCTGATTTAAAAAACCAATCGCAGGAAATTGGTAAAAAAGTACTTATTGGCGGCGGAGCCCTAGTAGGCGTTTGGCTGATAACAAAGATGTTCCGGAGCGGAGGCAATAAAAAAAAAAGTAAAGCACTAAAAACCGGCCTGCAGAAGCAACTGGCAGCAACCACTACGGTACATGCGGCTCCTTCGGGCGCGCACCAGCATGCTATTGTGCAAGAAGATGGCAGTATTAATTACGGTTCGGCTTTACATCAAACGCCCGGGCAAGCGCCCCCTACCAGTTCGTATTACCAGCCGCCGCATCCCCCTCAACCCTCGTTTATGAGTGAGTTAACAAAAACTTTTATGGGCTCGGAAATGGCGAAGGCTTTATCTACCCAGGTAACGGCTTTTTTATTGGTGTATGTCACCAAAAAATTAGAAGAGTACCTGCAAGTACCCAAAAATCCCGATATTGTGGTCACAAAAGAACCTATCACCAAAGATATCGATTTTTCATATCACGAAGAGGATGCCGTTTAGCCGGATTTACGAACAACTAGTACAGAAGAAACAACAAAGACAAAAATTATTTGCCGTACTGCTCGACCCGGACAACCTTACCCCGGCAGCCTGCGAGCAACTTATATTACTGAGTCATACATACCCGATTGATTATTTTCTGGTAGGCGGCAGCCTGGTTACTACTACTAACCAGGGGCCGCTTATTTCTTTACTCAAACAAAAAAGCTCTGTTCCGGTAATCTTATTTCCTAGCAGCAGCCTGCATATTGACCCGCAAGCTGATGGCATTTTATTGCTTTCCCTTATTTCGGGCCGCAATCCGGAGTTCCTGATCGGGCAACACGTTGTTTCCGCTCCTATTTTAAAAGCTAGCCAACTGCAGATTCTACCTACCGGTTATATCCTTGTTGATTCGGGCCAGCAAACCACGGCCTCTTATATGAGCGGTAGCATGCCTTTACCTCGTAATAAACCAGGTATTGCGGCTAGTACGGCTTTGGCCGGTGAGCAATTAGGCTTGCACCTGATATTTTTAGATGCGGGTAGCGGGGCTTTAAATCCAATTCCGGGTACTATTATTCAGGCGGTACGGCAAGCCGTGGATTTACCTGTAATTGTAGGAGGCGGAATTAATACGGCTAACAAAGCGATAACCGCTTTAAAAGCGGGAGCCGACATGATTGTAGTGGGTAATGAGATCGAAAATAATCCTGAGTTTGTAAGTACAATTGCTACCATTATAAAGCAGGCAAATGCCATGGTGGTAACCGATTTTACTTGAACCGGACTGTTAATGTTTAACGGTATAAAGCAAAAGGCCGCTCGTTTAAACGAGCGGCCTTTTGCTTTATACCACATAAATAAATTAAATATTCATCGCCGATTCCCGGCGGCGCATTTTACCAGCCGGAATACCGAACATCATCTTAAACCGCCGGCAGAAATAAGCCGTATCTTTGTAGCCTACCTCTTTTCCAATCTCCCGAATGCTTTTCTTGGTGGTACGCAATAAGAATACCGCCCGCTCCATCCGCTGGTACTCAATGTAGTCCTGCGGGTTAATGCCGGTGAGCATTTTAAAATACTGCCCTACGTAATCTTCCGAAACGTTAGCTACGTTAGAAAGCACTTTGTTTGATAAATCGCCCCCGATATTTTCTTTGATATAGTTGAACAGATCAATCAAGCGCGGATCTTTAAAGTAAGTACTGTTGGTAGCCAATTGCTCCACAAACATCTTGTTTTTAAGGATGTAACGGATAATTTCTACCATTATATTTTCGGTATAGATGTTTATCAGGCGTTCTTTACCGGGCAAATCCTGCATACTTTCCTCAATTACTTTAATGATGAGGTTAGCCAGCTTCGAATTACTCGAGATTAAGAACGCCGGCACATCCAGCGAAGAAAAGAAATTAACCGAATCAAAGACTTTAGCTTCAAAGCTTACAAAGCTGTGGCTTTCTTCGGCATCGCCGATTAAATCTAAATCATTGTTGCTCCGGAAGAATTTTTCTTTGTTGCTGATTAAGTCATCGTTCGAAATCATCCGGCTATCCGGGTCGCCGTAGTATATTTTAGTACTCCGGCCACCGGGCACAAATAACATTTCGCCTTCTTCTACAACTTGCTTCTCATCGCCAAAGGCAATCACCCCTTTGTGGAGCAATATAAGGTTATTGCCTACATCATAATAGTTCCGTACACCGAATGGCTGCTGCAACACATAATTCTTAGATTTAATATATCGCACCGCCAAGGATTCAATAACCTTATTGTAATCTTCCATGATTGGTATTTTATTTTTATTTTTTTTATATTTAGATTATAGTGTTTAAAATTACTATTAATCTTTTAATAAGTCAAAATTAATTGAAAAATAATTATACGCCAATTGAACAATATATTATTTTTGAACAGCACTATTTCAACATAGAACTATTTTATTATTTGAGTAACTCTCTTGATATTACTATTTTTTGAATCTCGGAAGTGCCCTCGTAGATTTGCGTAATTTTTGCGTCGCGCATAAGTCTTTCTACGTGGTATTCTTTTACAAAACCATAGCCACCGTGTACCTGTACGGCCTCTACCGTTGTTTCCATAGCTACTTTAGAGGCGAACAATTTAGCCATCGCTCCGGATTTAGCATAATCCCGGCCAGCATCTTTATCGCTGGCTGCTTGTAAGCACAGTAAACGTGCGGCATCTATGTTAGTAGCCATATCGGCCAGCTTAAACTGAATAGCCTGGTGCTTCGCTATTTCTACCCCAAATGCCTTGCGTTCCTTAGCGTATTTAACCGATAGCTCGTACGCTCCCGAAGCAATACCTAAAGCCTGCGCCGCAATTCCAATCCGACCGCCATTCAGGACGCTCATGGCAAATTTAAACCCGAAGCCATCTTCGCCAATCCGGTTTTCTTTGGGCACTTTCACGTCCGTAAACATTAAGGAATGCGTATCGGAACCCCGAATGCCTAGCTTATTTTCCTTTTTTCCTACTACAAAACCGGTGGAGTCCCGTTCCACAATAAAAGCGTTTATTCCTTTATGCTGTTTTTCCGGGTAGGTTTGCGCAATTACCAAATAAACCGAAGCCGTGCTGCCATTGGTAATCCAGTTTTTAGTACCGTTTAGTACATAATGGTCGTCGTGTTCAATAGCTGTGGTACGCTGCATAGTAGCATCAGAGCCGGCTTCGGGTTCTGATAGGCAAAAAGCGCCGATTATTTCCCCACTCGCTAAACGGGTCAGGTATTTTTGTTTTTGTTCTTCGGTGCCGTATTTTTCAATTCCCCAGCATACCAGCGAATTATTTACCGACATTACCACCGAAGCGGAGGCATCAACCTTCGAAATTTCTTCCATTGCCAGCACGTAAGAAATGGTATCCATCCCCCCACCACCGTACTTGGGGTCTACCATCATGCCTAAGAAGCCAAGTTCACCCATTTTTTTTATTTGCTCCGCGGGGAATTTCTGGTGTTCATCGCGCTCAATAACGCCGGGAAATAACTCTGTCTGGGCAAAATCACGGGCTGCTTCCTGTACGGCTCGTTGTTCTTCGGTTAATCTAAAATCCATATTCTTATTTTAGGTTATTACAAACAATTATTCTGTGTACTTAATACCGCATTGGCATTTACATCTAACTTCTAAGCTTACTAATAAAACTTTAGCTAAATTCCTGATAACTATGGCGCGCCGAGTATTAGTAACTATAAGAAGTAAATATACAAATAACGCATAAATAATATGCATGCATACTTTATTGATAAAAATTTAAATCCTTCATTATGTTGTTTAAAGCACTCCTTCATTGCTTCTGCTATAATTTAGTTATAGAGGCCGTAAAAAAGAAGTCGTAACCTGGAGTAAGGGGTAGTTTTAGGAAATGCAAAATGTTGTTGCGCAATAAAGTGAAAACAAAAACGCCGCTGCTTAAAAAAGCAGCGGCGTTGTAAAAACAGCTATTTTATTTGATTAATCCCGGCGACCCATTAAAAGAGACACGTAATACAGCAAGGTAGCCAATGAACCAATAGCTGCCACCACGTAAGTTAAAGCTGCCCATTTCAAGGAATCTTTCGCCATCGCGTGTTCCTGTGTAGTTACTACTCCCCGCCGGTCCATCCAAGCCAATGCCCGGTTGCTGGCATCAAACTCAACGGGTAAGGTAATAAAGCTAAACAGCGTAGTTAAGGCAAACAGAGCAACGCCAATGGTTAAAGGAATAATGCTGGTATTAATCATGAAAATACCAATTAATATAATCCATTGCATATACCGCGAAGCCACACTTAAAGCTGGTACCATTGCCGAACGAAATTTTAACATACTGTAAGCGGTAGCATGTTGCACCGCATGGCCGCACTCGTGGGCTGCTACTGCCGCCGCCGCCGCACTCCGCGAAGCATAAACGCCTTCGCTTAAGTTTACCGTTTTATCAGCCGGGTTATAATGATCTGTTAACTGTCCTTCGGTAGAAATAACCCGCACATCCCGGATATTATGATCGGCCAGCATCATTTCAGCGATTTCCCGGCCACTCAACCCAGAATGTAAACCAACTTGCGAATACTGCGCAAATTTACTTTTGAGCCGCCAGCTTACGAATAAGCTAACCAGCATTACTACTATAGCTATTAAATATACGCCACCCATTTTCTTTTAATTTTTAATTTGATTTTTAATTTTCTCGACAATACTTGTAGTAGAATATCCTTTTACGAGCGTAATAGTTTTTACGGTTCCCCCATTGTTTTGAACAATGTCATGCCCAACAATATTTTCGATAGCATAATCATCGCCTTTTACTAGAATATCCGGTTTTATAGCCATAATCAACTCGTAAGGAGTATCTTCCGCAAACAATATTACCATGTCAATAAACAACAAGGATGCCATTACCCGAGCCCGTGACATTTCGTCCTGCAGCGGCCGCTCCGGACCTTTTAAACGACTAATAGAAGCATCTGTATTTAGCCCAAGCACCAACTTATTGCCTAAATGGCGGGCTTTTTCCAGGTAATCGACGTGCCCTAAATGTAGGATATCAAAACACCCATTCGTAAAAACAATTTTATCGCCGGCTGCTTGCCATTGCCGGATTACAGGTAAAGCTGCTGGTAGTTCCTTAAATACTTTGCTTTGAGTGATTATCATACACCGTAGTATTTGATTCTGAGATCGGGATAGTTCCTGATACTATTGAAGGTCTACTAAACATACTTACTAAAAAGCTAATGCCCCCTAATAGAACCACAAATAAAGTTTGCGAAGTATGCATTACCAAAGCGTAAGCCATACCCGTTTCCTTGGGTAAGCTGTAAAGTAATAAAGTAGAGCGTACCATAATATGAAATACGCCGATGCCGCCCTGCACAGGAGCACTCATGCCTAAACTACCTACTACTAAAACAGAAAGAGCCGCTCCTAAACTTAGATTAGCCGTACCGGGTAAAGCTAAAAAGCCTATATAACCAGTTAAGAAATAAGTAAACCACACAAATAAGGTATGCGCCCCAAAAGCGGTTTTATTTTTTAGTTTCAAAATACTAAATATTCCTTCGCCTACGCCTTTTATAAAATCCTGTACTTTCAGGTACAAGGCATTACGCTTTAAATTGGCCCGAAAGGCATAAAATAAAGCTATAGTCAAAACAGAAACTAAGATAAATGCGCCTCCTAAACGATAAAGCCACTCGCTTTTGGTACCGTAACCAGCTATTTTATCCGAAAAAAGATTCCAGAAGAAAGCATGAATGCGATCAAACTCAATCAAAAAGGCAGCGCCGGTTAAAAGCAGCAACATCATCATATCAATCAGCCGTTCGGTAATAACCGTACCGAACGAAGCTTTCACGGTAACATTACTGGTTTTGCGCAAAATACTGCAACGTATTACTTCCCCGGCCCGCGGCAGCACCAGATTTGCTAAGTAACCCACCATCATGGCGTGGTACGTTTCAAATGCGCGCAAATAATAGCCTAAAGGTTCTAACTGCATTTTCCAACGATATGCCCGGCTACAATACCCGGCTAAACCTAATAGCAGCGAAAGCCCAATCCAGAAATAATTAACGTGCTGTAATTGCTTCCAAACCAAAGTGAAATTAATTCCTTTTAAGGCATACCACATCAGAAAAATCGATAGACTTCCTAATAAGACGTATTTACCAACTGTGAGCAGCGTTTTCATGCGAGTACTGCTGCTAAACCAGCCGGTTATTTTGGTCCGGAAAAATAAGCGTTGGCTGGTGTGTTTTCGCTTCCAGAAAATCTATTAAACAATAAGAAATAACAATTACGATATCTCCTACCTGTACTTTGCGGGCGGCCGGACCGTTCAGGCACACAATACCGGTACCGCGTTCTCCTTTAATAACGTACGTTTCAAAACGTTCGCCATTATTAATATTTACAATCTGTACTTTTTCATTTTCCACTAAGTTAGCGGCATTAATCAAATCTTCATCAATAGTTATGCTCCCTACGTAATGTAGTTCCGCTTGCGTAACTTTAACCCGATGAATTTTTGATTTTAAAACTTCTATTTGCATTTTTTCTTTCGCTTAAAAAACCGGAGCGCAAAGGTAGCTAATTTTGTACTACCTGCTAGCAAAGGCTTACTCCACTCCTTTAATGGCCTAACCGCAGTTATTGGCTTAAAATTATTTGCTACTACTACTCTATAGATTCTCCATTATAATGTTATCAATTAACCGCACTTTATCCAGATAGGCCGCTAGGCATAAAGCTATCGATTTGGTATAATTTGATACTGGCTGCAGTGTTTCCGCATCTACTACTTCAAAGTACTCCAGCGTAATTTCCGGATACTGTTGTAAGAACGTATTTAGCTCGTATTTAATTTCCTGTAGGGGTGTTCGCTTGCTCGTTACTAATTCAGCTGCTAATTGCAATGCTTCGTAGAG
>Ga0181464_1000103_pt1 | contig 25745 bp, 18 predicted proteins | sample InSIn2gowninarea_FD_119074 | JGI IMG/M metagenome (GOLD analysis project Ga0181464, IMG submission 119074) | Clean room microbial communities from NASA Spacecraft Assembly Facility at Jet Propulsion Laboratory, Pasadena, California, USA -... ...
GTGAAATCAACAGTATAAGATAGTTAGCAACCCGGAATATTTTCCATTTGAGAGGCATAAAAAATGCTTAATTATCATTGATGAATTCATCATCAATTTTCTTCTGGTTATTTTCCTGGATAATTGTTCTTAGCCGGTACATTCCAGCCAGGTTAACCAGGTTCAGTATAAAAACCATACTTGCCATAAGCAATGGCAGAAAGACCAGGAATTGCCCCCTCGGCTCGAGGGTGATTCCGCTGATGATTGACCGCACGAACCGCCAGTGAACAACTACCTTGGCAAACAGGAAAGCAATCAACAGGAAATTTATCAGGAAAAGAACATTAAAATTTCGTTTTTGTGACAACGACAAAGGGGTATCAGGATAGTTGTCATTCAGGATCGAAAATCCCTGGTACAGAAACACCATCATCAGGCCATAACACAGGCCCTCGAAGCCCCGCCAGAATACATTCTCACCATAAAATATCCCGCCGATCGAAACAACCAGCATGAACATTACCATGATCATCTGGATTATGATTAGCGCCTTAAATACCCGCCAATTGCCCGGAAGATCAGTCATAGCCTTTTTTTAATTACACAATCCTATCAGTTATACAATCCTGGTGCCGCCTGGTTGACGCTGTTATATTGGGGATTGTTTGAGTTACCGCACAGGCACTAGCTGGTCGGTTCCTGGAACAATTGCGGGAACTTTTTCAGCAGGCGGAAAGTCATGAAAGGATGCACCAATAACAGGGCGCCATAGGAGAGCAGAAACCCTACTGCAAAGCGGGTTCCCTTGATGATCTCCTCGCGGGTCCATTCGGTCCCCGGGGGTTGGGCGGCTTTTGCCTGTTCGAGAAGATTTTTGAACTGTTCGGGCATGGTCAACACAGAAATCATCACGATAAAAAGCAGTGCTCCAACGGCAACACTTACATAGGCATTGACCTTTATGAGATCTTTCATCATGGGCTTACTCGGAATCCCTTTATCAATTCCCCTGACAAGAAAACGCCAGCTGCAATAGGTGTAAATGATCACACACGCCAGCACGAAAACCTGCAGAAGCCCTACCGGGTTTGCCAGCGCAGCCAGTAAACTTGTGAACACACCAACCGACATAAACGCGGCAACAAAAAGTAATAAATAAGTGATGATCCTATAGATGCCCAGATTTTTCATATTCTCGGTAATGATGCAAATTCTCGTTAATGATGCAAGTTTTCGCTGATGATGCTTGTAACCTGTGCTCCAGGTAACCGGCCTTTATTTCAAATCAAGCTTAATGTTCAATTCGACCATCTGCTTTTCGTCGATGGTTGACGGAGCGTCCAGCATAACATCTCTTCCGCTATTGTTTTTCGGGAAGGCGATGAAGTCGCGGATACTTTCACTTCCTCCCATTATAGCGCAAAGACGATCAAAGCCGAATGCAATGCCACCATGCGGAGGTGCACCATATTCAAAAGCGCCAAGCAGGAAACCAAATTTATGCTGTTGTTCTTCTTTGTCCATACCCAGTGCAGCAAACATCTTTTCCTGGAGATCACGCTGGAAGATCCTGATTGAACCACCCCCAATCTCGTTCCCGTTAAGTACCATGTCATAGGCATTTGCCTTGATATTGGAATAGGGGTGCTGGAGGTAATTTGCAGCATCCTCAATTTTTTCACTGTTGTTTATCATCACCTCAATATGTGCCGGCTTGGGTGATGTAAACGGGTGGTGACGCGCAACCCATCGGTTATCATCTTCACTGTATTCGAACAATGGGAAGTCCAATACCCATAACAATTTAAACTCGTCTTTCCTTCGCAGTCCCAGCCTTTCACCCATCTCGAGACGAAGTTCGCTCATGGCCTTACGTGTTCTTTCTTCTTTACCGGCAAGAATCAAAACAAGATCTCCGGGTGCTGCATTGCACGATGCCGCTATTGCTTTTAGCTTGTCTTCATTGAAGAATTTATCAACGCTGCTTTTGAAGGTGCCGTCCTGGTTAACCTTTATGAAAATCAAACCAGACATCCCGATCTGCGGGCGCTTAACCCAGTCCGTTAGTTCGTCAGTTTGTTTACGTGTATATTCACTGCATCCCGGGACTGCTATCGCAAGTACTGTTTCGGCATCGTCGAATACTTTGAATCCGTTGTTGTTGATCAGTTCCCCTGTTGCCTGGATCTTGCCATCTTTCAAAAAGGCCGATTTCAGATTTGAAAGGGCCATGTTGAAGCGTATATCCGGCTTATCATTCCCATACTGCCACATGGCATCTTCCCAGGTCATCCTTTGCACCTGCTCAGTGATATCTATGTTTTTAACCTCTTTGAAAATATGTTTGATCATGCCTTCAAACATGTCGAGAATATCGTTCTGCTCAACGAAGCTCATTTCGCAATCTATCTGTGTGAACTCGGGCTGCCTGTCGGCACGAAGATCTTCATCACGGAAACATTTCACCACCTGGTAATACCTGTCGTAGCCACTGATCATCAGCAACTGCTTAAATGTTTGTGGTGATTGTGGCAGCGCATAAAACTGGCCGGCATTCATCCTCGATGGCACCACGAAATCGCGGGCACCTTCAGGGGTAGACTTGATAAGAAATGGCGTTTCTATATCCATAAACTGGTTGGAATGAAGATAATTCCGAGCCGCACGATTTACAGAGTAACGCAGTTCAATGTTCTTTTTTACAGCCTGCCGTCTGAGGTCCAGGTATCGGAACTTCATCCGGAGATCATCCCCTCCGTCGGTGTCGTCCTGGATAGTAAATGGTGGGGTAGCGGACTTGTTCAGAATGCTGAAAGATTTCACCCTGATCTCAATTTCCCCGGTCTGGATATTGAGATTTTTGCTGCTTCTTTCCGCAACAGTTCCGTTGACCTGTAGTACAAACTCCCGTCCAAGCGGTTGATTATCAAGCTGAGCGTTTAATTCTTCCCCCATTAACAATTGGGTGATACCATATCGGTCCCTAAGGTCAATGAAAGTAATACTGCCAAATTTCCGGATGGTCTGCACCCAGCCTGCTAACGTGATTTCCTTGCCTGAATCGGTGGGTCTTAATTCTCCACAGGTATGCGTTCTGTACATTGTATAATAAAAATTCTAACTTTGTTGACTTAATAACCCGGTTATCTGAAAAAGATCTGATTTCTTCCGGGTTGAGGACGAATTTCTGTTTGTAAATTCATTAATAATCATGAACTTACATATCAGGACGGCAAAGGTACGTTAAAACAGGAAAAGCTTTTTTGCGGTGCTATTTCATTTTTGAATTATTCTTTCTACTTTGTTCCCAGGATTTGCATCTGCTATCCCATCTACTGATCCCTACCTGTGACCAAATCCCAAGTTCCGAAGAAAAAAATCCTGTTCTAAAAGAAAACAAAGATTGGTTTTAGAAGATTCGTCAATTCTTTAAAAATTGACCCACACCTGAAAGAAAGAAGTTTCCATTCCAGAAAGACCACAAATCATCCAACTCTGTGAAACACTTTTTGTTGATTATCCGTATCCGATTTTGTACTTACCTAAATTGGAAACCTTATGGAAATTTTGTTCATATCATTATTCGTCATCGGAATCATTCTCGGTTATACACCGATAGTTGAATGGTTCGACAAGCTGCAGGTAAAACGGCAGTTCAAGAATTTCCTTTCGCAGGAAACATTCTATCATACTATTATTTCTACAAACCTCCGTTTCTATAACAGGCTCAGTCTCGAGGACCAACGTAAGTTTTTGTTTCGCACCTATCTATTCAGGAAAGCAAAACGCTTCCATTATATCGAGGTAACTGAAAATGCCGAAATGCCTTTGCTCGTGAGCGCCGTTGCGGTTCAGCTGACTTTCGGTCTTGAAAAATTCATGCTCAACTTTTTCCGCGACATATTTATTCTGAAAGATGATTACCATTACGGCTTCTACTCACGTCCATTCCAGGGCCATGTCGATCACAGTGGTATCTATCTTTCCTGGGACAATTTTATGAAGGGTGTCAAAAGACTTTCTCCAAACTGCAATGTTGGTTTACATGAAATGGGACACGCATTGACCTACGTTAATTTCATTACGCAAACGGAGGAAGACAAACATTTCAAGAAGGAGTTTAAGAATTTTTCAAAGGTTGCCCGTCCGATATTCGAGGGTATGCAAAAAGGTCAGAAGAACATTCTTGGGGACTACGCGGGTACAAACTATCACGAGTTCTGGGCCGTTAGCGTAGAGGTGTTTTTTGAAAACCCCATCCGTATGAGACATGAATTGCCGGATCTGTACCATGCCATGACCAGGTTGCTCCGGCAGGATCCTATAGTGATCCTTAGCTCAAACCGGATTGCCGCTTAGCTTGTACTTATCAGTAGATTCTCATTTCATTTCCTTGCTCAGTCATCCTAATCTGTAAGCCGGATTAAAATGAGTTGTCTTTTTTTGATTCGCATTTTTCGTTAAACCGGGTTGAGATTTTCATTGTCTTTTTCAGTGGCTTTTTGCCGACGCTTTTCCCTCGGTAAAATCAAACCATAATAAACAAGGATAAAAAACAGTCCTATCGAGAACGGTATTGCCGTATAGATCCGGAGTTGTTCATCATAGCCATAAAATTCGATGATCATCCAGTAACCGTTTGCCGTGATCCAGAATACAACTGCCAGGTTGTGAAATAATTCAGAAATGATCTTACGCGTTTGCCAGGTGATGACTATTGCTACGGTAAGTGTTGGCACGAGCATCAACATACCCAAAGGCTTCCATAACATCGCCCAGCTTATATCTTTTATAAGCCAGAATAGTATGTGCAGGTTTTCTGTTTTTCGGAATTTTAAGGGGATGGAGTAGTTTGGAGGGTTGATGGAGTTGCTGTTTGAAGTGTTCATGGACACGAATTTAATTCAGCTTTGCAAATTTTGGGTTGATGATTTTTGGGTGGATATCGGGTCAGTTGATGAATCGATTGGGACGATTTTGTCCTGCACGTTCGGGAGCGTTCACTTGGTACCTCACGACGCCGGATGGGCCTTTCGGTGGTCTGATTAGCCACTGTGATTCCTCCCGCTGACTACGATGCTATGGCCAGTCCCGACTGTTCGGGAGGAATCGAATGTGGCCAATCAGCCCACCTCAGGCCCATCCTCCTTCGTTCCAACTGTCGTTCTCTTTGGGGGGTGTATGCGATCAGCACAACAATATTTACTCGGAATTAAATGCTGGTAACTTGAATTCATGGATATAACCGGCCTGGCAACAAACTGCCACGGCAGGTAATCCAGTAACAAGACACTAATTTATCGCGAAGCCGTTTCAGGCACCTATCTCATTAAATCAGTTATCTCTCAAAAACGGAAAGTTCAAGCACCATTAGTCGAACCATCTAATTACAAAAGTCACTAGTGTGAATATTGATTAATCACCGATTGGTGGTATCAGTGTTCACGGGGCTGATTATAGATTCCAAATTTCGACGGCAATAGCAGCTGGTATAATTTCTTAAGACTAATTGGATATCCCGCAAGCGGATGAACGAGTGGGGAGACAGGTTGTTGCTTTTGGGGCCTTCTTTCCCTGCTCGGAGTTACAGAAGCCGATCAGGGACCAGAAGTAGGCAGCACTTCGAACTACTCAACAAAGCCCATCAGGGACCGAAAGTTGATCGGAGACAACAGCCAGGTATGCCACAAGCAAAGTTATTAGGCCAGGGAAAACAGCCACAAAAGCAACAACCTGCTCCCCACGGAGCGAAGGAGCGACAAAGAGATGTTGCTAAATATTGTTGATAAAATCAAGGAACAGGCTGCAGAAATTGCCAATCAGAGGTTGCGGGAAAGAATACGTGAAAAACGTTTTATATCGGCATCTTTGGGCAGGTCGGTTCCCGTTTTAATAGCATGGACAAACTTGTTTGCGAAGAAAGGTGCAAGTGAACATCCTTTTGCACCCATGCCATTAAATATGCCCACCTGTTTATGAACGGGATGAAATCCCACGAAAGGTCTTCGTTCAAGTGTTGCAGGCCTTATGCCTGCGAGATGGTCGACTATGGTAAATGGAACCTTCAACGTTTGCTTCAACCAGTTTTCCGCGAAACGGTAGAAGCCAGGGGTAGGCGAATCATCTTCAAATTCCCATAAATAATTTGATCCCAGCCAGAATATGTTGTCTTTCCAGGGAACCAGGTTAAACCCTTTCTTATAAATGTGCAGCGGTGAAAGATCATCAACCTGCACAAGTACCGCCTCTCCTTTATTTGGGGCGAAAGGTAAATTGTTGAAATAAGGGTTATTTGTTCCGGAAATGCCATCACAGAAAATGATGTGCGTGGCTTGTATTTGTTGGTAGCTCAAACCACCGGGAATCAAAGCAAGATCTTTAAATTCAAAGTTTTGTTCAATAAGGTTGCCATCTTCGGCTATCTGTGCACGATAGGTTCCGAGGAGGTCAGGGAGATTGACGAGGAAAGCAGGGGTAATCTCACCATAGCCAAATTCATAATTTATAAAATTGTTCCAGTTGCCCGGGTCTTTGGGAAACGACAGGTATTCCTTGTCTTCGGCGTATCTTTTTTTAAAAGCTTCAGTAATCTGCGGGGTGGGAAAAAAATCGATGATAGATACCTCGCTGATCGCTTTAATCTCTGACTCTCCACCTATTTTTTCATAAGTTTCTTTTGCGAAAGGCATTACTTCATCGATGAGCCAGGTCTTGACAATTCTTCGTCCCGTGACAGGATTTATCACTCCGGCGGCTACCTTGGATGCAGTATTAATTTTAGGAAGATCAATAACAAGTACGCTGTAGCCGGCCTGGTTTAAGAAACGGTACATCATGGTACCGCAGATTCCCTGTCCAACCAATATAAAATCAACATTCATACATAAAAGTATTCATCAGGTTATACCAAGCCAATATGTGGTGTTGTCGGTTATCCTCATATTTACTGAAAGGGTTATCTTCTCATTTTACTGAAAGGGTTGTCTTCTCATTCTACTGAAACGGTTATCCCTTCAGAATGTGCCCTGAACTCAGGAGCATAGATGGATTGAAAGGTGGCAATACCATTGTTGAACGTCCCGGTATGGGTAACGAAGACAACGTATTCAAAAACATAGGTTCCTTTATTTATCCTGCTGAAATAAAAGTTAGTTGCTGCATCGGATGTTGATTCATAATAACCGAGGCCGCCCTGCCATTTATAACTGCTTAAGACGTTTACCGGCTCCATGCCCGCTGCCCTCATATCTTTCAGGTGGACATATTCCATGTCACGATCACACTTTAGTTCCAGCCTTATTTTCACTTTATCTCCAATCTTCAGGGGCGCGGAATTCGTGTAGGGTGTTAGCAACGGACCGTCTGCTGTGTTGTTTTCAACAAACAGTTTTTTGTTGATTTGTAAAGATCCGTTGGCACTTGTCACCTCGTCAAGGTTTTCAAAATATTGCCAATACACAGCGCCCCAGGTTGGAAATTCTGTATTACCTGATTGAAGATCTTTTGTCTTGTTTGCAGGATCATTAGTACTACTTTTTTGCAAATCCCTGGTCTTATTTGCCGGATAATTGGTACTACCCTTTGCCAGATCTTTGGTCTTATTTGCCGGATCATTGGTACTACCTTTTGCCAGATCTTTAGTCTTATTTGCCGGATCATGAGTACTACCATTTGCCAGATTTTTGGTATTTGTTACAGGGTCATTACTCCTGCCAGAAGTATTTGTGCTGCCGGCGGGAAGCTGGTTGTTACTGGTTTTGCCCGGTTGCAGGTTTGAGGGAAGGATGGTAACCTGGATGTTTCCCATTGATGGTTTCACCTGCTCTTCTGTAAACGTCTTTTTGAAATAACCGCTGCCGGATTCCAGGGTCTCAGCTGATGACGAAACAACTGTTGAACCGAGACGAATTTCAACCTCCGGCGTGTTGGTGAGAAGATTGGTTAATCCCGTTGCCGGTTTTCCTTCAATCGGGAGTAATAACGCATAACAAGCGTCGGCAGTGGCCCTTGTGGTAGACCAACCCTGGGTTTGCTTTTGCTTAAGCAACCAGGTTTTCATATCATTCACGGCTTTCTCATCCCTGCCAATTTCAGCGAAAGCTTCGATCAGCACCGATTGGGTCTCAATAGGTGCCTGGTGCCAGTAGTAACCCGTCCTCACATCTTTCCAATACATACCAAGCTCATCATTTACGATAGCGTTTTGTTTTAATGAGGCGAGGATGCCATTAGCCGTTTTAATATCATCGCTACGATGTAAAGCGATGGCAATCATGGCCTGCATATATCGCGGTTGTTTAAGCCATTGTACCTGCGATTGCGAACGGTAATAGTTAAACGCTTTCAGCGTATTTCCAGCCATCGGGTAATTCCGGAAAAAGCTACGCAGGTATCCATAATGAACCTGGAAATGATCCAGTCCGCCCGTTGGGGGAGCAGGTTTTTTTGCGATTTTTACCTGGCGTTCATAGTCAGCAACGATGACCCCGTCAACATAAGCGAGCCCTTTTTTTATTATCGATTGCAAAGTTATATTTTCAGCTGCCTGGGGATTCAACTTTAACAGGTGACCGATGCCTGTCAGAATATATTGGGTGATATAACGATCATTTGGGCCACCGGGAAACCAACTGAAAGCTCCTTCGGGAGACTGCAATGCAGCCAGTTTTGCCAGCCCCGCCAATTGGTTTTCGCTGATATGTCTAACATCAAACATCAGGGCCAGCCGTTGCCTCTGTTCACGCTCAGACTTAGCCTGCAATACCCACGGAGTCTCCGCAATTAAAATAGATTTTAACTCCGGATTTTTATCAAGACTTGAAAGCAGGTCAGCGGTATCCGTATCCTTATATTTTGAGAATAAATCTTTGATAGCGGGTGAAGCATTCACAATCGCAGCAGCTATGGCAGTTGCATAGAATTTATTGAAGGTTTCATCAGCTGACTCCCTCGTATTGCCTGCAAGGAAAGGCAAAGCCTGTATGGCAAGCCACGCAGGATTTGACGTGTATTCGACAGACAAAGAATGATTGGTAATGGTTTCACTTCCATCACTTTTCAGCAGTTTGTCAAAAGTGAAACTTTTTGTGGCTGAACCCCTGACAGGAAGTTGTAATGATTCGGTGATTAATATTCGGTTACTCAATACCGGTAGTATACCTTCTTCGCCATCACTCATATTGCCAGAGCGTGCAACTACCCGGTAGGTCAAAGATTTGCTGTATTGAAACGGTATCTCAATGCTGAAATTGACGGCGATACTTTCTTTTGCAGGTGCAGTAAAAAATTGATTTGGAAATACATTTTTGAACCAGCCATCCACGGACCTGTTGTTGGAAGGATCTATCAGTAGAAGTTCTACCTGGCCCGTCATCTCTGAGTCGGTCAGGTTCACAATTTTGGCACTGAAATCTATCTTATCTCCCTGTCTCACAAAACGGGTAGCATTTGGTTGCACCATAAGCTCCTTTTGGGTAACAATGGTTTTTTCACCGAGGCCAAATGCCAGATCTTTTGTATGTGCAATCGTCATCCATTTCCACCTTGTCAATGCTTCGGGCATAGTGAATGAAAATTCTATGTTACCGCTGCTATCCGTTTTCAAATCCGGAAAGAAGAACGCAGTTTCGTTGAAGTTTTTACGCACTGATAACGAAGGAGAAGCATTGCCTGCACCATCCGGACCTAAGCTGGTATCTGATTCGATTGTAGCCGCGTTGGACTGGTTCATTTCCGGGCTTCTCTTTTCCTGGACGGATATCGCCGCCGGGGCGAGATTTTCCTGCCTGGCGACATTACCCCTTACCTTTATTCCGGCACCGCTTCCGGGACGGCCAGGTCCTCCAACATACATTACACCATCCGCCGCCTGATCCTCAAAAAATAAACGATCATACGTTTTGTTCACAACTAAGTATTGTTTGTCTTGCGGCTTCATTCTTGAGTATTCAAGCCTGAAAGTCGGTCCTTCCCATGACGAACGCTGGAAATAAGACGGCCAGATATCCGGCTTATTAAAGGCGTGCGGATTGAACTGGTCGAGCGAAGCGTCATACATGCCGGTCAGGACTTCGGCCGCTAACTTATCTGCTTTATGGCCACTTATCTTTAGTTTCCACTTTTCAGAAGAGCCCGGAACGGTTTTGTCCCGGAAGGTTTCATACGAAATGGTCAATTCTTTGCCGGGTTGGAGAACTTCAATCTTTTCGAACGAAGTGAAGATCCGGTTATACTTCACAAACGCGATGCTTATACCAAATCCACCTGACTCATTACTGGTCACAGTCAGTTCCCCGGCCTCCTTGTTTTTATTAAGGGAGATATAACTTCTCTTGATAGAGTCAGCGCCAGACTCAATATCTTTTATCACAAAAAGGCTGTCGACATTGGTTTCAACCGTATATTGAAATTTTTCCCCTTCGCGGACGCTTAATTTATCCGTCAACACGGAAGCAAAAAGGTTTGGGGTTATAGTTTTTTCCCGGAACAGCTGAAGGTATCTTATCACACTAACGGTATCGCCTGACCGATCTTTTGCTTTTGCTTCAAAACGGTACCAACCAGCTTCGATGTTTTTTGAGGGAAGTTTGAAGGCACCATTTTCTTTGGTTGAATCAGTTGCGGATAGTGCGGTTCCGGCTTCCTCCCAGTCAGATGGATCATTTTCATTTTTGTAAACATCATGTGGAAACAAAGCGATATAGGTCTTCTCATCCACCACATGCTGATCCGCCTGTTCCCATAATCTTGCCCTGAAGATCCTTGCGGGCATTTTCAGCTTCACGAGTTTTATGGAAACAGCAGCCTGTTCAAATACATTATTCAGGTTAGTTGAAGTCAGCCTGATGTTGGTAAGACTATCTGCATGAATTTTTTCGGCAAGGTCAACATCAAGTTTAAGCGAATGGTAACCCACAGCTACCACGGCCGATGCAGACCTTGTTTCACCTGAAATATCTGTTATGTCAGCGGTTATCCAGTAATTGAAAACCGGTTGATGTTTTCGGTCAATCGCAGCATCGGGTATTGCTTTGAATATGATTTCAAAGTTTCCGTCGGTGCCCGTTGTCACCTGCCCATTGGCAACTTCTACTTCGTTTTGCGGGTAAGGCGGCCATATCATTTTGCGTGAACCCGCATTACGGGTAATCGCGAAATCTGAAAAACCCCAGACAGGGAACATTGCCCTTCTTACAACCCGGTACTTCACAACAGCGTTGTTCAGTGAATTGCCAGCGTAAGCAGTTGCGGAACCTGGTACTTTAATACTATCGTTCAGCTTATACGATCCTTTAGGTGACTCAAGTTTCGCTTCAAACCGGAGACGTTTGTATTCTTCGACAGACAGGTTTGCGCTGCCTTGTGTCGCTTTATCAAATACCCGGAAACCGCCATTCAGTACAGAAACGGGGAGTATAAATTTTCCGGAATACGAGCCAAATTCATTGGTTGTTACTTCGAGCGAATCGGCTATCTGCTGATTGGCATCGAACAACAAAATGGTCGTTTTAAACCCAGCTGCAACTGCAGCATTTTTTGTGCTGGTGTTCCGGTTGACGACTATGCCCTTGAAGTAAAGGGTCTGGCCCGGTCTGTACATACTACGGTCAAGAAAAAGGTAACTTGTTTTTTTGTCTTTCACTTGAGGTACCCGATCTGATTGCCGGAAATAATAAACGGCGTCATCAGTGGAAAGTCTGTCGTTACCTTTCGAGATTTCCAGTTGAATATTTTGTTGAGCATTCGGCCTGGTGGACATCATTGAAAAAAATCCATTCTGGTCAGTCGCCAGGCTTTCGCCTTTCACCTTCTTATTCGTGCGGGTGTTATAATCATAAGTACTGTACCAGATCTGTACATTGGCACCGTTTATCGGTTGGCCGGTCTCCCGGTCCAACACAAAATAATCGTTGCTTTTCCTGATCCAGGCCAGAGAGGACACATGCAGAAAGTGAACAGCGAGTGGATCCTTCTTTAAAAGAAAATCAGCATTGGTGCTTGCTATCAACGCATACTGACCAACAGGTAAAGCATCAATTTTTATTTCGGCTGAATGTCTTTGGTGATCTTTTGTATCGGGGAAGTCCTGTGAGAAAGTTTTTAACGGTGGCACGGCAAGCAGGCGCTTCCAATAGCTGTCCTCTTCATCCGTTTCATTCATCGTTGTGTTGAAGCCGGCATCGATCTTAACCAGCCTGAAATGTAACCGGGTGAAATTCCGGAAAGACACCCTTGCCCGAAAGGGTTGACCGGGGACGTTTACTTTCTCCAGTTGCAATTCAATTGATTTCTCATTGATCTCCTGTAAGAGGTTCATTGCATTCATTTTGCCTTCGCTCGAATCTTTGGCCGCAACGAGCCTTTCACAGATCTCCCTTGCTTTTATCCATTCATATCTATGTGCTTCATATACCAGTGGAGCATAGGTGCGGGCATTGTCTGCATGAAGTGCTGCCTGCAGGTACCATGCCTGGGAAGCGGCTGGTAAATCCCCGTAAGTACCTGTAATATGCTGCAATGCCTTTTCATACAGCGCAAGCTTGTTGCCGACTACTGCATGTTCCTTCATAAATGCCAACCTGGAAATATCAACATCCAGCAAGGCATCCTTCGTTTTATCATTAAGGTGAAACCTTATCAATTTTTGATATAGCCTGATTGCCTGGTAATAAGGTGAGATCGTGTCCGTAGTAAGAAAGCGCGCCCTGAGGAAAATTTCAGCCGGGGCAAATGCAGTGTCATTCCTTATCTCGAATGAATATGATGGTTTCGTAACTGTCCGTTCATCGTTCCTGAAATATTGTAAGGCACGGTGGGCGAGAAGATCATACAGGGTGGGCCTCAGCTTACGCATGTTGCCGCTGGTGATGATGGCATCAAATGCCTTTAACGCAGACGACTGTAACTGTTCTTCATTTTTTAAGGAGGCAAGATAATATTTGCTGATAGCAGAGTGAAAATCCTCCGGGGCCCAAGTGTCAGGATTTTCTTTGACATAGCCGGTAGTCGTAGTGCGATCATAAAACTTCCACCTGTTTTGCTGGAAATACCGCCAGTATTTTTCAGCAATAATATTATTCAGAATAGATCTTGCCGGTTCTTTTACAATGGCAAGGTTCCTTTCAAGCTTACGAATTCCGTTCACGTGGCCGTCCTCAGTAACATTTTCTTCCAGCATTACCTGGTAAACCAGGGCTTTTAATACCTGTGTTTCATTGCCTTCTTTGAGTGCAGCATTATATATATTATTGACCGCAGTTAAGGCTGACTTTGTTAAACCCTGACCCATAACAAGGGTGTCGATCTTCTTCCATTCAGCGCTATATGTTTTCATAAGAGTTTGTGCCTGTACAGGATTGATAAAATTGTTTGGCAGGCAGAAGCTGAAACAAAGACCCAGGAATAGAAAAAAACTCGTTTTCATTAATTATCTGTTTTATCTGTCGGCGTGTGCAAGTTATTGAATCTATTCCCCTTGATGAACGGGAATCAGATTTTACATAAAACGGTATGTTAAAGCGTTTCGGCGGGTATTTCAGCAATCATCAAAGGTACCAGAAATGAAAAAGGCAGCCCGTAAAGGCCGCCTTTCTATTAATCTGTTTCTATCAGTCTAATGTAAGAATTACTTCTTCAGAACTTCTGCTATTGTTTTTCCGATATCAGCAGGGCTTTGAACTACGGTAATGCCGCATTCAGCCATAATTTTCATTTTTGCTTCGGCTGTGTCTTCTGCACCGCCAATGATTGCACCGGCATGGCCCATACGGCGGCCGGGAGGAGCAGTCTGACCAGCAATAAATCCAACTACCGGCTTTTTCGCATTTTCCTTGTACCACCTGGCGGCTTCAGCTTCCATTCCACCACCGATCTCACCGATCATGACAACGGCTTCGGTTTCGGGGTCGTTCATGAAAAGTTCCAATGCTTCGCGGGTAGTGGTGCCGATGATCGGATCACCACCAATGCCAACGGCAGTTGAAACTCCAAGACCGGCCTTCGCAACCTGGTCGCTGGCTTCATATGTAAGTGTTCCGGATTTTGAAACGATACCGATCTTACCTTTCTTGAAAACAAAACCCGGCATAATTCCAACCTTGCATTCGTCCGCCGTAATAACGCCCGGGCAGTTTGGTCCGATCAATCTTGTTTTCCGTCCCTGCAGGTATAATTTTACTTTTACCATGTCCTGGACAGGAATGCCTTCGGTTATACAAACAACCAGCCCGATTCCTGCGTCAGCAGCTTCCATGATTGCATCCGCTGCGAATGGCGGTGGTACAAAAATGATGGATACATTTGCTCCTGTTTCCTTAACCGCTTCGGCAACGGTGTTAAATACCGGTCTGTCGAGATGTGAAGTGCCTCCTTTATTTGGAGTAACTCCGCCCACAACGTTAGTCCCGTATTCAATCATCTGTGATGCATGGAAACTACCCTCTGTACCGGTGAAACCCTGCACAACAATTTTGGACTGTTTATTAACTAAAATGCTCATATCAAAATTTTAAAAGTCGGACAAAAGTAATGAATCCAACATCTATTTAATCAGATCATCCATATTTCTGTCATTCACAATTTTCCCGCTCATCTCCAGCATTCGCATGTCCTTCGCGTCTTTCAAAAATTCAGAGGCAAATATAAACTCGTTCAACCGGTCATTTTTACTGAAAATGATCTCTTCCCGGTTACCTTCCCATTCCTTGTCGCCCTGGTACATGTACACGATATTGTCCCCGATTTCCATCACGCTGTTCATGTCATGTGTATTAATGACTGTCGTAATATTGTATTCAGAGGTAATTTCTTTGATGAGTTTATCGATGACCAATGAAGTCTGTGGATCCAGGCCCGAGTTCGGTTCATCACAAAAAAGATATTGGGGATTTAAAACAATTGCACGAGCTATCCCGACCCGCTTCTTCATACCGCCACTCAGCTCAGCGGGGAACTTCCTGTTTACATCTTTAAGTTCAACCCTGGCCAGCACTTCGTTTACACGTTTCAGTTTTTTGGAGTAGGGATCCTTTGTAAACATGTCGAGGGGGAACATAATATTCTGCTCCACGGTCTGGCTGTCAAACAAGGCCGAACCCTGGAACAGCATTCCTATCTGTTTGCGCACCTCTTTCTTTTCTTCCAGCTCCATTTGAGTGAAGCTTTTGTTTTCATAAAGGATATCGCCACTGTCTGGCTTAAAGAGGCCGACCATACACTTCATCATGACGGTTTTACCGCTTCCGCTGGCCCCGATGATGAGGTTACACTTGCCGGTCTGCATTACGGCACTAACATCATTGATCACTGTTTTTCCGCTAAATCCTTTCTTAATGTTTTTTACTTCTATCATTATAGTAACAATGCTGAGATAATATAATCCGCAAACAGTATGGCCACACAACTCACCACCACGGCCTTGGTACTTGCACGGCCAATTTCAAGCGATCCACCTTCCACATGATATCCATAGTAAGCAGGAATGCTGGAGATCAGGTATGCAAAGGTGTATCCTTTTACGATCGCAAAAAACACATTATATGGCTGAAAGTTTTCGAGCAATCCTTTGTCAAAAACGTTGATGTCAACGATACCGGATAAAGTGCTGGCAAGTCTGCCACCCCAGATTCCAAGGCCCATAGAGATTACCACGAGTAAAGGGATCGTGAGCATGGCCGCAAGGATCTTTGGAAGAATAAGATAGGTTTTCGTATTTATTCCCATGATCTCGAGCGCGTCTATCTGCTCTGAAACCCGCATGTTTCCGAGTTCTGATGCGATCTTGCTGCCCACCACTCCCGCAAGTACGATACAAACGAGGGTAGGAGCGAATTCAAGTATCACGGTGTCACGGACGATCTGCGCAATGGTTGATTTTGGAATCAACGGGCTCACCAGCTGATAGGCTGTCTGTAGTGCGGATACCGCCCCGATAAATACAGAAATGATGGCAACGATACCCAGCGAACCAATCCCGATCTCTGAACATTGGTGCATAAACTCTTTCCAGTACATCTTCCAGTTTTCCGGTTTGGAAAACATTCCTTTGATCATTAAAAGGTAACGGCCCAGCTCTGTAAAAAATGTCATGTCTTCGCTCTAAATTCGTTGTGAAGATAGGTTTAAAGTCCCAATCCGCAATCCCTTATGCGCCCTCAACCAGCGCTGGTGCCGGTTACATGTCTTTCGATACTTTTCTGAATTTCTTCCATGCTTCTTTGTTTCCTATCTTGTCTGTAGGGTGCGACTTACATTTAAGCTGGGCATCGATAACCGAAACAAGGGTCATATTATAGATGCTTCTGACGGAGCTACCCAATTGTAAAACGTGCACCGGTTTCTTCAATCCGAGCAGGATGGGTCCAATGGCATCGGCACCACCGACTTCTTTCAACAGGTTATAAGCCACGTTGCCAGCTGCAAGATTCGGAAAGATCAGGGTGTTCACATCCTGGTCAACCAACTCACTGAAGGGATAATTATCTTTCAGTATCGTTTTATTGAAGGGCATACTGGCCTGCATTTCACCATCTATGATCAGCGACGGGTTTTTCTTCTTCACTATGTTTCTTGCCTCGGCCACCAATCTTGCTTCCGGTGAGTCACTGCTTCCAAAATTTGAATAACTCAGCATGGCTATCCTTGGCGTAAGGTTGAAATTTTTTATTTCCTTGGCCACGATAAGTACAATGTCTGCGAGCTCTTCCGCAGTTGGATTGAAGTTAACCGTCGTATCAGCCATGAACAGTGGACCTTTTTTCGTGAGAAGAAGGTACATGCCGGCGATCTTTTTAACCCCGGGTTCTGTGCCGATCACCTGCAAAGCCGGCCTGATGGTTTCTGCATAATTCCTTGTCAAACCTGAGATCATAGCATCGGCCTCACCGGTTTCCACCATCATACAACCATAATAGTTACGGTCCTTCATCATTTTGTATGATTCATATTTATTCACCCCCTTACGATGCCTTTTCCTGAAAAATATTTCAGCATATTCCTTCCGGTATGGTTCAGCCTCTTCGCTTCTTGGATCGATGATCGGTATATCTTCGATATCGATCTTATTTGCACCTGCAATGGCCCTTATCTTTTTCTCATCTCCTAATAATATGGGCAGGGCGATCCCTTCATCATAGGCGATCTGGGCGGCTTTCAGGATCTTCAGGTTATCGGCCTCAGCAAAAACGATACGTTTCGGATCGTGCCTTGCCCGGTTGCCCATCAGGCGCATTACCTGGTTATCCAGGCCGAGCCTGTTATTAAGTTCAATAGCATAGGCATCCCAATCCTGGATCGCAGTCTGCGCAACACCTGAATCCATCGCCGCTCTTGCCACGGCCGGTGAAACCGTTGAAAGCAACCGCGGATCAAGTGGCTTGGGAATAATATAGGTCGGTCCGAAAGCGATGTTGTCTTCACTATAAGCAATGTTCACTATGTCAGGTACTGCCGTCTTTGCAAGCAAGGCGAGTGCCTTCACCGCAGCAAGTTTCATTTCTTCATTTATCTTGGTGGCCCTTACATCCAACGCACCGCGAAAAATAAAAGGAAAGCCAAGCACATTGTTCACCTGGTTAGGATAATCACTGCGACCCGTTGCCATGATAAGATCTGACCGGACGGCCGTTGCAGCTTCATAGGTAATCTCCGGGTCAGGATTTGCCATTGCAAACACAATGGGTCTCTTTGCCATACTTTTCACCATCTCAGGCGTTACCACATTGCCAATACTTAAACCGACAAATACATCTGCATCTTTTAATGCTGAGCTGAGCGTGATGTCATCCGCGGTTACCGCAAAAAGCTTCTTGGTCTCATCCAGATCCGTCCTGTTCACATGCAGCACTCCATCCTTGTCAAACAAAGTGAAATTCTCGTACCTGGCACCAAGTGACACATATAATTGAACACAGGCCATAGCAGCGGCCCCGGCTCCATTGATCACGAACCTCGCCTTATCGATTTTTTTCTTTTGCAGCTCCAGGGCATTCAACAAGGCTGCGCTGCTAATGATTGCAGTACCATGCTGATCATCGTGCATAACGGGTATCTTGAGCGTTTCCCGCAACTTTTGCTCAATATAAAAGCATTCAGGAGCCTTAATGTCTTCCAGGTTAATGCCACCGAAGGTTGGTTCAAGCGCCTTCACGATCTGCACGAACTTTTCAGGATCCTTTTCATTCACCTCAATATCAAAGACATCTATGTCCGCAAAAATTTTGAAAAGTACACCCTTGCCCTCCATGACCGGTTTTGAAGCTTCAGGTCCGATATCTCCCAACCCCAACACCGCAGTGCCGTTACTGATAACTGCCACCAGGTTCCCCTTAGCGGTATATTTATAAACATTGTCTACGTTCTTGTAAATCTCCTTACATGGCTCTGCAACCCCCGGTGAGTATGCCAGTGAAAGATCCCTTTGGGTTTTCGCATCCTTGGTTGGCACTACCTCGATTTTCCCTGGCCTTCCCTTCGAATGGTATTCGAGCGCCTGTTCCCGTCTGAGTTCTTTTTGCATAGTTATAGAATAGTGGTGCAATTTAAGGATTGTTTTATTGAAGTGATTTGGAATGACTTGTATCGTTCAATGAAGGCGCATTCGGTAGGTGTAAACCCTCGCTTTCACAGAAAACGGGAAAAAGTTTCAAAAAACTTTTGACGAAGCAAAAAACTGTCTTATGTTTGTGTGTACTATTAAAGTAGTACACTAAAACACCAAGCTATGATCTCAGTTCAGCATTTACATTTTGGGTATCCGAAAAAACCGGTTTTCAAGGATCTGAGCCTGGAGCTGGAACCAGGATTTATTTATGGGTTACTTGGAAAAAACGGAACTGGCAAGTCAACCCTGCTTAGGAATATCGCTGGGCTGTTGTTCCCCAGGGAGGGAAAAATAAAGGTGATGGGTTTCGATCCTGGTGAAAGAACGCCGGCTTTTTTGCAGGAGGTGTTTATGGTGCCTGAAGAATTTCATATGCCCGATGTGCCGCTGAGTGACCTGGAGAAACACTATGCACCTTTTTATCCAAGATTCAATAAGGAGCAGTTCCGCAAATACATTGGTGAGTTCAATATTCCACTGGAAGGATCATTGCAAAACATGAGTTATGGTCAGAAAAAAAAGGTGTTGATCAGCCTTGGTCTCGCAACAAATACTTCGGTATTGCTCATGGATGAACCTACGAATGGCCTTGACATCATGAGTAAGAGCCAGTTCAGGAAAGTGATGGCGGGGGCTTTGAATGAAAACAAATGTATTATCATCAGTACGCACCAGGTTAAGGACCTGGAGAACCTCATCGATCGGATCACCATCATCGATGAAGGAAAGATCTTGTTTGATCAGAGCATCGAGAACATTTCCCGCAAACTTTCATTCCATATTTCTTTTGATCCTGCGGAGGTTCATGATTCTTTTTATCATGAATCATCTTTGCGTGGCAGTGCTATCATCACAGCTAACACAGAAGGAGAAGAATCGAAGATTGATCTTGAGCTGTTATATAAAGCAATCATTACAAACCAGGCAAAAATCCAATCCGTTTTTAACGCATAATAATTATTTATGAACCAGGTTTTCGAATTCAACAGATTTACCTTGCTCGTTTCCAAGCACTGGAGCGAGAATAGAAAAAAATACCTGCTTGGCCTGTTGGCTATGGCCGGGATGCTGTTTTTCTGGTATAGTTTCGTACTGCTTATTGATAACGGTCATAGCGCTGGCACCGACACCCAGGTCTCCACATTTTTCTTTGGCTTATCCATCCTGGGATTTCTTTTTGGCAGCATGATCTTTACAGAATTGTCATCTGGCCCGAAAGCCATGAATTACCTGAGTTTTCCGGCCTCACATTTTGAAAAGCTGGCTTGCGGGCTTTTATATGGAGTGGTATTCTTTTTCATAGCTTATGTATCGATTTATTACCTGGTTACTTTTGCGATGGTAGCCGTCAGCAACAGCATTGCAGGTAATTCCGAGAACATTGGTGAGGCACTTGTGAAGCCTGCGGGTGTTGTGAACGTTTTTGGTAATTTCCCCGGCGATCCGGGTTCCGGAAAAGAGGGACCCAATCTGTTCAAGGTTTTCATATTTGCATACCTGGCCATTCAATCCGCTTATATACTGGGATCTGTTTACTTTTCGAAATTCAGTTTCATCAAGACGACCATCGCGCTTGCTGCTACGGCGTTGATCATTGTTTTGTTTGTGAGCAAGGTCCTTTATCCCCTGTTGCCTGACAATGGCTTTTACAACGATCTTACAAGTTTCAGTGTTTACACCGATAGTAATTTTGAATCTGCGAAAGTGGTGAGCCTGCCGGAATGGGTAAACAATATTTTGTCATTCATCTTCAGGTTTGCCCTGGCGCCCATATTGTGGATTGCCACGTATTTCCGCTTTAAAGAAAAGGAAGTTTAACAAGGACTAAATTAATTACTATGCAATTCCGAGAGTCACAAGCTATATATCTCCAGATCGCAGACTATGTATGCGAAAAGATTTTGTTGAAAGAATGGAAGCCAGACGAAAGAATACCATCGGTGCGTGAGCTAGCCATGCAACTCGAAGTGAACCCGAATACGGTAATGCGCACATTTGAATTTTTGCAACAGCAGGAGATCATTCATAACCAGCGGGGAATCGGATATTTTGTCTCAGCCAATGCGGTTGCCCAGGCCACTATCTACAGGAAAAACGCTTTTACTGAAAAAGATCTTCCAACCATATTCAGAAATCTGTACCTGTTGAACATGGACCTTGAAGAACTCAAGCCAAAATTTGAGAATTTCAAAAAACAACATTTCGCCTAACTCTTATAAGAGCAAAAATGAAAACAAGCAATAAAATATTACTCGGACTTTTTATAGCAGTATTGCTGATGATCACGGGCATACATGTTGCCCTTACCCAAAAATATAAAAATGGCGGGTTCGTGGTAAGCAAGCCGGGGCAGAACAGGGATAGTATTACTATTCGGCCAGCCAAATTTATCAAAGTGATCGGGCTGGAAAATGTGTCCGTTATTCCTTCCGAAAGCTACAGGCTTGAGGTTGCGAAAAATATGCCTGCCTCTTTCAAACACTATGTTTCCGGAGATACACTGATCATTACCGGCGCTAACGGAATTTCATCCGGGAAGGATCAGATAAACAAGGTTAAAATTTACCAGGAGATCAGTCTTTATTTGCCGCAGGTGACGGGAATCGAGGCGGAAAATTCAAACCTGTCATTAGTTGGTGATGGCGATTCGGCAAGGGGGAACCAATCGCGGGTAGCACTTGTCCGATCCAGGTTATCGTTCAAAAACCCATTCACAGAAAAGGAGACCGATCGATACTTTGGTGACGTGTTCGTCACCGCAAAGGAAGGTTCCGAAATTGAGCTTTCTTCTGATAAAATTAATTTCAATACGCTGAGCTTTGAATTGGAGAAATCAATTCTTCGTGATCTTCAAACCGGCCAGATCAGAAATCTCGTTGTAAAAGCTGATGATAGTTCCATCGTCCAGGTCAGCGGACAAAATTTCAAAAAGCTTACAGCTGTAGCAACTGCGCAGTAATCATAATACACATTTACCATTAAACTTTATTTTATGATCATCATTCCTATCATCTTCGGTATCATTTTATGGATTTGTAAGTAGTTGGATAAAATCCACTGTAACTTTTTCTTTGCTTATCAGTCTAATGATTTAATGAGGCGAACTCTCTCACAAAACGGCATCATGCAATTGCGTGATCCCGTTAAACCAAATGGGTTCAGATTTTATCAATCATCATCATTAAATGTAGGTCAATGAAAAAGCTCGTAATTATTATTTCTGCCTGGCTCCTTACCATGAATGTAGCCTTCGGTCAATGTGATTCATCATTTGTTCTTCATACCGTTAAACAGGAAATGTTAAATGAGAAGGATGAAGTTGTGGACAACGAAGATGATGCTGCTACGATTGACATTAGCAGCAACAAAATCGTGATCACCAAGGATAATGGCGAAAACATCCTGACAGCAACAATCTTAAAGAAGGATTGCAAGTGGAAAGCGGCCCTGAAAGATGGAAAGTCGGCTTACGAACTTTCTGTTTCTTTTCCGGACGGAAGGGAAAGTAAGGGGACCGGAACGCTTGAAGGCAAAGAAGGCAACCTTCACTTCGTACTTACCTTTGAACATATGCAGGGTAAAAAAATAAAAGCCTATATCGATAAGATATAAGCTTTTATTTCGACCTGCCTGTTATCAGAATGTAGCAAACTCTTTATCGAGCCATGCCATTCTTGCGGTGAACCAGGTTTTCAGTTTGATTACTTCGTCATTGTAGGATACAACGATATTCTCATTTGGCCAGATGCCTGCATACAAAGTCTGCCATTTATTATTGTTTTCGATCGCTGACCATTTCAGTTTTACTGCATTAGTTTCAATGTAGCTGATAAGTGCAGCTTCATTTGATTTAAAATGCCGGAACCTTGCAGCAACCTGTTTGGCGAAAGCCGGGTCTTCAAATAAACGTGACATCCATGGGCTTTGATTAACCCAAAAGCCATCGGGAGAGTCATTGCCATTTACAGTGGTGTTCCCGAATGCTATATCAAAATCCCAGATTGGACCCATTTTCAACTTTCCCTTTGGAGTAAGATTCATGTAACAACTTGAATAGAATACAGCGTCGTTATTTTTTGTTATCTCATTTACAAGGTACCAGTCTATAAAGCTGGGTACATCAAGGTATTTCGCATAACCATTCGCGGGATTCTTGAAATCGGCTCCAAACAAGGCGCCTTCCGCATCAGCAAGGTATTGCGTTACATAATTGTATTTTGTGTCGTTCTGAACCAATGCCGGTTCTTTAATATTGACCAGCATTTTTGCAGTCTTGAAATAGACATCTCCGGGTTCCATTCTATGTTCCTGGTCAACCTCAAGGAGGTAACCATCTTTAGGAATGTTTACCCTGGATTCGCCGGCTTTAATTCCCTCACAAAGCTGGTAAGTGCCCTGGTAGACACCATTTAAAAACAATTCTGCGAAATGCGCATCCGGTGTCCAGTCGAGGGCACTTAATTGTCCCAGGTAAAAGGCCGCAGAAGTGCGGAGTTGCGATCTGTCCGCATGATTGGCAAGTAACACCCACTCTTTATCTTCACCTTCGCCAAATAGTGCCGTCTTGTTATTAAACTTCATCTTATAAGGCTTCTTAGGAAGTGTCCAGGTGTAGTTCCCCCTGCCTTTGATTTTCATTTCACCGGCGAAATCATCATAACTTCCGGCGCCGTCGACTGAGATGTTAGCATCTACGTAGATATCTTTTGAATCAATGCCTGCGCCGTTTTTGGTGTCAATTTTTATGACCGGCAAACCGGTAAAATTTATCAGTTTGACCTTGTAATCCTTCAGCGCGCCATTGTAACCAATAGTGCGGTAAGTAACAGGCTCCGTGAAATCATGTGGAGTGTTTCCGCTTTCCTGTTTCATACCATTGACTACTACACTAACAGCTTTTGTTTCGAAGCTTGGGATCAATGACTTGCGGTTCATCAGGTAAGGCGTTCTCCCCGTAATCATATCACCATCAACCTGCATCCAGATCGTATCGGTGAGGTATGAAGGGTTGTGTAATGGAGAAAAGAAAAATTGGTGAAGCTCATGGTGGTCCCCGGCGTGAATAACTTCCTGTTGGGGGCTGATGCTCTGATCAGTTATGTAAGCCTCTTTACGACAGGAAACACTTAACAATATCAGCGCAAACAACGTGGTTTTTGCGCCTACATGCAGGCACATAGGATTGGATCTCAAACTAGTTGACATTCAAATAGGGTTTACGGATTAAACGGTATGATGGAAAACACTTAGTTTTCCCGGGTAAGCATCAGTAATTTTGAAGGAGGTCAGGAAGCATTTAAGAAAAACTCCACCCGGACCAATATCAAAAAACTTGATGCCGGACTGTAAACGCAGATCGATTTAAATTATTATAGCGAGGATATAGAAGTACTTAGTTCATTTTTTATAATTTGAGCCCAGCCAGGCCATCATGCCGATCCCATTTTCAATGGCTGACTCATCGATGTTAAAAGTGGGCGTATGAACCCCTGAGCTTATGCCTTTGGCAACATTTCCCACTCCGAGACGATAAAAACATCCGGGTATCAGTTGTGAATAATAGCCAAAGTCTTCGGCGCCCATGCGCATCTCGGTAGTTTCCACATTTTCAGCACCCATGTATTCCTCTGCAAGCGTTCTTGCTTTCTCATTCAATGATTCATTATTATAAACCGTTGGATATCCAACATCGATATGAAGGTCAATTTCCGCACCCATGCTTTGGACGAGTTCCGTACTTATCTTTCTGATGATATCATGTGCTTTGAAGCGCCATTCTTCGTTGAGTGCCCTGAATGTGCCCATAAGTTTCACTTCACTCGGAATTACATTAGTAGTATAGCCACCCTGGAAAGAAGTAATCGATAATACCGAAGGTTGAAAGGGATCACGGTTACGACTGATAACCTGTTGCAGGTTTACTATTAATTGTGATGCGATCAATATGGTGTCTGTGGTGAGATGTGGTGCGGCAGCATGCCCCCCTTTGCCACGGATAGTGATATAAATTTCGTCGGCACTTGCCATTACCTGTCCACCCCGGAAACTGAACTTGCCAACCGGAAGACCAGGATGAACATGTAAGCCGAAGATGGCTTCCGGAGCAGGGTTTTGCAGCACGCCTTCCCTGATCATAATACTTGCACCACCGGGATTTTTTTCTTCACCGGGTTGAAATATCAATTTGATTGTTCCGTCCCACTCATTTCTTAACTCATTAAGGATCCGGGCGGCACCCAATAAACAACTCGTATGAACATCATGCCCGCAGGCATGCATAATTCCTGGTTTCAATGATTTATATGATACCTCATTTTCTTCCTGGATCGGCAAAGCATCCATGTCGGCGCGGAGAGCTACGACCTTTGACGAAGGATTTCTGCCTTCAATGATACCTACCACACCAGTCTCCGCCATCACGGTGGAGTCTATCCCAAATGATTTAAGTTTTTGCTGAACAAACTTAGAAGTCTCAAATTCCTTATAGCTCAACTCGGGGTGCGCATGTAAATGATGCCTTACCTCTATGAATTCTTTTGAATATAATGACGAAAGTTGCCTGATCTTTTGCGATAACATATGGAAAATTACAAAATCGAATTCATTTGATAGAGGTATTTCAATCAAAACATCATGTCCGACTGCTACAGGGTTGATAGCATCATCACTGAACAGCGTATGATGATTAGCGGACCTATTTTTCCTGATTACTACCAGTTGTTCACAAATGAAGGGCGAAGAATTTCGGGATGATACTAAGGTTGCTGCGTGGTTGAATCAGCGTTAGCCAGCGGATCTACCTCAATAGTATCACGCACAATATAGACCCCTGTGGGAAAACTTAATTTGATGTTTTCAAGATATGCTTCTGCTTCGCTGCGATCGCGGAAGTTGCCCACCTTCAAATGAAATTTGGGAGCCTGGAAGGAGAGATATGACTTCAGCTCCGGGAAGGCCTGGTACATTTTTATTTTAGCATCGGTAGCTTTGGCGCGGTCAGGCGTGTTGATAACCAGTATGCGATATCCTGCAGCAGAACGCCGCTCATCACGGGTCAGGATCTCATTTGCTTCAACCTGTTTTTTGACCAGCAAATCTATCCGCGGATCTTTGTTAACCGTTACCGACTGCTTTTCCGTTTGCGCATTACCGGTAGCTGCGAACA
>Ga0181464_1000108_pt1 | contig 25133 bp, 21 predicted proteins | sample InSIn2gowninarea_FD_119074 | JGI IMG/M metagenome (GOLD analysis project Ga0181464, IMG submission 119074) | Clean room microbial communities from NASA Spacecraft Assembly Facility at Jet Propulsion Laboratory, Pasadena, California, USA -... ...
TTTGGTACTAAGGCCAGCCATAAGCCAATTACGCTCAAAATCAACACAGAAGTTGATGAATATGCTAAAACTTTATATGAGAATAATATTTCTATTGATGTGCAAACCGTAAGATAAAACAATTAAGCCTTCTCACAAATTATTGCGAAATACCTACCATTACGACCGTTTGGCTACAGCGCTCACTCCTGCAAAGGCATCGATAAAAGACAATACTTTGTGAAGTAATTCCTAACACCCGAGATAACAGTATTTTACTAATAAAAAGATAGTTGTGAGATAATCAAAATAAGGACGTGATTGCAGCGATACTTTAGCTTTGTTTTGGAGAGATGTATGCAATAAGTGTCATTTTTAATTTTAATAAGCTGAAACACAAAAACCTGACTTTCGTCAGCTTTTTGTAAAACATTGGGTATTTATTACGCTATAAGCAACTCATTACGTAAATAATACGTTTCATAACAAGCGATGTAGCCTGCACTTTCTTATAAATGTATCTTTAAACATGACAGAGAAATGACAATGCAAATACTATTTGTCAATGCTTATCCTTGAGTGCAAAGTACCTTTGTGCCCAATCAGATAGGTTTTAGAATAACGAAATATCAATGGACATTTATTCATTTTTTTGCGCTGGGATCAATTATAAAAAGACCGATGCTTCTGTAAGAGGATGCTTCGCTGTTAACCCTACCCAATACGCTTCCTTACTTAATAAAGCTGCACAAGCAGGACTCAAAGAATTATTTGTTTTAAGCACCTGCAACCGCACCGAGATATATGGTTTTGCACATACCGCATGCGAGCTTGCAACACTGCTTTGCAGCGAAACAAGTGGCAGCCTGGAAACGTTTAAAGAATTGGCTTACATTAAGCAGGGACCTGCAGCTATAGAACATTTATACAATGTTGCAGCCGGTTTAGATTCGCAGATTTTGGGTGATTACGAAATTGTAGGACAACTGAAGGGAGCGGTAAAGTTTGCAAAAGAGGCTGGCTTTATCGGTACTTTACTGGAGCGTATGATAAATGGTGCATTGCAAGCTTCTAAAGCTATTAAAAGCTGCACGCAGTTGAGCAGCGGTACTGTATCGGTTTCCTTTGCTGCCATCCAGTTTTTAAAAGCGCATGTGCCTAATATCCAGTATAAAAAAATATTATTGCTTGGTACAGGTAAAATAGGTGCGAGCACCTGCAAGAATATTGTTGATTACATAGGCAATTGCGATATTACTTTGCTAAATCGCACCGAAGGAAAAGCAGAATGTCTTGCAAAAACATTAGGTGTGCATGTTGCTTCTTATGATAATCTAATCGGTGAGATTGCACAGGCTGATGTGATTATTGTTGCTACCAATGCCTGTGAACCTATCATCTGCAAAGAGCATGTGATTGATGCCGGCAACAAAGTACTGATAGATCTTTCTATACCTAATAATATTGATCCGGCAGTTAGAGAATTGCCTTACATACAACTGGTAAATGTTGACCAGTTATCCAAGCTAAGTGACCAGACCCTGCAGAAGCGTCTTGCCGAAGTGCCGAGAGCAAAGGCTATCATTGCGCATCATATGCAGGAGTTTAAGCAATGGTATTACAACCGTAAATATGTGCCGGTATTATTGGCAGTAAAAGAAAAGCTGATAGCTATGCAGGATTGTAGCCTGTATGCATCGGTATATGCCGATGCGCAAAAAGCAATGCAGCCAGTAAATAATGTAGCTATCCAGAAAGTAATAAATTCTATGGCTGTAAAAATGCGTTGCACGCACCAGCCCGGCTGCAATTATATAGAAGCCATTAATGATTACATTGGCACTGCCAGGAATTGAGTTGCATGAATAAAGTATTACGTATTGGTACGCGCGAGAGTGAGCTTGCCGTGTGGCAGGCTACGCTGGTGCAAAAAAGTCTCGCACAACATAACATTGCTTCCGAATTAGTTTACATCAAAAGTGAAGGGGATATAGACCTGGTAACACCACTGTACGCAATAGGCGTGCAGGGCATTTTTACCAAAACGTTAGATGCCGCTTTACTTTCTAAGCGCATAGATATTGCAGTGCACTCCATGAAGGACGTGCCCACACAAATGGCGCAGGGTATAACACAGGCAGCCGTGCTTAAGCGTGCCTCGCAAACGGATGTACTGGTATATAAAGACAATCCCGGTTTTTTACAAGATGAACAATCTTATGCTGTAATAGCAACCAGCAGTGTGCGTCGCATGGCGCAATGGCTTCACCGTTATCCAAATCATCAAATAGAGAACTTGCGCGGCAATGTAAATACGCGTATGCAAAAGGTAAAAGACAGCAACTGGAACGGAGCTATTTTTGCTGCTGCCGGTATAGAGCGCATTGGCTTGCGTCCTTCCAATGCAATAGACCTCCATTGGATGCTGCCTGCTGCGGCACAAGGTGCCATTATGGTTGTGTGCCGCGAAGAAGATACAACTGTGTTGGAGCAATGTGCCTTGCTCAACGATGTAGATACGGCTGTTTGTACCAGGGTGGAGCGCGATTTTTTACGGGCTTTAATGGGCGGCTGTTCTACACCCATTGGTGCACTGGCAGAAATAGAAGATAAAAATTTGCTGTTTAAGGGAAACATATTATCGCCCGATGGCAGGCATAAAGCAGCAATAGAAAAGCGTATAAACTTAAGTGAGTGTGATAGCAATATAGGTACTACATTAGCGCAGCAACTATTGGCTGGCGGCGGAGCCGCTGTAGTTGAAACCTTACAACATGCAACAAAGTAACATTCACCTGTTAAGTACGCGTATGCTCGATGATACGCTGATTAAGAGAGCGGCAGAATGCCAGCTGACTATAGAGTGTGTTTCCTTTATCGAAACCAAACATTTGCAAAGCGAAACATTGCAGCACCGCCTGCAGGATTTAGCAACTGAACCTGTTACTGCAGTATTTACCAGTATGAACGCGGTAAATGCAGTTGCATTACAGTTGCCCCAGGTACCAGGATGGAAGATCTTTTGCACTGGTGGCATTACTAAAGAGTACGTCATTAAATACTTTGGAGAAAATGCAATAGCAGCTACGGCTAAAAATGCAACGATTCTTGCCGAAAAAATTGTAGCAGCTAATACATCTTCTGCCATTGTGTTTTTTTGCGGCGATCAGCGGCTTAACGATTTGCCCGAAACGCTGCAGACACATGGTAAGTCAGTAGAAGAAATTGTTGTTTATACAACAGAGCAAACGCCCGTTTTTATAGAAAAAAATTACGATGGTATTTTGTTCTTCAGCCCAAGTGCAGCGCATAGTTTCTTTTCGCTCAACACCCTACCCACCGGTGTAGTATTGTTTTCTATCGGGCAAACTACTGCGGCTACTATCCAGTCTTATTGCACAAATAAATTGGTAACAAGCGAGTGGCCCGGTGCAGAAAGTATGATAGACCTGATTATTGAGTATTACGAAGAACAAGCTGCTAAAGCTTAACCATTTTTCAACTTACAACATGAATGATATTTTACTGAAAGTGCTGCGCGGCGAATCGGCAGAAAGAACACCGGTATGGATGATGCGCCAGGCTGGCCGTTACCTGCCCGACTACATGAAATTAAAAGCAAAGTATTCTTTTTTTGAGCGCGTGCAAACGCCAGAGCTGGCTGCAGAAATCACCATACAGCCGGTTGACCAGGTAGGCGTAGATGCTGCTATTTTGTTTTCGGATATTCTGGTGGTGCCACAGGCAATGGGATTGGAAGTACAATTGATAGAAAATAAAGGTCCTGTTTTACCCGAACCCATACAAACCGCAAAAGATTTGCAGCGCATACGCATACCCGATGTAAATGAAACATTGAATTATGTATTCGATGCCATTCGGTTAACTAAAAGAGAACTGAACAACCGCGTGCCGCTCATTGGGTTTGCCGGTGCGCCCTGGACGATATTGTGTTATATGGTGCAAGGCAAAGGTTCCAAAACATTTGATGAGGCAAAAGCTTTCTGCTACATGCAGCCGGAACTGGCGCACCAACTGCTGCAAATGATTACCGATACCACCATTGCTTACCTTAAAGGACAAGTAGCAGCCGGTGTGGATACCATTCAAATCTTTGATAGCTGGGGCGGCTTATTAAGTCCGCATGACTTTGAGGATATTTCTCTGCAATACATCCGGCAGATTGTATCTGCATTAAAAGATGAAGTACCCACGATCATTTTCGCTAAAGGTGCATGGCATTCGTTGCAAAGTATGGCAGCTACCGGCGCACATGGGTTAGGCATTGATTGGTGCATCAGCCCGCAAATGGCGCGGCAGTTTGCCGGTGACAACGTAGTACTGCAAGGCAATTTTGATCCTGCCAAATTACTTTCACCTATACCGGTTATTGAGAAGGAAGTAAAAGAAATGCTGCAGGGATTTGGTAGTGGAAAACACATTGCCAATCTTGGTCATGGTATTTTGCCCAATGTGCCGGTTGACCATGCCAAAGCATTTGTGAATACGGTAAAAGAGTTTAGCAGGTAGTTCCTGTTGTATTGTTTTTGGAGAACTGTTATACTATGATGCTTTTACAGATAGATGATTCTTCTTTCAGAAGTTTATTTATTTACGGGCAGCACAAACGAAACTTGTTGCTTAAAAATCTGCAACCTGGCAAACTATAATTGATTTATGTATAATCCTGCCAAAACGAAAAACAGCCGATCAATAAATCGGCTGTTTTTCGTTTTATAAATTTCGTTTCATTATTGCCTTAGGTCATCCTCTTTATCTTTCAGCATAGAATCTTTAATGCGCTTTGCAATAAATTCAGAGAATGCAGTAGCTCCTTTTTCATTCAGGTGCACATTGTCGTAAAAATATTTACGCTTGCGGAAAGTCGTATCTACCGAATAGTCCCACAGCGGCACATTGTACTTTGCCAGTATTTCTTTGGTAGCAATTTCAGATTTGGTATCGGGAAAAGGATTTACAAAAGCCGGCGAAATGATTACATATAGTGGAATGCGGCGGGAGGTTACTTCCTTTACAAAAAATTCAAATTTAGTTTTAGCATATTCATCAACTTCTGTGTTGATTTTGAGCGTAATTGGCTTATGGCTGGCCTTAGTACCAAAAAGAGGCACATAGCCTGCTATGTTATCATTGCCCTTAGCTGAGTAATTGCGGATGATGGAAAGAATCATAGAATTGTAGGGATAAAGCTTAGATACTTTAGCCTTCATCAGTTCTTTGGGAAATAAGTCATTTGCCATTTTTTCGAACTGCTTATTCTTATTTACATAAGGCAGTATCATGCTGGCCAATACTTCGTTACCTTCTTCGCCATTACGCCATGATAGTTCTTTAGGCGTAACATCGAGTATGATTGCTTTTGGTAATGGTCCTTGCCTGTCTAATGCCGATGGCATTATAGCAGCGTGATATATGATAGTAGAAGCATTGCGTCCACAGTTAAAACAGGATAGCCCAAGTTCCTTTTCGAGTACACGTGGGTCGTAGGTGTGCATAGCCCGCGAACTGCCATATACCAGTATGTCTTCTTTTGGATTTTCTATTGCATGAGCAAAAGCGGCCGCGTCGCCTAACGGCTCCTTTTCAAAAAAATGAGCCATAATGCTGCCACACACCCTGTCTACCACAAACATGATAACAATTAAGATAAGCAGCTTATAAGCAAATTTAAAGTAGCCATTTTTCATACATCTGAGCTTGTTAAGGGTTACTTAGTAATGTAAAGTAGTTTTTCTACCCTGGTTTATTAAAAATAACGTAAATAATTAGTATAAGCTGTTTTTAAAATTGGAAATAAACAAACTGCCCGCCATTGAACACGCCAATAAGTAAAAGGAGCGTCAGCAGCATTACGTAACCGGCGTACCGCACCACCACATTGCGATGCCCCAACAGTTTTATTTCAGGTTTATATTCCATTGTATATTCTGCAATAAATAAGATAAGTATTACAATAAAGCAGTAAATAATAGCGGTAGGAGGCTCGCCCTTATACAAACCGCCAGATTTCCATGTTAAAATGTTTTTATAATAACCGCCTACCTGGCTCAGGTCGTTGGTTACAAACATAGCGTTGGAAAAGCCAAAAAGGAGGAAAATGGTTACGTTACTTACCAGTTTGGAAGCACTGCCTAAAAAGCGAACAATTTTGCTGGTGAAAGGTTTTATAATACGCTCAATTACCAGCAACATACCATGCGTAAAACCCCATAATACAAAGCACCAGTTGGCACCATGCCACAGCCCGCTTACCATAAATACAAATACAAGGTTGAAAGCGCCGCGCAGTACGCCTTTACGCTTAGAGCCTCCCAACGGAAAAAACAGGTAATCTCTAAACCAGGTCGTAAGTGAAATATGCCAACGTTGCCATAACTCCTGAAAACTCTTAGCGAATAGCGGTCTTCTGAAATTGGTCATTAACTCAAAACCCATTACGCGCGCTGCTCCTAAAGCTATGTCGGAATAAGCTGAGAAATCGCAGTACACCTGTATGGGACCAAAAATACTTACCAGAATAAGTGTGGGTGCACTGTGATGGCTGAGGTTGGCGAAAATAGCATTGTCGTAAATTGCCAGCCGGTCTGCTATCACTACTTTTTTAACCATTCCCCACAATATCAGGCGCAACCCGCTTACTGCTCTGTCGTAGCTAAATTCATGCTTTCGATAAAACTGGTGCAGCACATTTTGCGGTCGCTCGATAGGCCCGGCTACCAGTTGCGGATAAAACATTACATACAAGGAGTAAATACCAAAGTTCGTTTCGGGCTTTTGGTTGCCGCGATATACTTCTATGGTATAGCTCATTGCCTGGAAGGTATGGAAAGACAAGCCGATGGGCAGAATGATGTTTTGCAAAATCGGAAGGTCTGTACCCATCAGGTTCAGGTGGCTGTTTACCCAATTGTTCCATACAATTATGCGCGATGCCAGCCATAAATCTTTCATATACGGCAAGTGCACCTGCAACAGGTCGTTAAGCGACTCAATCAGGAAATCGTAGTATTTAAAAAAACTGAGAAAGCCTATATTGGCAATAAGACTGCATATAAGAAACAACTTTCGTCTTTTCCCGCGCGATTTGGCAATGTAAATACCTGCATAATAATCTACAACAATTGTAACTAATAAAATAAGAACATAAACCGGCAGAAAAGCCATGTAAAAATAGAAACTACTCAAAAGCAGCAACATCCACCTGAACTTGTGCGGGAGGGAGAAGTACAATGTGGTGACCACTATAAAAAACGCAACAAAATGCAGAGAATTAAACAGCATTCACAATTCGCTTTGGTTTACAGATGGGCAATATTATAAAAAAAAGTTGGAAGTACGTTTAAAAATCTACATTAAAATGATTGTTTTTAAATTAAATTCGGTTAACTGCTTTTGAAAGCTTGTTATATAATCATTTGATTTGTTGTTGTTAATTCATTATAGTTATTATTAAACTGTCCCTTTCCGTTTATAATTCAATTATTTATAATAAGTAAATACCGCTGTGGGGAAGCTGCATCAACATGTCGTAACAAGAATAACGTACTGTTATAAAAAAAATTTATAATGTCTATAATGGATTTCTCAGTTGTTATTTTTTCTTGGTGTTCTGTAAATACCCTGTTTTATTTTTCCGCTTTTAAGCAGAACTTGCACCCATTAAGCGATAAAGTAATTAAATTGTATGTCCGATATTTTAGACTTAATTGGTAACACACCACTGGTAAAACTAAAAAAGCTTCCAGTAAACGACAAGGTAACGATCTATGCCAAGCTCGAAGGCAACAATCCGGGCGGAAGTGTAAAAGACCGCGCCGCCTATGGCATGATAAAAGGTGCATTAGATCGCGGCGAACTAAAGCCCGGCATTACACTCATTGAGGCAACTAGTGGTAATACAGGCATTGCATTAGCTATGATAGCCAGCATGTTTAATGTGCCTATAGAGCTGGTAATGCCCGAAGATGCAACCCGCGAGCGGGTACTGGCAATGCAGGCATTTGGTGCCAAAGTAATATTAACGCCCAAAGAGCTGTCTATGGAAGGAGCTATAGACTATACAGTCAGCCAGTTGGCAAAAGGTGGCTACATGCTGCTCAACCAGTTTGCCAACGAAGATAACCCAAGGATGCACTACCAGACAACCGGACCCGAAATATGGCGCGATACAAACGGAACTGTTACGCATTTTGTATCTTCAATGGGTACTACGGGTACTATTATGGGTACTTCAAAATTTTTAAAAGAGCAAAACCCTGATATACAAATTGTAGGCTGCCAGCCTACTGAAGGCTCGCATATTCCCGGCATCCGCAAATGGCCGGAAGAATATTTGCCTAAAATATTCGACCACAGCAGGATAGACAAAGTAATATCGGTAGATGAGCAGGATGCACGCAGGATTACTAAACGGTTGGCAAAAGAAGAAGGTATTTTTAGTGGTATGAGCAGTGGCGGTGCCGTGTACGCCAGCCTGGAACTGGCAAAAGAGTTAGACGAAGGTGTGATAGTTTGCATTATCTGCGATAGAGGCGACCGCTATTTATCGTCCGACTTATTTGATTAAGGTAGGAAGAATTTGCTTTTCAGGTTGCCGGTTTGCTTTGCTTTCCCGCTTGCAAACCTGATAATGGCACATATTTTTCGTTATTTAGTAAAAAGTATTTTATGCCGGATAAAAATCAATCAGAAGACAACAAAGAACAATTAATAAAGAAAACCGACACCCCCCAAAGTGTAGAGGCCGCACATCAGCAAGCCGAAAAAGATATTGCACAAGATGCCGACTTAAGCATTCACAGCCCAAATGATGACCTGGACGAAGCTGAAACAGCAAGATTGGGCGATGACAAAAATGACTTGGGCGGCAGGTTATAAAAACAACCGGCTATTGCATTGAATAAATGCAATAGCCGGTTATCAATATCAAAAAGATTATTTCAGGTTTACAACTTATTTCCTTCTTTCGGAAAGCATATCCACGGCTTAAAAGATTTTGCTTCTTCAAAGTCCATTCTTGCATACGATATAACTATAATGATATCGCCCACAGCACCACGGCGTGCAGCCGGACCATTCATGCACACGGTACCGCTGCCCCGCTTGCCTTTAATGATATAGGTATCCAGGCGTTCTCCATTGTTTACATTTACAATAGTTATTTTTTCCCCTTCAATCATATTGGCAGCATCCATCAGGTCTTCGTCGAGTGTAAGGCTTCCCACATATTGCAGGTTGGCTTCTGTAATAACGGCTCTGTGGATTTTCGATTTTAATACCTCAATTTGCATAGCGGCGCAAAGTTATGCTCTTTTGTTGCTAATTGCAACGTTAAAACTAATAACTGTTAGGCTACCATATCATAATCATCCGGCGGCTTTACCATTTATCCAATAATAACATTTTACTCTATAGCTCCATATCTTTTCATAATACATTTGTCCAAAAAAATTTATTTATGCAATCAGGTAAATGTCTTTTAGGCTTGTTTGCGGCGCTGCTTTCCAGTGCACCGCTTCTTGCACAAAAGATTAGTTTCACAGAGTACAATTTAGATAATGGCTTGCATGTCATTCTGCACCAGGACAAGAGCGCGCCCGTAGTGGCGGTATCGGTGATGTACCATGTAGGCTCTAAAAACGAAGACACGGCACGCACCGGCTTTGCCCATTTTTTTGAACATCTTTTATTTGAAGGAAGTGAAAACATGAAGCGCGGCGAGTTTATGAAGATTGTGTCGGATAACGGTGGAGAAAACAATGCCAACACTTCGCAAGACCGCACTTATTACTTTGAAGAGTTTCCGTCCAACCAATTACAATTGGGCTTGTGGCTCGAGAGCGAGCGCATGATGCACCCGGTAATTAATGAAGTAGGTGTACGAACACAAAACGAAGTGGTAAAAGAAGAAAAGCGGCAACGCATAGACAACCAGCCGTATGGCAATTTTGCTTACGAAGTATTCAGGCGGTTATTCACCAATCATCCTTACCGCTGGCAAACGATTGGCTCTATGGCAAATCTTGATTCTGCCAAACTAAGCGAGTTTATCGATTTTAATAAAAAATACTATGTGCCAAACAATGCGGTGCTTTCTATTGCAGGCGACATTGATATTGACAGCACTAAAAAACTGGTGAGCGATTATTTTGCACCAATACCCAAAGGAGCACCGGTTGTTTATAATAAGGTGGAAGAAGCACCTATCTCCCACGAAATAGTCGATACCGCTTACGATGCGAACATACAAATACCCGCCATATTTGCGGCTTACCGTATACCGGGTATGAACACACGCGATTCCAAAGTAATGAATTTGCTTTCATCGGTATTATCGGGTGGCGCCTCCTCCAGGCTTTATAAAAAAATGGTAGATGATAAAAAAGATGCGCTGGAAGTAGCTGCATTCAACTATGCGCTGGAAGATTATGGGGCTTACATTACGCTGGCGCTTCCAAATGCCAATGCACCATTAGATACTTTGCTGCACGATATAGATGAAGAAATAGCTAAACTGCAAACAACACTTATATCGGAAGAAGATTATCAAAAGCTGCAAAACCAGTTTGAAAACAATTATGTGGAAGCCAATACAAAAATGATTGGCGTAGCAGAAAACCTTGCAGATGGATATACTTTTCATAAAAATACCAATGAAATTAATGAAGAACTGGACCTTGTAAAATCCATTACGCGCGAAGAAATGCGCGATGCGGCTAAAAAATATTTAAATAAAAATCAGCGTGTAGTACTGTACTACCTGCCGGCAAAATAAAACATGGTGAGTTGTGAATAGTGAATATTGGATATAAATTAAATATTCACCAGTCACACAAAAACGAGTTGAATTTATAATCTCCTATCAAATTTTTTATATGCGAAAAACAGTCCTTTTTATAACAATGGCATTGCTATCAGCACATGTGTTGCAGGCGCAATCGGTAGACAGAAGCAAACCGCCAAAACCCGGGCCAGCGCCGGTAATAAAAATAGATGATCCTGTTACTTATAAGCTGGCAAACGGCATTACGGTATTGGTTGTAGAAAACCATAAAGTGCCCAAAGTAAATGCCGATTATTTTATAGATGCGGGTCCCATTACAGAAGGCAACAAAGCGGGTGTAATGGAACTCATGGGTGGTATGTTAAGCGAAGGCACTGCCAAACGTAGCAAAGCCGCATTTGATGAAGCCGTGGACAGAATGGGTGCCAACGTAGGCTTATCTTCTGGTGGCGGCAGCGCCTCGGCATTAACGCGCTACTTCGATAGCGCCTTTATGCTGATGGCAGAAGGCTTGCAGCTACCTAAGTTTACGCAAGCGTCTTTTGAAAAGCTAAAGCAACAAAAGCTTACCGCAATGAAGGCGGAAGAAAAGAGCGCCAAAGCTATCGCAGCGCGCGTTACCAACGCGTTGCTGTATGGTGCCAACAATCCCAAAGGAGAGTTTGAAACCGAGCAAACGGTAAGTGGGCTTACTTTAGCAGATATCAATGCGGTATATAAAAAATACATTACGCCTTCAAGAGGTTATCTCACTTTTGTAGGTGATATAAAACCTGAGCAGGCAAAGGCTTTGGCAGAAAAAGCATTTGGCAACTGGAAAGGGACTCCACTAACACTGGAGAAAACTCCGGATGCTAAAAACCCTGCAACAACAGAAATTAACCTGGTAGATGTACCCAATGCAGTGCAAAGCGAAATACGGGTAACAAACCTGGTTACGCTGCCTTTAAGCAGCCCCGATTATTTTGCTGCCTTGCTGGCAAATGAAATATTAGGCGGCGGCTCTACCGGCTATTTATTTATGAACCTGCGCGAAAAGCATGGCTTTACCTATGGTGCTTATTCAGGTATTGGCAGCGGACGTTTTCAATCGGCATTTACTGCTTCTGCTTCGGTGCGCAACGCCAAGACCGATAGTGCCATCACGGAGTTTTTGCACGAAATAAAGCGGATATCTGCCGAGCCGGTAACCAACGAGCAATTGCAGGCGGCAAAGGCAGTGTATAATGGCAGCTTTGCCCTTGGTTTGGAAGATCCTTCCCGTATTGCAAGCTTTGCGCGCAACATTATTATTAACAATCTGCCAAAAGATTTTTACCGGACGTATTTGCAAAAGATGAACGCTGTAACGCCTGCCGATGTGCAGCGTGCTGCAACGAAATATTTTAATTATAACAGCGCCCGAATCGTAGTTGCAAGCAAAGCTGCGGATGTACAAAAAAGTTTGCAACAATTGGGAATGCCAGTAAAAATGTACGATGCGTATGCTAAGCCTGTTACTGCAAGTGCTGCCGCCAATACTGCAAATGTGGATGCAAAAACGCTTATCAGCAACTATATAAAAGCAATTGGTGGCACCGATGCATTGGCGCAGGTAAAAAGCGTAAGTGCAACCGGTAGCATGAGCATACAAGGTATGCAGCTGACTTACAACCAAAAGCAAATGATGCCCAACAAGCAGTTGGTTACAGTAGAAATGAATGGTAATGTAATGTCAAAAAATGTGTTCACCGGCACTACCGGTTACCAGCAGCAAATGGGTAATAAGACAGATATGGACGCAGAAGAACTAGCGGAAAGTAAAATGCAGACTTCTATATTTGAGCAGGAGGATTATATTAAAAACCCGGATATCAAGCTGCAGGTGGTTGGTACTGAAAAAGTAAATGGCGCTGATGCGTATAAAGTTAAGATAACATTGCCTACCGGTAAGGTAATGAATGAATATTATGATGTAAACAGTAAGCTGCTATTAAAGCGTGAGTCTACCAGAACTGCTATGGGACAAACAGTAAATACTTCCAGCGAATTTAGCGATTATAAGAAAGCAGGTAATATTTTATTGCCTTACAAAATGTCCATCAGCGTGGCTGCCGGCGAACAAAACCAGGCTTTCGATGTAGTGTTTTCTGATTATAAGATTAATGAAGGGGTGAGTGAAAGTGATTTTCAATAAGGTATTTTTTTTATTAAATGCCTGCAAAAAGACTGCTTTATTAAGCAGTCTTTTTGTTTAGGTAAATTCACTGAAAATAATTTACAATATAATATCTTCCGTAGAAAGATAACGTGGGTGATAATAATTTGAATGAAAATAACTTCGTTCCGTAGGAACGACTGGTGCTCTTGCTTAGCACATCACGTACCTAACGGCACGCATTTTATCTATATTGCTTTTCTACCCACAGAATGTTCTTACAGGGCATTGCCTTTAAAAATAAATCCATTCAAGCTTTCTATAGTTTAATGTCCGATAAATAATACTGTTCTGTAAACTCTAATGAAATTATTAATCTTGTCAGTATTAACAAGTGCAAAGTTGTAAGCCTTGCTGAATAAACAACAGAACGTTGAAGGGAGTGACACAACAGCAGCTCCATTACAGCATTATAGTTTGCCTGCAAAAAGAAAGAGCGGCAGTGCAATGCACTGCCGCTCTTTACTATTTTAGAAAAATATTTATTAAAACCAACTGCCGTAAAATGTTTCGTTGGTAGTTTTTGGTGAAAGCCTCATACGACGCCGGCTTACCTGGACGCTATGCTTGATAATCGTTGCCGGAACCAGGAGCAACAGGAACACAATCGTAAGCGGCGGGATACCCATAAATGAAATCCACTTGCCTCCATACATCCGGCGCATCGGGCGCTTAAGACGCTCGGCAATCAAGTACATGCTTGGTACGATAAACAACGTCATAAAAAAGGCAAAAAATACCCCGAAAATAATAGTCCACGACAGCGGCTTCCAGAAGGCGGCATTGTCACCGCCGAGGAAGATATGCGGGTTCAGTTCGGAGAACATACTAATGAAGTTGATGTTGAAGCCAATAGCCAGCGGTATCAAACCTAATATTACAGCCAATGCAGTAAGCAATACAGGGATGATACGTGTTTTACCGGCTTGTATTACTGCCTCGCGGGTGCGTAATCCACGGCCGCGCAGTTCTTCGGTAAACTCAATAACAAGAATACCATTTTTGATAACAATACCTGCTAAGCCAACGATACCTAAGCCGGTCATAATACCCGAAACCGTCATGCCGGTAAATAGATAACCTAAAAATACACCAATGATGCTGAAGACAATTTCGGATAAAATAATAACTGATTTGGATATGGAATTGAACTGTAGCACCAGTACAAAGAGAATCAAACCAAAAGCAATCATAAATGCTTTACCTAGGAAAGCAACCGTTTCGGCTTGTTGCTCGCCTTCGCCGGTTTGCACAATGGTTACATCGTCTGGCTTTTCTTTGAAATTTGCTAAATGTTGAGTGATGACCTGGTTCACGCCGGTTGGCGTATAACCATTCAAAACATTCGATACCAGTGCAATCTGCCGCTTTTGATTTTTGCGTTTTACGCTGCCCAGCGTACTGGTAAGATCCACTTTTACCAGGTTGCTGATGGGAATGCTTTTAAAGCCACCGGTTGCCATATCTCTAAAATAGATCGGCATGTTCAAGAGTTCTACAAGATTGTGACGCTGCAATTCGTTGTTGCGCAATTGTATTTTGTATTCGTCTTTGCCTTCTTTTATTTTAGATACTTCGCGGCCAAATAATGCTGTACGTATTTCCTGTCCGATTTGTGCAGAAGATACTCCTTCAATTAAAGCCCGCTGGCGATCAACGGTAAGTGTAATTTCAGGATTGGTCAGGTCAACGTTCATTTTTAATTCTTCTACACCCGGTACCTGCAGTGAATCCAGGTAATTTTTTATGGCTGTTGCGGTTCTTGTTAAATGATCAAAATCTTCACTGGCTATTTCTATATTAACCGGCGGATCGGTTGGTGGCCCGCCTTGTTCTTGTGATACAGTTACTTCAGCACCGGGAATATTCTTAATTACTTTTCGCATAGAGTCGAGGTACAGCTTTGTATCTACGCCATCTCTTTTTTCAAAATCTACAAAAGATACCTGTATTCTGCTCAGTTCGCTACGCGTACTCTGGTCGCCGCTCATTGGGTCTGCCGCACCTTTTGCTACATTGGTAATTACGCTTTCTACCACCGGGTTTGGCTTGCCATTTTGCATACCCAATACACTGTACACTTTATTTTCCAGTTGCCTCGTTAAAGAATCGGTGTATTCTACAGACGTACCTACCGGAAGCTTCATATACACATATACCTGGTTAGGATCGGCAGAAGGAAAGAAAACAACCTGGTTTCTGCCCGAAGAAACAGAACCAACAAACAAGAAGAGTGAAATAAAAAATAAAGCAACTGTACCAATAAAGAGCCACGATGGACGCCAGCCTTTTAATGCCCAACGTAATCCACTTTCATAATGGTCCATAATCCAGGGCAATGCCCGGTTCTGAAAACTATGAATCACTTTATCCAACACAAAGCGGTTAAGAACAAAGAGTAATGCAATCAATAATATTAAGTTACCCCAGAAAAACCACATGTTGGTAGCTTCGATATCAGGATTTTTTGGTACAACAAAACCAATAATATCAAACAGTACAGCTACTGCAACTGCCACCCAAAAAGCCCGGCTTTTGAAAATGGCCGAGGGGCGTGCTTTATGTTCCCCTTCTTCGTGGCTCATAAAATCTACTGCGAAAACTGGGTTCATAATAAACGCCACAATAAGCGATGCAGTAAGGGTGAATATAAGCATGGTAGGCAGGTAAACCATAAACTTACCGATAATGCCCGGCCAGAAAAGGAGTGGAAAGAAAGGTGCTAATGTGGTGAGCGTACCTGCTAATACCGGCACAAACACTTCGCCGGCAGCCATTTGCGCCGAAACAGTCGCGTTGAGTTTGCCTCTGCCTTGTGTAAAAATACGGTGCGTGTTTTCTATTACTACAATGGCATCATCTACAATAATACCCAAGCCAAACAGGAGCGCAAACAATACCATAAAGTTGAGGGTAGCTGCGCTGCCGGTAATTAGCTCTGCAGCCGGCAAAAACACAAATGCTACAAACATGCTTAAGGGTACCGATAAGGCTACGAAGAAGGCATTTACCACACCCATGAAAAACATGAGAATGATTAATACGAGTATAAAACCAATAACAATAGAATTGACGAGATCGTTGAAAGTGGTTTTTGTTTTGGTACTTAAATCGCCTGTTATAACCACCGACAGGTCTTTCGGCCACCCGGCTTTCATTTCTTCTACCGCCTGGTGCACTTTTTCTGATGTCCCAATTAAGTTTTCGCCACTACGCTTGATGATGTTGAGCGTAATAACATTCTTACCATTGAGGCGTGCATAACTGTCTCTTTCTTTAGTGGTGTCTTTAATGGTTGCAATATCTTTTAAATAGATTGGATCGCCTTTTCCATTGCGCACAATTACCGTACTGATATCCTCTGCTGTATGAAACTGACCTTTCATCTGCAGGTTGCGCTTCATATCGCCTACATCCAACTGCCCGCCCGAAATGTCCATGTTTTCATAAGCAACGGCATTGGCAATATCATTAAATGTAACACCGGCGCTTTGCATGCGATAATTGTCAACATTTATCTGAAACTCTCTCTCCGGCGCACCTACTTCATCTACACGGTTGATTTCGGATAAATCTTCTAAACGATCCTGCATGTCATCGGCAAACTTTTTTAAGTGCTGCTGGTCGTAGTTGCCGCTGAGATTTACATACATAGATGGAAAATCGCTTACACTTACTTCCAAAGCTGTTGGCTCCTGCGTTAAATCGGTCGGCAGGTCTTGCTTTGCTTTATCTATTGCATCTTTTACTTTTTGTATGGCTATTTCTATTTTTACATCGGTATCAAACTCTATGATGATAGCCGAATAATCCTGCTGTGAAGTACTGGTAAACTTGGAAATTTTGGCGCCGGTAATGCCTTTAATTTGTTTTTCAAGCGGGCGCGTTACCAGGTTTTCCATGTCTTTGGGCGAATTACCTACATATATGGTTTGCACATAAATCTGTGGTATTACTACATCGGGATATTGCTCTTTGGGGGTACTCACAAATGTGTAAATACCTACCAGGCTTAAGAAAACAATGATAAGGTAAATGGCTGTTTTGTTGGTAACACTCCAGGAGGTTGGGCGAAAGTGTTTAAAACTTTCGCTTAAATTTTTTATAGTGCTCATACAATCTGTTGTATTTGTAATTTGTTTCTTATTGGTTAGAAGGTTGAAAACTTTAATGAACAAAAACTGAACATATAAGTGTACGACAAAATGATTAATAGCTAATAGCTGTTAGCTTAGCAAACAGGATAAAGAGTACCTACGCCTTTGTCGTAAGCAACTGCCCATCGTACAAGCCCTGGTATCCTTCGGTGATAATCTGGTCGCCGGCTTGTAAGCCACCGGTAATTTCCAATTTATCCTCGTACATTTTACCCATTGTTACGGTGCGTTTGCGGGCTATCAGCTTGCCGTTTTCGTTGGCAGCTACCAGTACAAACTTTCCGGTTTCGTCGGTTTGTAATGTATTAACCGGAATTGTAATCGCGCCTTTGGATGAATAATCCTGTATCTGCACAATAGCTATCTGGTTGGGACGGATATTATTATCAGAAGGCAAGCGGGCTTCTATGTAAAAAGACCTTGAGTTGGGATCAATAATTTTACCCGTAACAGAAACTCTTGCATTGATGGTTTTATTGATGTCGGGAAAAGTGATCCGGATATTGGAACCTTCTTTTACCTGTCCTAAATAATTCTCCGGAACATTAGCAGTTACTTTCAGGTTGCCCGTATTCACAATCTGGATGCCCGACATAGATGCTGTTTGCGCGCTGAAGGTTTCGCCCACTTTAATGTTTACTGTTTCGGCAACGCCGCTCATAGGCGCATACACGTTGTATTGCCCAAGCTGTACATTTACGCCACTGATTTGCTTTTGCAGGCCTTCTACCTGCGCTTTTGCATTTGTTAGTTCTACTTCGGTACCAATGCCTTGCTGCCATAGCGCCTGCCTGCGGCGAAGTATATCTTCTGCATTGCTGAGTTGTACCTGCAAGGGTCCCAACTGTGTGCTTGCCATTTCATTATTAAGCTTCATCAGCAGTTGCCCTTTTCTTACAAAATCGCCTTGTTTTACATAAATCGCCTGTACCTGCCCGCCTTGGTTTTGCGGGGTTACATACGCTATGTTTTCTGCATCTACTTTGCCTTGCAAATCTATGAAGTGGGTAAAAGTATCCGGCTGTATGGTAGCAATACTTACCAGCTTGGCTTTTGCCTCCTGAACAGCAGAAGGATCAGTTTTTGCAATGTCTGCCTGCAGCTTGGTTATTTCATCACTAAGCTTTGCCTGCTGTGCTTTTAAGTCTTCCAGCTTTTTCTTTTTTCCTTCTACGGTATCATCAATATTGCTGCTGCCACAGGCTGCCAGCAATAGCGTATAAGAAAGTAATACGATGGTTATAATCTTATGCATAGTAGTTTGTTTTTTAGTTATACTGGATCTGGTTGATTTATTGTAATTTACCTATTGCTTTCAGGTAGCTGATTTTAGCGACCACAGCATTGTATAAAGCGTTAAAATAATTGGCTTCTGCAGTTTGAAAATCAGTATCTGCCTGCAACACTTCGAAGGAGCTGCCCAGTCCCTGCTCAAATTTTATTTTAGTGGTATTATACACCCGTTGTGCCAGCTCGCGGTTGCGCTGCTGCATGTCGAGGTTAAGTAAAGCATTGGTGAAAGATTCTTTGGTAGCCAGTACTTCCAAATCTATTCCCTGCTTTACATATTCGTAGGTATTGTTTAATTTTTCGAGGCGCAGTTTTGCCTGCCTTACATCGGCACGTTTTTGAAAACCATCAAAAATAGGGATGTTTATATTTAAGCCTACATAAGACGACTTGAGCCATGTTGTAGATGGATCTGTAATAAACTTGTTGCCCATGCTATTGATACCATAATTGGCTTGTGCAGCTACCGTGGGTAAATACTGAAGTTTATAACGCCTTACATCCAGTTCGCTCAATTTCCGGCTGTAGTCAAGCGTGCGGATAACCGGGCGGTCACTATAGTTTACACTATCGGCAAGTATGTCCTTTTTTACCTCTTCTATACTTAGGGAATCTTTTAATACCACGGTATCTTTCTGCGAAACACCAATAGAAAACTTAAGCGCAGCATAAGATAACAGGAGGCCGGTCTGTACAAAAGAAGCATTCGTTTTAAGATTGGTAAGCTGTACCTGTACTTTATCCAAATCCAGCTTTTCGGCAAAGCCGTTTGCATACAAAGCGCTGTCATCCCGGTACAGTTTTTCGAGCCGCTTAACGCTTTCATTTAAAAAATACAACTGCCTGTCTGCTATTAGTATCGCATAGTATTTCTTGTAGGCAGAATCTTTTACTGTTTCTTTTACCTGCTCAATGTTGGACTGTGCATACTGCAACGATGCTTTGCGCGCCTGCAAGCCTACAAACACATCGGGCTGAAACAGCAACTGCGTAAGTGTTGCACCAAAAGTGCTGTTCCAGGGTTGATAAAACGAAAGTGCCTGCAAGGTAGGATAAGGAATGGCGGTTCCTTCGGGCAATAGCTTTTCTTTTATCAATATATCGTAAATGCCTGCCTGCGATGCATCGGGAAACAAAATTTTAGGCGTTTGAATATAATACTGCAGCCCGGCAGTTCCGCTTATTTGCGGATATACCTGGCCTTCAATGCCCCTGTTTTGTTCTTCCTGAATACGATAGTCAATCTGTGCATTTTTTACATCTGCCAGATTGTTGAAGGCCATATCTACGGCTTGCTGCACCGTAAGCTCGTACTTTTTTTGTGCCCGGCTACTAATGGATACACCTAGCAACCATAGTAAACATATATGTTTTGACCATCTTAAAACTTGCATATTAAGCTTTGGATTTTTGTCTTTGCGAACTATATTTTTGAATAAGTCTGATTCCTTTTGCCGTAGCAATACCATATAGATAATGCATCATCATTTCATGTTCTACCTCTACCAATTTGTATTTGCCCGATGGAAATACCTCCATATTCATAGAAAGCATTACTGTACCGAGCCGCATACGGGTAATAACATCTACATTCAAATTGTTTCGGTACAATTCTTCGTGAATGCCGCGCTTAAGGTTTTGAACGGTTAAACTGTACAAGAAATCATTTTTAAATGCTTTGAACCTGATGAATGTATTGGGATGGTATTTTTCCAGGTCAAACAAAATAGAGGTATTGAGTGCTTTTAGCATATCCTCGGTCGAGTCCATTGCTAAAAATATCTCATGCACCGCATTCTCTGCTTCCTGCTGGTCGCGCAAGCAATGACTTTTGTTTACGTTCATGTGCGCATTAAAAACTTCCAGCACCAGCTCATCTTTATCAGTAAAGGAGAGATAAATCGTCTTTTTGGAAATGCCGAGTTGGTTGGCTATATCATCCATGGTGATGCTCTTAACACCATAGCGGCAAAACAGCTCTTCAGCTTTTGTCAATATTCTTTCTTTCATTTCCATAAGCGGTACAAAACTACCGAAACTTTTTTTGGTGTTGAAGTTTCCATCCAGCTTTTAATGATATTTTTATATGAATGGTAAATATTTGCCTTGTAAGTGGCAGAAAGTTGTGCAAAGAAAAACTTTTGGTACAGTGCTGTTGAATTAAATTATAATTAATTTATAATCAGCAGATTATTGGCGGGAGATAGGAGGCGAGGCAAAGCACAGATTATACAGGAATACCAATTAAAACTGCCTTATATTTAATAAAACACCTATCGTTTTTTAATATATACAAGGCATAACATTTCTGATACTTTTAACCGATGAAACCCGGAAATGACCGTGCAAGCTATGATTGATAAAATCTATATACAGCCGGGGAGCACCTACAATGCCCCGTACCCCCGTGTTATAAAGTTTCATCGTAATTGTGCTACTGCAACAAACATCAGTTTATACTAATTTATTGTTACTGCAATGATCTTCCTTTTAAGTCATTACTCTGCTTGCAGGCGCAATCATGTGATGTTTTAATTGACAGAACAGGTAATATAAGCACAATTACACATGCCTGTGCGATTGTAAGCCTTTGGCTGTACTGCTATTTTTGACTCATTAATAAACAAAACAAAAAACAAACAGTATGCGTACACATACATTAGGGCTGGCAGGCATTATATGCAGTCCGTTTATGGCAATCATGCTACACCTCTCCGGAATTTTTGAAAACCATAATCCAACCAGCTTAGCTGCTGCCCTGAGTCTTATTTATATGACCGGCTGGTTTTGCAGCATTATAGGCTTGTATCAATTAAATGCTGCCGGGTATAAAAAAGGAAGAATTGTTCTCCTTATTCAGATGATGTTGCTTACTGTTGGTAATCTCTGGAACATTTATTCCATCATTGACCCCGAGTGTAACACTATTTTCTTCCATATTGCAGATTTAATAGGATGGCCGCTGGATAATATTTTTATGATCGTTACCGGTATAGCTGTTGCATCGGCAAGACAGTTGCAGGGTTGGAAACGTTTTGTGCCGCTGTTTGCAGGTTTTTGGTTCCCGGTTACTGTAGTGCTTGCGCCTATGCTTTTTGGTACCAGCAGCATAACCCTGATGATTACCAGTTTATATTCCACTATTTTCTGGGCACTTCTGGGATTAACGGTGTATTTGAGTGCAGGCGAAAAGGAAGCAACGGCATATACTGCAGTTCGCTACATATAATCCTGTAGTTATTGAATTTTGGGCAAATTGTATGTAAAGGGAGATTATCTTTCTCTCCAAACGACACAGTGTGTTACTTAAAAGAAAATAAAGAAGAGCATAGTTATAGACGTTATTGATATTATTTGCATAATACCAAATATTACCAATCTTATCAACTAACGCTTGAAAAAGTTATTTATACTTTCTATACTCCTATTAATCTTTGCTTCGTCATTTGCATGTGATATTTGTGGCTGCAGTTCGGGTAATTATTTTTTAGGTCCTTTCCCGCAGTTCAAAAAGCACTTTTTAGGATGCGATATACCTTTAAAAGTTTCGGCGGCGGCGCAAAACTACCAACCCGCAAGCTTTCGCCGGATGAAGTAGAGATTATCCCCGATGCTAATAACCAGCCTGGTACAGGCAGCCTCGACTTTATTGTTAATGCGATGTACACTTTTCACATTAACGACTGGAGCATCAACAGCAATGTAAATTATAAAATAAACGAAGCGGCAAAAGATTTTCGTTTTGGCAACCGGCTCAATGCTACAGCGTTTGTTTTTCATTCTTTTGCCAACAGCACCGGTACTACCACTTTCAATTCTAATGCAGGGCTGATGTACACAGGATTGGGTGCTAATAAACTCACAACTGCAAAGATAGACGCTACCGATGGCAATGCTTTGCTGGCAGCGGCAGGCGTAGAAGTCAATTTTGCAAAAATGGCGGTAGGGGTAAATGCACAGTTACCAATCAGTCAAAACTTATCTGATCATCAAACTAAAACAAACATACAAGGAATGCTTCCTGTAACCTTTTTGGTTTAACAGATTTGCACCCCAAGACATATTTACTACCTTATACAGTTTTATAAAAATCTGGCAAACTTAAATGCACGAAACAGGAATGTTCTGGTTAAAAGTAGGGTAATAACAGAATAGCGAATAGCTATGGTGTGTTCCTGTACTCATCAAAAAAGCTACTGAATATAATTGTTCCGTTGTATGCAATAATGCTTTTATTATAGGTGTTAACCCGTATTTCAACCTATAAACGTATGCATTTACCATTATCTGTTTTTTAAAATCTCTCAGCAAGTAAAAGCAACAGAATTTCAACCTATCTTTCCCCCTCAAAAAATACTATTCTGCATGGCGAAGAAAGAGAAAATCATTATAGTTGTTGCCATATTAGTTACTGCTTTAGCAGGCTTTCTGCATTATACTGAAGCCAATGCAGTATTAGGATTTGCAGTAACTGCAGGTGCGCTTACACTCTTGGCCATGATTGTGGGCGATGCAACCGAACAGTTAGGCAGCCGTATGGGACCAGGTGCTACCGGTATTTTACAATCTGCACTGGGCAACCTTCCCGAATTGTTTGTCTGCATTTTCGCGTTGCGGGCAGGATTAGCTACTGTAGTGCAAGCGGCCTTAATTGGCTCTATATTAGGCAATTCGGTACTGGTGTTTGGGCTGGCGTTGCTATTTGGTGGTATTAAGCACGGAACGCAACGATTTAAATCGGAGCCGCCGAGAATGATTGCCACGTTAATGATACTTGCATTTGCAGCACTTGCAATTCCAACACTTACACACATGCTGCATACTTCGGCAGAAAGACATATCAATGCACTCGATATTTTTGTATCAATTATTTTACTGTTGTTATTTGTTGCCAGTACTTATTTCTTTTTAAAAGGAGACAAATCGGTTGTTCCCGAAGATCAGTCTGCTGGAAAACATGCTGCTTCGTGGTCGCTTCCTTTAACCCTAATTGTATTGGCTGCTTCGGGTGTTGGTGCAGCTTTCGTGTCAGACTGGTTTGTGGAGGCGCTGCAGCCTGCCATGAAAACGTTGGGCATCAACGATACTTTTGCCGGGCTGGTAATTGTAGCCATCGCAGGTAATGCTATTGAAAACCTCGTGGGCATACAACTGGCAATGCGTAATCAAACCGACTATGCTGTAAGTGTTATTATGAACAGTTCTTTACAAATTGCGCTGGCGCTATTTCCGATACTCGTGTTGCTTTCCTACTTTTTAGGCGGCGCTATTTTGTCTTTTGTATTAACGCCTATGTTACTTGCCTGCCTTGCATTAGCAGTAATTGTAAGTGCATTTATTGTGTTTGATGGCGAATCTATCAGGCTGCCGGCAATTACCATTGTCTAATAAAATTGTGTACTGTTCGCGCCATAAAAATAGACATCTTTTCCTTTCATTATATCAAAACAACAATTATTTCTTTAATATTATTATTTACAAATGCAACCACATTTACCCGTGTAATGATTCTCGTAAATTCCTGATGAATATTAAGCAAAAGGAAATTCGTTCGGGTCCAAAGAAGCAATAAACTTATCTGCCTGTGTTTCCCCTTTTGCAAGCATTTGTTTCATTTCATCCGGGTTAAAAATAAGTCCGCCCGGACCGCCACCTAAAAAACTTTCCGGGCGTATAACGAAAAGCTTCAGTGGTTGCTTTCCTTCCAGTGGGTTATCTATTTCGGCTATACTAAAAAAATCATTGATTTGCGCCTCGCTTAAACCTGCATTCAACATCTTTGCTTTTACAGCATCTATGTATATCAATGCTTCATTAAAACTTTGTGCTAAACTCAAATCATTTTTACCAACATCAGTCGCAAAAATGTCTATTGTCCTTTCCAAAACAGGAAAGAGTGTTGTAAACAAAGCCGGCTCAGGTTGTCGCTCTTCGGCAGATAATAAAATGGCAAGAATTTCGGTCGCGCCTGCATCAATCGCCATCTGTATTCCTACATATTCCAAAACACCTCCATCTACAAACTGCTCTTGCGGATCTGGAATGTTTGGCACACCTAAATTTACCCGGATGGGTGGCATATATACCGGAACGCAACTGGAAGCCAGCACCGCTTTGCGGTAATGGTCTGCATTAACGGTTTCTGTAACAAAGTAGCCTTTGGGGTTTATGCTGGTTGCATCGTTTGTAAAAACGGTAAGCATCCCGGTTTTTAAACTTGTAGTAGTAAGAAATACCTTTTTTGATGATTGTTTTAACTCATTAAACCTTTCATCGGGGTAGTGCTTTTTAATCAGGTTTATTGTTTTTGTTACATCAAACAGCGAGGCTTGATCGAGACGGTCTCCTATATTGAACTTATCAAAAATATCTGTAGAGGAGGTCGTGGTATAGATTTGCTCCAACTCATCAAATCGCCCCACGGAAGCAAGCGTAACAATCAATGCGCCCGCACTGGTGCCAACATAAACATCAAAGGTGAGATGGGGAAACTTTGAAATTAAATCTTTAAGTACTCCTACCGCAAAGGCACCTTTTGAGCCGCCGCCACTGATAACTAAAGCGCTGGACATGATAATATAGTTTATAGCAGTTTAGATCTGAATTTTTTACTGATACGCACACCAACCTCATTTTGCAGCCACCAGGTATTGGAATAATAATCTCTATGTGCCGTTAACCCGATTGTAATAAAATTTAAAACATC
>Ga0181464_1000060_pt2 | contig 25045 bp, 28 predicted proteins | sample InSIn2gowninarea_FD_119074 | JGI IMG/M metagenome (GOLD analysis project Ga0181464, IMG submission 119074) | Clean room microbial communities from NASA Spacecraft Assembly Facility at Jet Propulsion Laboratory, Pasadena, California, USA -... ...
TGACAAAAATAAAAAGTAAATTTTTCCTGTAATTATGAAAATCAGTTGACTGACATGATTGCAGAAGGATCAACCTAAAAACTAGCATGCTGGCAGGAAGATCAAAATTTCAATAAAAAGGGAATGTTACTTGATTTTTTAGATATGCTAGCTTCCACCAAGAAGAAGCAGGTTCAAGGAACCCAACCCTTACCCAAGTTTGGGGTAACTAGCATGGAAATTTTTATCCAAGTAAACGCTTAATTCCCGCTGCAATTAATTTTTCCGGCACCAGTGCAAGCAGACCTTTAAGATAAAAATTTTTCCTTTCTTTTATTTTCCCATTTCGTAATTCCACTATTTTTCTTTTCTGAATCCCATAATGAATCACCCTCTTTTTTCTTCTTAAAAAAATAGAAGTATCTCTATCCAATTCTGTAAATTCCCTCCTTTCTCCCTTGAATTTTTTCCACATCCCATTCTCGTTTACCCCCCTTGGTGATATTATTCTTGGAATCCTTGTTGTAATGTTCCTTCCCATTCTGAAAATTAACCCTTTCTCACTTCTTTATTCCCTCATAAATTGATTGCAGAATTATGCAGCCAATCTAGAAGGCGTTCTCATGAAGCAACAAAGGATGACGAATACAACTTTTCTTGTATATTGAGGCAAACTTTTTTAGTCTAGCTACAGAATTGTTATTTTGGTAAAATCCCTGGTGCAATATGTGCAATGCAAGCATGCTGTAGTGCAAGCAGGATCAATGCAGGAGCGTGGCCGACTGTGGAAGCAAGTGCAAAACAAATTTGACACAGTCCAGGAGCGCCTTATGAAGAATGTTTATGGAATTTTATTACTTTGCACATGAGTGATTCCTACATTGATAGATCATAACATTATATATTTTAATTAATACTTTGTTTTATCATTTATTGACTTAGGAATTTTTTAAAGTGCAAGATATATTGGGTTCTAAAATTTAATTTTTTTAATGAGTACTGAAATATGTCTTAATTGAATTATGAGGTAGACTGCGGGATAGTACAGATTGTTCGAAAACTCATACTCACCTCCTTTGAAACAATCTCCCATCACTTGTTCATCATTGTCTTACCTCATAACCCAATCATTATGACTGTTACACTACTGCCGCATAAGCCTCCGCCACATCCAACCATTATTGCTCACTCGTAGTAGGATGATACGTATCTGCATCTGCTCCGAGGGCCATTCTTTTGTCATTAAACATGATCAGTTAGATGGGACTGAAAAAACAGAGGATGGATGAACATCCGGCATAAAATTCTCAGCAACTATTGGTATCGCTCACTGAAGTCTTTTTGAGGTTGTGACAACGAATTGTGACAAATTCGAACATGGCACCCATAAGGAATGAGCCATCATCCTTGAAGGAGATAGAGCAGATTGCAGAGTACCAGAATAGTCTTGCACTATTGCAAGAATCCAGATTCCTTCCATTTTTGTAGAAGTTCGATGGCTGGGACATATCCGTGGTGCTAGAGTTTGGGAATATGCTTGAAGGAGGCTGAGCTAGGGTAGGCTCATTAGAATTCGAAGTCACGGAGGACTCCATTACGCGAGCTACAGGCTTGCCAATTACAGGGAAGCAGTGGTTCAAAAAGGTGTGGCTTGAAAAGAAATGACAGCGTTGGTTTGTGATTGACAATAAGATCAAAGTTGACAAGAAGAAAGGGCTTCTGCAGAGCGCCATGCTCAGAAAATGGCGAGAGCTCCTATACATACTACATAAATTTTTGACTTACGAGGGACGTTACACATTATCGTTCGTGTACCATATCAGGTTGTTGTTGCACTTTGAGTCCAGGAAACTTATTAATTTTCCTTACTACCTGCTCCTAAGTCTCGAGAAAATGGTGAAAGGTGTGCAGAGTGGAGACACAATTCAAGTCGCATATAAGCTATATCATCATGGGCTTATCACAATCCTCATCAAGAAAGTGCTAGAAGAAAAGGGAGTGACCTGGAAGGCATTCTTGAAGGAGTTTTGGGCGAGGAGTGCAGGGAAGTCTGCTAACACGAGTGCAAACAAGAAAAGGAAGGTAGATACACCATCCTCTACCAAGAAAAAGGGTAAAATCACACCATGCAAGCATAAAAGAAGTCTGTCGAAGACATTCCACCCTCGGTAAAGGAAAGAAAAATCAGAACCCTGACAAAGAAGAAGACTGTCTCTCCAGGGACGAATCAATATCAGCCAAGCTCTCTGATTGTGATTGATGAATCACCTCAGGTTTTTCCTAAAGACCATAACCTTTCAGTACTTGCAGATGCAGCAGCCACACTGTGGTAACTGAAGAAAACATGGAAAAGGAAGACGACATATTGTTGTCTAGCTTTGTTCACATATTAAGAAAGAAGAAAATGACACCGAGTGCAAGTGAAGTTCAGGCAGAGGGTCACAAGGATGATGAGGCACAACACATGGAGACCCTCGACAATTTCAATGAACAGGACATCGAAACACTCAATGTTTTTAATAAACAGGGTACTTAAGCCCCTACTGGTTTAAATGAATAGGGTACTGAATCCCCTAAAGAATTGGAAGAGTAGGGCATTAAAAACCCTGTGGAGTTAAGTGTGCAAGGTATTGAAACCCTTGGCATGAAGGTTGTGGAGGGCACCAAAACCCTTGATGATAAGGAAACCCAGGGCCAAAAACTCTTGGCAATGTCATAATGCAAACACTGGACGACCTTAATCTTGACAATGACAGGACTTGCTTCGAGTCCATTACAGAGAAGGTATTTACACCAGAGGATCTCAGCACAGATCCCTCTACCCTCTACCTCAACAACCGAATTGTGGAATTGGAGTAGTAAGTTCATGACTTGGAGGCTTTGAACCAGGTCATGAAGAAGCAAAATTGGCAAAAGCAAGGCGAGGTATAGCTACTCGCAGAGGTCAAGAAGCAGAAACAACAAGTGAAAGTATGGAAGTATTGGGCTTCCAAGTGCTACAAACGCCTCAAGAAGGTGACTAATCAGTTGAAAAGAGCCCGAGGTAAAAAGCCAAAGGTAGTGAAAGTAGGGATAAGTATTGAAGTACATGATTGAGAGTTGGCCACCCATTTTTGAAGATTTTTTGCAGAAGGTAAAATGTTGTGTGAGAACACACAATATCTTAGGGATGGGAGGATGTTGGTGTCCCAAATTTCTCTATTTTTACCCTATTCCCATAAGCCTTAACCTTTGTTTTCTCTCTATTTAACCCTCTCATTCCTGCACTAGTCCAAGATAATCATCTATTCCTACATATACTTCGTATTTGATAATTAAGATTTATTAAGTGTTTTATTAATCACTTTAAATAGATTTCGTACCTTTTAGTATCTCTTGTAACTCATGTTTAACTTTCCTAAAATTAATTGAACTAAGTGTTAATCATTATTTAGCGTGATCAGTGCAGGCAGATTCTTGCACTGCCAATGATGTTACTCCGCGATCTCCATGATAGTTAGAATCCTTCTACGTGGCCGTTTTTTATCCACAACTCCTAGTTCGGTTGCAGACTATTTGAGGTTGGATATTGGCGGCATATAGTCATGGATACTTGCCAAGAATATGGTTTATGACCAACAAAGTTCGTGATTTATTATAACCATTAGCTGATTTTGCAATGTTGTTTGTTAGCCCGTTTGGCCGAAAGGCTTGAATAGGAAATGATTGTAATTAGTAGAATATGGCTAAGGTCGAGAGACTGTATATAATGTAGACCATAGGTAGAGCCAAGCTAGCAATCTCTGAGTTTGTAATTTCATTTACTTTGTAATTTTGTATTGCCCTCGGTTCTGGGCTGGACTCGCATTATCATGTATATTTGTTGATCAAGTTTAATACAAGGAACGCGCCATATTTTCTTCACGATGTGTCTAATTTTTATTTCATGCATGAATAAGTGCTGAACCGTTTTGTTTCCTAAATAGGAAATGAGCTGGTTGGTTAGGGCCTAGCCAACCCAGCTCGTTTACCCTTGTGCTTTCGCCATTTAAAAGGTTTGTGCGAACATTTATTCATTTGCAGTTGCGTGGCTTGGATTGTTCTTATGTTTATTTTAGAAGTTCTAAGTTAAATTCATTTCATAGTCAAGCGTGAACAGATCCATAGTTTGGAAGTTTAATTAGGTTTATTTATTTCTTTCAATTTCTTTCCTGCAATTCTTTTCTTGCAATTCTTTTCTTGCAATTTTTGTCTTAGTTTGCTTCTGCTCGGGTCATGCAGGAAGATTCTTCCTGTACTAATGCATGTAGTTTCCTGCACTCCAGTTTATTCATTTACTTCACAGCAAGTGTTACGTTCCTTTTCCTGCTTATAATTTCATTTATTCCTGCAAAAAAAGGTATCGTTAATTCAAGTAATCATTCTTAATGTTAAGAGTTATACTTTTGAAGGATCTAAGAATGTTTACGTGAATTAAGGAAGGACGTTATTACAAACACCATACTTTACACTTGCATTTTGTGACTTAAGAAAAAGGAACATAAATGTTGTAAGTGAATTTGCCGAAAGTTAGTCTAATGCATGCAAATTACTTTGACTACTGCTTTGATTATTCTGAATTGTTTTTTCTTTATGAAGTTTACTTTCATTGCAAAGTTCAATTAATTAAAGCATTCTTTTTCACGTGTAATTTATGTCAGAATCTAGCTTGCAATTGCATTTCTTTTCAACACGTCTTTTAATTCTTTCAAAAGTAAATTGGAAACTTTGGTGAAGGAAGCTTTGTCTCGGTGCAAGAGTTGGTCTCTTGTCACAGGAACAGAGTGCTCTAAGCCTTGAGGCTTAGAGAACCTCCACAAAGACATAAGTCTTCAGTAAAGAAGGTAAAATATATTTTTTGACATAAGTACTGTACATGCACTAGTGCAAGCATATTGCAATAGTACAAGAACAGGTTGCTTGGTGTAGAAGGAAGATCAATTTGGAAACAGATCCTTGCAAGGGCCCACTTGTTAAGCTGTTAGCCATCTATACTAAAGATAAACATATTATTTCATTTCAACATTTAAGATTGCTTCCAGTTGTGTGAAAGTTCCTTTACTTGCTTTCCTGACAAATTATTCTTTTACATTCCAGCACTAGAATTTCTTTGGTGTCGATTGCCTTTAAGATTGTTTCCTGTCTAATTCTACAACATTTCATTTAAGAAGTAGGATTAGGAATAGGAAAAGTTCATACCACTTCTGGCATTGCTCGTGCTTCGTCTCTAAGTTTATGAAACCCCTGGGTTGACAATTAAGTGTTGAAGGAGCTTTCTTAAGTGCAATTCTTGCACCCAACAATAATCATTCAAATAAATTTTCTTGATTTATATATGTATGATAAAATGGGCAAGTTGTATTCTATGCACTAGGCCAACCCAAGTATAACTAGTACAATGATAATGAATGAGTGTTATGCTCATAACATAGTCCCCCTTTTTAAAAATACTTTGCACCAAAAGCTTGTATTTGAGGGTGTTTCTTCATGACTTTCTCACATTAGGATCCTATCCTAACCACCTAAGTAGATATATATGTTGCTATGTATGGAGGTTATCTCTAGTAAATAAGGCTCATGTAATTGTGTAAAAGAAATAATTGTGATAGGGCCTACTAGAAAGTTCATAGGAGGTAGATAGAACTATATAAATAAGTCTAAGCATTGTAATAAGATGTATTGTGAGGTATATTGTAATTAAAACTTTGCTCATTTGGAGGTTTCCACCTCAGAGAGGCAAGTGAACATTGTTATCATTAATAAAGGTATAATGTTCTGTGATATTTTTTTATATTGCCTATTATTATTGTAATATGTCATTTGTGCAACAAATTTGAGCAAATTATACTGTTTCTACTATAAATCTTCCAATTTACTAATAAAGAACACCACAAGTGGTATCATAGCACTTTATTGAGCCAATATTTTAAAGCATTTTTTAGGGTAAGTATGTACTATAATATCAATAAATCACACAATAATTAATCATTTAATGGGTAAATCTATGCTAGGGGAATACTTCATGCCGGAAATATAAGTGGTTTCACTTGGTTAGACACCCTTATAACTGTACTTTTTGACCCTGTACAATTAATTGTTACAAACAAATTCTTAATTTAAATAGAAAAGATGCAATCGCAAACATACACATTAACACAAAGATTTTAGCCTCGAAACCCAAACTAGGAAAATCAACTATATTTTTTCAATATATTCTCCTATACGATACTATATTACAATATATATCCCAGGACATCCATAAACCACCAATCCATTTACCCTTGATTAAAATACAACCATAGTTCCTTAAGAGAAACTACAAAACCACCATGCACCACAAAACCACTTTTAGCAAAAACACGTGTCGAAAACTGCCAAAAATGGATGCCAAAAACAACCCATTTTTTGTTTGGGCCATTGCCCTTGAACCCCCCCCCCCCCCCAAAAAACATCATGTAGGCTTCCACCCTCCTACAATTCACCCCCCCATGACCCTCCTGCTATTGATCGTGCATGTACAACATGTGGGGATAATCGTGGAAAGAATATAACACATATCCAACATGTTCAATAATCCAGGGCAATAATTCCCATTGTTTCTCTACACTGAGAGAACTTCTTAGTGCTCACTAATTTTGTTAATGAATATGCAATATTATTTAAAGTGTCCACTTTTTCTAGTACAATCTTCTTTTACACATCTCTAACTTACCTTTATGAACTTTCCTGGAGATTTAGATATTTCTCTAGATTTAGACTCGAGGAATTATTTTTTATTTTTATTTTGTAAGCATCCTCTTACAAACAAGGTGATCTCAATTAGATCATTATGTTATCTGTCATCCATATTAATGATTCTAGAGTGGAAAAATTAGAGGATCAATAAGTTCATAAAACCATTTTTATTGGTGGGTCCGAGTATGGCGAATTGGGCGTTGAAACCTTTCAGAAGTAATTTGAGGCATTAAATGATGTTTTTTGGGGGTAAAAGTTCAACAATTATACATGCACCTTTTAACCCTATTCTACACATATATGATTTTCCAACGATGCAATAATCACCTCAATTAGAGTCCATGTGAAAAAGTTGTGCCACTCCGAAGTTAACCTTCCTATTTTGACCACCATAATTCAAGAGGATGCCACGTTAGTCCCAATTACACGTGGAAAAAGAGGCTAGCCACATGATCATGATGAAGAAGACTATAGAATATTTTATATTGTAACTATAGTTGAGAGATGCGTTATCCTCCACAATATCTCAAGGCTGAGAAAGGAGATTGAAGGAGGTAACCTTAGACCACTTAGGGTTTAGCAGCTAGCCTTGCCAAACAGAGAGGGTTCTCTCTATGAGCTCATAACAAATTATGACTGGAATGGGAAAAATATATTAGGCTAGATATGTTCAGCTCTAGGGTTTTGAATATTTTAAGATTTTGCTGGATCAAGAGGGAAAATCAGGGAACTAGGTCAAAATATCAAAGGTTTCAATTGCAAGAGATATACAGGAGCAGGGTACGTATGCCTTTGTGATGCTTTGGGGTATTTTTGATGTAGTGTAGGGTGGAAAAAGCAAAGATCAAAATGATCACTGAAAACATAGATATGGAAAGAAGATGAAATTATCATTCATATAGAACTATAATAGAGAGAAAACATTATCACAAACTCACAACACAAGAATTCCTGAATAATAGTTGCAACTGTCCTTTAATTTCCTATAAAAAGTGATGAAGTACAAGCTCCAAGAGTCCTACTCAATGATGTCCAACCCTGATTATGACTGAAAACTAGATACAAATAGACCAAATAACCATTTCCCCTCTCTCAGGGGTCGAATTCCTCAATATAGAATCATTTTACACAAATTCCTCCAACCAATCCTAATGACTAGGGAGGTTAAAACAAACTCCCAAATTGGCCTTAAACTGATTTATTTGACGATCAACATCTTTACAAACATGAATTCATTATTTTCTTACTCTAGAAAGCATAATTACATCAAACACAGGTAATTACACCATGAAAACTCGAAACTCGCAGATAGAATTAAGAAAAATGACTTCCAGGCAAAAAAGTAGCGAAACTGGCAAAAATGTAGCGTGTAGCTTGCAAGTGACTTTTGGAGGGGTTCCTGTGCTCCAAATTTAGCTCATGATAGCTCATTGGAAATCTCTGTCTGTTTATTACACCATAGAGTCTTCAAGAATTGAAAAATACTAATCCTAGCTCTCCAAAACTAAATTCTCCCACAACTACTACAAAAATGTAGTGTGCTGCTCAAAAAGAGGGCAAAAAGTTGTGTTTTAGGCACTTTTTTGACTTTTTGACCTGCCAGATCATGTTGTAGTGGAAGTCCAGTTTACTAGGATTGACGTAGGGGTCAAAAGGCATCCAAAACACTAAGACATTTGTCAAATAGTGGCCCCTAACAAAAATGTAGCATGCGCCACGCTACCTTTTTTGGCAAAACCTGCTAAAATTGGAAAAATGCCCAAAATCTTCAAAAAAAGTCCAAAAATTGTTCTAAGTATTTGAAATTCATTCCTTGGAGCTAGGTAATGATTCTTCAAGCTATGAGTGAAGCCTCAGCTAACAACTCAAGCTTGGCCCACTTGTTTTGTTGAGTTAGGGTTTCCTTTAGTTTTCTCTTCAAGTTTTGAATTCTGATTTGGGAAACCTTGTTTCTGGTGTAATAATGTCTAGCCATGTGCCTTTAAAAGTTGGTGGACCTGTTGGCCCTTTCAAGGAGCTTCTCCAAGTAGCAATTAACTTTATCCACCAAATACTCCCTATCTTTCTAAAAATCTTGTTTAATGGACTTGTTAATGTCTTGCTGCTCCAAACGTGTAGATGGCTAACTCATTTGGTCTCCTTTCATCTTCATGCCCTTGGTTCTAGGCCTCCTTGGCTTGACTTGAACTTCATTGTCCTCCGTTTTCTCTAAACCAATGAATTTCTTACCTTTGTCTGGCTCATCCTCTACACCCACTCTAGGTTTTGATATTAGCATTTGATTCACTTTGAGTTGCCTATTTTCCTCCTACAAAAATGCAATCATGTAGTTGGCTTTAGCTAAAGAATCTTTCAAACCTCTAATCTCAGCCTCTTTCTCCATGACAAGATGCTTCAATGATTTTCCTTGTTTTTCATGAAAATGCTTATGAAATGATGTCTCATGGTGATGTGGAGATGCTTCCCTGTCAACTGAAGTAGGCTTGGCCCTTTCCTCTCCTCTAGGAGCAAACACATTCCTCTTCCCTCTGATGTAGGTCTGAGTGATTTATGCCCTAGGTTTCTTCTTCACTGAAACTCTGCAAGATGATTCAACCTCCCTTGGTTTGGATGATGCTGGTGGTGTACTGTGGCTAGTAGTTTGACTAGTAGAAGGCAAAAACACTGTGGACTGCATGAAGGTTTCCCAAGAGATGTTCCTCTGTTCAAGCTGGTGTAGGACAATGATTTTAATTAAATCATGGTGGTAGAGACTAGCTTGGTGATCACCCTTTCTATTTTACACTTTCTTTGCCATCTTAACTAAATTTTTGTAAAGGTAGTGAGGTAGGTTGAGATGCTTTACACCGGTGAAGTGCATCAACAATCTGATATGATACTTATACACTGCTGAAAACCTACCCTCACACGTAAAATATTTCATGATGAACTTCATTAATGGAGAAAACTTTTCAAGCAACATTCCAAAAGGAAAAACACTCTTGGGAGCCTCTTTATAGTGAATTTTGATGAAAACCTTGTAATTTGAAGTGTCCAAATCTGAGTTTTTGAACCACTTTTCCCCACTGTTTTGGTATCCTTGTGGCAATAGTTATTGTCTCTGATGAAATGATGAATTCCACCTCTGCAATCTTGATCTTATATCCTATAAGGTTTGTGGCAAACAGGTTGGTTAGTTTAGCATGATAACCCACTTGATGGATTTGCTCATAAAACCCTAGGCAACCAACATTATGGAAACACTGCTTAGAAAATGGTGAGGATACCAACTCTTGAGTGTTAAGGGGTTCAAACCTTGGCACTTTTCCTCCCTTGTTGTAGGTTTTATTTTTAGTTTCCATGTTCAAATGTTGCACAACAAACTAGGTTATGAGGAATGGAAAAACCAGAGTTTTAATTAGGGAAACTGGGGATTAAGGTTTTGTAATTTGAAGTGAGGGGAAAGAGGAGTTAGGGAGGGAATTAAGAAATGGGAAAATTTTTGGAGGTGGGTAGGGGTCTTAGGGACCTTAGGGAAGTGAGAAATAGGATAGGGAGTGATGGGAATGGCAACAAATAATTTTTACATAGTCCACGCTACCCTTTCTGCTGAAAATGTAGCGTGGGGTCTAGGGTTTGCCCTAGAAGCTATGGGGATTATTGAGAAGGGTTAGAAATGATAGGGGAAATGTATATCAGTGTGAGGAAGGGTAGGAAATGTGGGGAAACTAGTTTAGTTGTGTGCCAATTAACTCACGGAGTGAAAAACTGAAAATGTAGAGTGGAAACTCTGGGAGAGGGTTCCACACCTTCAAACTGAAAATTTCACTTTGATAAGGTGGTGTTTGCCTTTGAAATACTTGTACTTAGCTGAGAAGACATTCACTCATTAAAGAAAGTCATTGGAGATGCATTTCAAGCCACCCTTGCAAGAAAACATAGTGTCCAGATGAAAACGTAGCGAGCATGGTAAAAACACAACGTGAGAGTATGAGATGCACAATAAGAGTGATATTTGATGCTTGTTGTACTAAGATGGACTTCGCTAGTGAATTAGTGCTCAATGCCAATGGAATGAGTGAAATAAATGCTTGTATGATCTCTTATAAGAGTTAAATTCACTTTTTGCATATGTCATGACATGACATTATCCTTCATTTTGAAAGCAAAAGTGAGGTGTTTTGCAAGAATACCTTTATGAACTGAAGTGGTACCTTTACCTTTATTACATATGCCTCCTAAGATGCTAACTCCCTTATGTGTGGACTCAAGACCATAAACATGGCCTTTTTTAAGCTTAAAACTGACATAATGATGACAATTACAAGTGATGACCTAGACCAAGACCTATATGATTATTTGACTAATCCATGACTTGTAACACTTGAAAAATGACATGACTGTGATGAATAATGATAACCATGAATGCTGAAGGTAGTAGCACTGGCCTAGACACACCAACCAATGATCAACTTTTTTTTATTTGAAGACCTACTGAAACCATAAAAAACTTGACCTAGGATCCTAACAAAAACTTTGAAAGAGCACATTTGATCACTGGTGACTGACATGATTGACATGCACTAACAAGATGAAGGAGTCAAACTTAACCCCTAGCAGGCTATCGGGTTGTGTTATAACCGTGCCACTAGAAGGAAGAGGGTTTCCATTATATTGGAGTGCATTTTTTTCCATAGATGAACATAATAGATGAGAGTGAGTAGACAAAGAGGATTTGTGCATTGTAGCATCCCATAGGCCATGAGCCTCACTTCTTTGTACTTTCATCCATTTTCTATTCAAAGAAAGAGAGAAGAGTAGCCTCACCTTCCAATTGATTTTTCTCCCACAAGGGTTTGCTAGGTTATATCTTGTGTTATTTTGTGTTTTGCGAGTTTTATTTCACTATTCTCTATTTTTTGCACAATTATAATTTGCATGCATATGCAATAAACAATAATTAACAAATCTGTAAATCTCAGGAGAAAAAATCCTTGTGATATAGATTTCATATTTTCAAATATAATTTAGTATATTTGTTGTGATGAATTGTCCAATGGAATATCCACAACAATTTATGGATCATATTGGTATCAAAGTAGGTTTCTTTGGATATATTGTGGGGATTTGTAGGGGATCCATATTGGATAAGTCAAAATTCATAAACCCCCAGCCATGGTCAATGAATCTATCAATAACCCTCAAGATCCCACATATGAGAGGTTTGCAAGAATGGAAGCACAAGTCACAAATATAAATTGTAATGGGAGCTTCCTCATGGGGGGCTTGACTAATAAACTTGGGATATTTGAAGAAGATGGAGGTTCTACTGTAGATATCAGATTGAAGGGGAAATTGTTAGATTGGGAAGAACTAGAGAGGGAATCTAAGAAAGAACTTGAAAAGGACCAACCTAGTTCGAGTGTCATGAAACATTCACAATCCCTATTAAAAATAGAAGCAAAGGTCAACATCAAACCATATTAAGGTGAGATTAACACTCTAAAGTTTAATCATTAGTTGCAACAATTATAAGTTTATTTTAATGTCCATCATACAGAGGAATAACTTAATATTTCATTTGCTCAGCTGGAATTAGAAGGCCATTCCCTGACCTAGTGGAAAGCCACATGGAGACTTCGAGGTTGGAGGGAGACCTCCAATGAATATGTAGGAGGATTTCAAAACCCTCATAAAGCCACAATTTCACCTTATTGGGTATGTAGAAGACTAGTGTATCCAGTGACATTACTTCATGTAAAAGTAGGGGCATAGTGTAAAGGAGTACACCATCAAATTTAGAAAGATAGTCATAATGTTGGGTATCTCCCTAAAGAACCTAGATGTACTCCTCAAGTATCTAGGGGATTTGTACAACCATCTGTGGAAGCAAGTGATGTTGTTCAAGCCCAATTGGTGGACGAGGCTTGTGTGCAGGAACAACACCTAGAGAACATAGGCTAAAAGAAAGGGCAATCAGGTGGGTCAAAATAAAAAGAGCACTAGGAAGCTTCCAAGGAGGGGAAGAATATTTGGAAAGGGGGAAAAGAGAAAAAGGTACTAGCCATAACACACCAGTTGAAAGATCTTAACAACCATTATAACCATTGTAATATTGACATTCATATAGAGGAAAAGTGTTGGGAGTTAGATCCAAAGCTTAAACCAAAGAAAAAGAAAAAGATAAAAGATATTAAGAAGCAGAAGAATCTCCTAACCATTGGCTCAAGCAATCGGGTTGAAGAAGCTCATAAGTGGATAAGAAGACCATTTGTACATCAGGGTAAAAAGAGGTGAATCTAGGTATACTTAACAACATGAAGAAAATGAAAAGATCAAACTCTTCCACATAAAGATATAGGTCAAGAAGACAAATATCAAAGCTTTGTTCAACTTAGGATCATAGGTAAATCTCATGACAATAGAGTTGGTTAAAAATTTGGTATTAGAAGTTCGTGATCATCCAGGCCCATATCCATTGGGATTGGTAGATAAGGATGCATAAATAAAGGTAACCAAACTGTCTAAAATCAGATTTTCTATCAATGTTGATTTTATTGATGAAGTAGAACTAGATGTAGTTCCCCTTTGTGTATTTGGAGTGGTGTTTGGAAGTCCCTGTATGTACATGAAGATGTAATATTCATGTGGATAGCCAACCAATACTACCTTATCAAGGAGAAATTCACCATCACTGCACACAAGGGAAATTCAAAAATTCCATTGTTAAGTGTTAATCGAACCAAGAAACTACTCAATTTGAATAAGAAGTGTGGTATGTTCTTACATTTCCAGATTACTCACATTGAATTTTTTGTCGTCGGCATTTCAAGCCATCAAGTGTGGCTCATCCTCAGGACAAAGATTTGAAATGTGGTTAAGCATTGAAAGATAAATAGGTGAGAGATACGGGGAAAGGAGATGTTAGGTTAGTTGATGTTGGGGAAAATACTAAGAGGGGGGGGGGGGGGGGAATCAATGTTTTAAATTCAGTTAAATTTTTCATTTTTTTTTTTGATTGATGTATGCTACTATCATTCCTGAAACCAACGTATGTAAGCGATTGTGATTAATATAAATAGCATATATCCAAATAATTAATTTATCAGTTAGTTCATTAACTGTTCATCCTTAACCAAAGCATCATTACTTCATTATTCATTCATTAAGCAAAAACTATGAACAATAGAGAACAGATAGATCACCAAAACATATCAACACACATGAACACTAGGATTTTAGGTGGAAACTAAATGTGGGAGAGAACCACTACTATCATTGTCTTTGTATTTTTATTATAAAGGAAAACATAAAACAATTTTGTACTGACGCAAACTCATACCAATACGCAGGCACCCACCTACAGAAGGCTACAACCTTCTCTCATTCTCCAGCACCCACTGGAAGGGAGCTCCAACCACCTAATCTCGTTTATTGGATCCTACTAGAAAGGAGCTCCTACCCCCTACACAAATTCTCTAGCTACTACTGGATGGAAGCTTCGACTCCCTCACTGAAGGCTCCAACCCTCAACATCTCTTATGGACCATGTTTTATAATATTTCATACTAGATCCACCTGACTCAAAACATCAAACTTGTAGGCCAATTTTCATGATATTTTCATACTGGACCCACTTCCAACATTAAGCCTAATATCTCATAACATTTATGAAATCAAATAATGAACTGAATAATCATAGTACCAACTACAACATCAACAAACTAATCAAATCATCCAATGCAACTAGATCAACATATCATATCAATGCACAACCACTCATAAGTATACCAGACCATATATTGTTCATCATAGAAACCAAATGTGTCACTACAAACCCTGATCAAACATATGTCAGAATGTATACGCTACTCTTATGAATCATACCCGCGTATGTACGTGCTTCCCTTGAAGAAGACCTATGTGCAAATCTCAAATAGCTAACACCTGAATATGAATCACTATCATGCTAAACCAATAACTGAATCACATACTGAATCCATCACAAATTACTGAACCAAATACAGATCACCATATAGTAGCATCATCACTAATCAACATTTCATTGCATAACCAAATCAACCCAACCAGTACATTCCTAACACCTGCATACAGATTTTGAACTTTCACAGAATATATACCCGACTACTTAGAAGAATAGACACGTATGTATGTGACTTCTCCGAGGCAAACCAACATACAAATCTTAAATTACTGAATCACACCTTCGTTGCAACCGTGACCCAAATCTCATCATACACACCATTATAATCACACGTCATTATACCATCATCATATATATATCATTGTTAGATGTAATCACAAACAAATCAAGCAAGCAATTTCATTCCCATTCTTTTAGATCTATCAGATCTGAGCTTCTTCCATGCTCCTTGGTGTACACATATTTCAAATCAGATCACACGTTAATAACCCATAACTTTCACACCTAACACTTTGATCTCCATCTCCTTATATAGTATTTGCTTTAGCCAATCCCTTAGTAATTTCGTTGTTATTCTTTGACGGGATTAAACATATGTTGTCACTTCCAAATACTATGGGCCAATACCATGGTAAAGACCCCTGATATTCATAGACACGTATGTAGGTGACTTCTCTGAGGCAAACCAACATACAAATCTTAAATTACTGAATCATACCTTCACTGCAACCGTGACCCAAATCTCATCATACACCCCATTATAGTCACACATCATTATACCATCATCATAGATATATCATTGTTAGATGTAATCACAAACAAATCAAGCAAGTAATTTCATTCCTATTCTTTTAGATCTATCAGATCTGAGCTTCTTCCATGCTCCTTGGTGTACACATATTTCAAATCAGATCACACGTTAATAACCCATAACTTTCACACCTAACACTTTGATCTCCATCTCCTTATATAGTATTTATTTTAGCCAATCAATCCCTTAGTAATTTCGTTGTTATTCTTTGACGGGATTAAACATCTGTTGTCACTTCCAAATACTATGGGCCAATACCATGGTAAAGACCCATGATATTCATAATACGATGGTGTGGATTTTGTATGTGACTTCTCTTGACCATACTTGCGTATGTACGTGATCTTGCTTCACATGACCCGCGTATACTTTCTCATACTTTATATTTTCCATCTATGTGTCTCTGAACTGATATTACTTTGTTCTTATCACATGTAGCCTTTGCATAACCATCATGTTGACATCTATATCAAGTAGGTTTCCATCAAGGACAACACATTAGTCATAATTCCAAGAATCTCCCCCTTTGGACTTGATGGAAACCACTTTAGTGTTTGGTCACCACCTCCTGTAAATACCTGTAAATGCATCTCCCAAGACATCTCTCCAAACACCAAGCTTCTCTCCCCCTTTGAAATCAAGAGAAAAGGGTTGACCAATGCTGAATGAAGACTTCTCTTCCCCTATGTAGAGAAGATCGTTGTAGGGCTGATCCACTGAAGATTATGTTTTCCATATATGTATCTCTAACCTGATATTACTTTGTTCTTATCACATGTAACCTTTGCATAACCATCGTGTTGACATCTATATCAAGTAGGTTTCCATCAAGGACAACACATTAGCCATAATTCCAAGAATCTTCCCCTTTGGTGTTTGGTCACCACCTCCTGTAAATACCTGTAAATTCATCTCCCAAGACATCTCTCCAAACACCAAAATTCTCTCGCCCTTTGACATTAAGGGAAAACGGCTGACAAATGGTGAATGAAGACTTCTCTTCCCCTAAGTAGAGAAGATCACTGTAGGGATGATCTGCTGAAGATGAATACTATATACTTATCATGCTTACCTTGAGCATATATTGAAGATCTTCAATGAAGTACTTGACTCTATGACTCAACCAATCATTACCTTTCCTATCACCAATGACTCATGCTTACATCAATCACCCAACACAGTGGGGTTACATATTTGACCCAGAATTACATCAAATACCAAAAATAATGGGATTACATTCACAAATGACTTTGCCCCAATAGTCCATACTTGACTGAATTTAACAATGATTTACAACATGGGTCTTTACAAGACCTTTACATCAAGATACAAATATGACATTTGTAACAAAAACCAAGAGCCTCGCTCATGAGGTATCAAGACCATGATAGTCATCAATAACCATCATAGGAACCTACAACATGAACATCTTCATCATCACCATTTAGTGTAGCTCAAGCAACATATAGGCATCATCAATACCTTCACCATATGCATCATAGAATACATAATGACAACAACATATAAATGTAACCAAGTAGTGAGTGAATCATCAACCATAGCATGCACATATTTTTCATCGAGTGTATCACGTAGGATCATCTTTATTGAGTGTAATTTAAGCAATATATAGTCATCACCTAGGACTCCATCAACATATGTGTCTTCAATAACAACAACTATACATTACCAATGATATATATATATATATATTTATTTATTTATCATGAACATAATCATACAACAAGGAATTCTCAAGAGATCATAATGCCAACAATGAACTATTAGAAGCATAACAAATGCTCCCCCTGAACTTGTGCCAACTATTCACTATCAAATCTAATCATATCCAACTCATTAATAAAAAAATCCATCAAAGAACCAAAGAAACAATGATATTTTGCAACGGCTTGTGAACCAACATCATTTCTAAGCAACACCTGAGCAATATCAAGAAACTGTAGAAAATCGATAAAAATTGATTGAAGCATATCAAAAACTCTCCCTGAGTTTGTCCCACTGTTACTTCATCTCAGAGAAACATACACGACTATATAGATTAAAACTTGTGTATAAACGTGAATGTTCTTCATGAGATTCACATATAGAAAGTAAAATGCTGAACTTTCATAACCACAATTCCCCTGAGCCTGTACTCTATGTTCATGTTTACTATTAATACATCAGATTTAATGTTAGTAATACCAAAATGTAAAAAGAATATAAAACCAAAATAGAGAACCATCACCACGATACTCATGTAGAGCTCCCCTAGAGATCATACATCATTGATCTTGTGGATCTGATAGTCATCATATGTTCTTCATGAGGTCATATACCTCACATCACTTCTGCAGTCACTGTCAGAAGTAAGCTTTAAAAACAATGGACTACAGTAGGGTCAATCTTCCCTATGTTTATGACTGATGTTCCTTCTTCCTCCAGATCTACACACAATTTCTAATTATTTGTTGGAACTTATCCCATCTCCTAGCTCTGTTCCAAATCCTTGACCTATAATTAGTAGCCTTATGCCCAAATGATTTACAAGAAAAACAATATCAATAAAACCATCATTTGTGCCTAGGCACTGAGCTTGACCTTGATCTAGGAAATTTTCTTTCAGATGTGTGACTTGATTTAGTTTTCCTTTGAATAACACTAAACTAGTTTTTGTATTCACATTGTGTATGTGAAGCCATGTGACTGTACCTGTTGGAGCCTAGATTTGTCTCAGGCTGAAAAGACAAGGTTCCAGGGTCAACATCAAACCACGCTCAACCTCGTAGCTAGCCCTACGAGGACAGGAGAGGGCTCTCTCCGGGTCAATCTCGGAAAAGGTAATCAATAAGGCTCGAGATGACTGAAATTGTAAATGATCTTAGGCTAGATATTAAGTGCAGAGGTTTTGATTTGATTGTTTTTAGGGTTTTGTTGAAAACAATGGGAAAAGCAATTCAGGCTCGGGGATGAGACATAGTTTCTGCAGAGATCTGATTGGAGCAAGGTAGGAAAATGTCTTGATGCCTTAAAAGCAAGTGAGGTAGATAGATCTGACAGGTGAGGAGCTAAGGAGAGCAAGGAAGTCTCAAGAATTCTCCTTAAACTGAAGAAAACATGGAAATTTAAGCAAATTCAAAGGCAGAGCATAGTAGTTATGAATTCCACCTTAATCACTCATTTGTCTTAAATTCAGAAGAAAAAACATGAAGATGATACACAAAACACTAGATAAACTTAAAATTACTCAGAGAGGCACACCATCAAAACACAAAACCACATGAATTCCAAAGAGTGCTGCAAAACCCTGGGTCTAAACTTTTCCCCCAAAAGTCCAACCATGAAAATGACTTAGAAAATACATAATATAGGCAAGCCAACCCATTCCATTGCCTCTAGGGGTCGAGCTCATCATTCTAGGAGCTGTTTCAACCAATTCTAAACAAAGTACTACAATCTGGGCAGTCAAAACAACTTGCCTCTATAAGATAGGAAACTGATTCATTCATTTAATTTTCACTTTTTGGTGAATGAATCTTCTAGAACAAGTAATAAAGTGCCAAAATTACATCATGTTCACTCAATTACATCAAGATAAGTCAAAAATTACATCAAAGAGCAAAACTAGTGAAAGTAGCCGAATTTCTGAGCTGGAAGGTGAAAAACTGGGCAAAAAACCTCTGTGCGTCGCGCTACTTTGGTGCTGTTTTTGAGGCACTTGCTAAAGTCCAAATTGCACTCAGATTAGCTTGCTGGAAATCCCTACCTGTCTACTTTCTGACCGAAGTGGAATTTTTCAATTTGGTGTCCATTTTCCCCTCCAAAAGTGCATTCTCCCAAGACTGCTTCCTGTGTGTCCAAAAAGGGGCAGTGAGGTCATTTTTTGCATGTTTTTTGACCTTCTGGGGACCCAAACCTTGCCCAAATTTCTTGTCCAAGCACCAAAATTCATGTTTTCTCATGACAAATCGAAAACTACAAGCCATTTTTCATTTGGACCTCCCAATCCTACGCGTCGCGCAAGGTGCGCGACGCACAGGGAGAAAAAACTTGTTTTTTAACCAAAAAATTTCAAAATGACCAAAAATGCCCCAAATCTCTTGAAATTTGGGCTAGAGTTTCCTTGTCAAGTGTGATGATGAACCAAATAAGCCTCGGCCAAAATCCGAAGACAATCGAGCTCCTTCTGTCTTTTTTGCTTTTTGACCGCTTTCTTCAAATGCGCCTTTAAATTTCTAATCCGAGCCTTGCAAACTTGGTTCCGGGCCATGTAGTGAATAGCCATGTGTCTCAACAGTGCATTGTCTCTATTGGCCTTTTTCATCTGCTCCTCCAAGTAGATGTTGACCCTCTCAAGATTAGCTTCTCGGTCTTCATTGACTTGTTTCTCTAGAAAAGTTAACTCAATTCCTCTATGTTGGGCAGCTTGGCGATTCTCACGGATGTTCTGTAGCTCTATGATCTCCTGTTGGTCTTCAAGCTACTTATTTCACTGCTCTAGATACCTGATATTCCACTTGGCTATCTCTAACTGGAGTTGCAAGGTGTGAATGTCAGTTTCTTGCTCTTTGATAATTCTCTTATATGAGGCCTCCTCTGAATCTGAAGCTGTCTCATCATCATGAATGATAACAAAACCTGATGGCTCGCCTGAAGGCCTCTCCTTACGCTTGGGATTCTTGCCCTTCTCCTGTACCTGTGGTGCCGATGTCGGAAGTGAGCCCCCTTCCACGCTAGGTGGAGATAACACTCGCTTTGCTGCTGCGAACAAAGGTCTAGTGCCTCTCTGATATGTAATGGAAATAGGCCTGATCTCATGATGCTCATACTGCTGGGAAGGTTCACCCTCGTGTCTTACCTCTGATACTCTTTCTAGAACTCTGAAGAAATCACGGGAGATGAAATCATCCCAAGTGATGCCCTGCAATCCAAGCTGATGAACCACCAAAATCTTGATGAGAGAAAAATGATAGACACTGCCGAGTTGCTGCTGAGGGGATTTCTGCTGTGCAAGGGTGGTCATCCTCTCTATGTTTCGGCAAATGAAATATGGAAGGTTCATCATTCGCACCCTAGTGAAATGCATAAGTAACCTGATGTGATAAGCATAAAGAAGAGAGAATCGACCCTCGCAGGTGAAATATTTCATGATCAATCTCATGAGTGGAGCATATTCATCTTTCAAGTATCTGAACGGGAACACTCTTTTGAGCTACCTCAAGCAATTGGGTTTGATATATGGCTCATAATTCTGTCGGTCATTGTGTTGTTTCTTGTGCCATGGTTCACCAATATTTGGTATGCCTGTTTCTAATGAAACTATTTCCGGTGTAAGAGTAAAAGTGACTCCAGCTAAGGTAACTTGGTCTCCATGTAAATGCAAGACAAAGAGACGAGCCAATTCATGATGAAACTGGACCTCCGTCACTTTTTGGCAAAACTCATAGCATGACTGATGCTCAAAACACTGCATAGCAAGAGGGGAGGCATGCAGCTCTATGAGGGTGATGGGTTCTTCTCTGACATGTCTGCCACTTTTCAGAGGCCTCCGGGATTCTTGTTCTCTCAAGGGAGAGTCACTTTCAGTCTCTACCTCATTTTCAGATGAGTGACCAGATGACATGTCTGCTGATATATATAAACTGCCCTGAATGAAACTGTGATATGAAATTGAATGTGAACTGCCTTTTGCTTTTACAATGCTGTAACCAAGGGGAAAAAACAAAAATGCACAAGGGAAGATTAGGAAGGGAATTAAGGACTTTGAAACATTAGGGAGTAAGGAAGGGAAAAAGTATATATATGGGCATGGGGGTTTTGAAAATGTATATATGTATGAGAATGGGAATTTTTGTTTTTGCTTTTTTGTGGGTTTGGGATATTACATGGTAAAGGGATAGGGGATTTAGGGATTGTAGTATAGATTGAAGGGTTTGATGAGCAATTTTAGAAGTAAGGGACATAGGGAGGAACAAGGAAACCTTGGTAACAATATTGTTGTTTTAAAAAAAAAAAAAAAAAAACCCTAGGCAATTTTCTTGATAAAAGAGAGGTTTCTTAAAACTTTACTTCAATGGTCATGAGCCATAAACCATACATATTTCACCGCTAAACACAAGACATTTGCAGTGAGTGAGAGCCTACCTGACAAATTTGTAAGAAATTTGGGCGATTTTGATGAATTGACTCATAGTTTCAGGCTTCAGATTGAGTGCGTCACGCTCATCACCCAGTGCGTCGCGCTCATTCAGTGCGTCGTGCAAGTGTTTAAATACACTGGCTGCAATCACCCAGTGCGTCGCGCAACCTGTCCAGTGCGTCGCGCAGGTGAAAAATGAACAATTTTTCCTTCAAACTCATGACTTCGACTTGGATGGGTTTTCCACTCTTTAACATGCATAATGATTCAAAAAAAATCATTGAAATCCCTTTATAAAGACTTCAATTTGATTGTTGCTTTTTGTATAACCCACTTTGTAATGTTTTGTCTTTGGCACTTTTTCAGGATTAATAGGCTTCTGCTTTTTGGTTTTCTTTTTGAATTTGGTTGAATTAATGATTTTCTCTGATGGTTTTTTGCAGGGACAACTATGATAGGTTTGGCAAAGTAGACCAGGGCTGCACTTGGATATTTCAAAATTTTGGAATTTTTGGAAAATTTTACAAAAAACGAAATACTTATCTTCAAAACAGAGTTTTGAAGAGAAGTCATAATCAGTCCATCTGATGATAAAAATTTTAAAGATAACAACATATCAGGGACCCGCCTCTGGCCTGCTGGCATTATTAGAGCTTTACAAAAACCTGATTGACTCAACCCTAGACCTAATGACCAAAAACAAAAAATTGTCATGACCTAGGAAAACAGAGTTGCAAATGACTTTTACAAAATTTTGAGTTTTTATAAATGGACCTAAGCCAGCAGTACCAAGCATAAGGGGAATGATGAATAACACAACCTTTCCGTCAGAGTTTTGGCATGCTCCTAACGAGTGCAAATGATCAAAACTGATGGGACACCTAATCATGAAATGCAAAAAAGAGTTTGATCTCTGACGGAGGGATTACCAGACCGACTCTAACATTGTCTTCAATGGGGATGGAAGCTCCTCAAATGTGCCAAGAACAGCAGATCTCTGTATGAGCTAGACAGTGCCTTCATCCATTGGGCTATGGAGTCATTATTTCAACACAAGACTTCGACAGTTTGAGTGACCGCAGATTTGACTGAAAACCAAAGACAACTTGGACCAAAACTGACTCGATTTGTAAACTAAAAGGACTAATACAATTGACTGACAAACTTCATCTAACTTCCATCTCCAGAATTATAGACTTCGCTGCGGGCCCCAAACTAAAGATGAGAGATTAGGACACATGTGCATTAAAACAGAAGTAAAACGATATATACAATGATAATGGAATGAGCAAAAACTACTTCAGAAGTGATATCGCTTTAGTAGCCGACCATTGATTGGCCCTCCAGGATAATCATCTCCATTCATTTCTTTGAGAAGAAAAGCGTTCTGGCCACGATACGCTGCAACCTTATAAGGACCCTTCCATAAGTTTTCAAATTTGCCGTGTTTTCCTTTGTCTTCATTCCGGGCATCCCACCTCAAAACTACCTCATCTAGCTGAAATGTGTCTGCTTTTGCCTTTCTGTCATAAATCTTCTTGATGCGCTCCTGCAATTTGAAAGTATTTTGAAATACCTCCTCCCGTGTCTGCTGTAAATGAATCATCTGATTAATCCTCCTCTGCATGAGATCTTCCTCACTACCAACTTCCTGAAGCAATTTGACTACTGGGACAGCAAGTGAAGTAGGAAAAACCGTGTCTATCCCGTACACCAACTCGAAAGGAGACATGCCAATAGACTTTTTCTGACTTACCCTATTAGCCCACAGTGCATTCACTAATTTCTTGTGCCAGCCCTTTTTATTAATTTCCAGTAATTTCTTAATGATATTAACTTAAGATTTATTAGATGATTCGGCTAAACCATTGCCCTAAGGATGGTATGCGGTTGAATGTCCCAAGCTGATGTTGTACTTATAGCAAAATTCAACCATTCTTTTTGATTTGAATGCTGCTACATTATCTCTGATTAGCTTACTAGGACATCCAAAATGTGACAAAATATTGGTTTCAAGAAAAGAGATAATTACCGCATCCGTGGCCTGTCGAGTGGCAATCGCTTCAATCCATTTTGTGAAGTAGTCCGTGGCAGTCAATATCCATCTGTGCTGTCCTGATGATGCCAGATGGATTTCCCCGATGAAATCCAATCCCCACTGCTGAAAAGGTGCACTAACTTCAATAGGTTTGAGAGGCAAAGGCTGTAGTTTCTGTTTCCCTTCAAAAATTTGGCATTCATGACAATTCTTAACAACTTTAAACACATCTGAAAACAGCGAAGGCCAATAATAACCTGCCCTTAGAATTTTATTCGCTGTGGTTTTCCAAAACAGATGGCCCCCGCAGTCTCCTTTATGAAAGTCTTCCAGGACTCTTTGGGCTTCCTTCTCTACCAAACAATTCAATAACATTCCACCAGGGTCTTTCCAATATAATGCAAAATTTATTATGCAGAATTTGGCAGCTTTCAATTTCAATGTTCTACTCTTATTTCTAGGCATTCTGAGAGGTGAAGACAAATTCTAAAGTACATATAAAATGTCAGCGTACCAAGGGGAAGAAAGAAACATATCAGATACCTGAACTGACGTCTCTCCTCATCTTCATTGGACATGGCAACAATCAAATTTATGTCTAGAACTTGCAGATTTGTTTCAGCCATTAACTTAGAAAGTCCATGTCCTTTGATCAGTTTGGTTGGTTTAATCTCCACATCGTATTCTAACAACGCAACAATCCACTTACCCCGTCTTCCCTCTGGATCTGCCTGTACCAAAACATCTTTAATTGCTGCATTAGGAACATATGCTATAATTTGGGAATGCAGTATATACACACGGAAGTCTTTCAAGGCCTTAACAAGCGCAAGTGCTTGTTTCTCAATAATGTTGTATTTCAATGCTCCGTCCCTTATAATCCGACTGAAAAAGGCAATGGGCTTTTCAACTCCTTCTCTTTTCTGCATTAATACAGCTGCCAAAGCGTGCTCAGAAGCAAATGAAAACAAAATGAAATCCTGCATGTAGTCTAGGCTAATTAAAGTAGGAGCTGAGGAAAGAGCTAATTTTACCAAATTAAATGATTTCACCGCCTCCTCGGTCCACTTTACCTGACTGTCCTTTTTCAGCATGCTCGTGATTTCTCTAAGATGCTCAGCTAGATTTGGAATGAAGCGACGCAGAAAATTTAGTTTACCATTGAATGATTGTATTTCTTTCTTGTTCCGGGGTTGTTCAATCTGCTGGATGGCTTCAACACGTGTGGGGTCCACACGGATGCCGTCTTTTGATATGATGTGGCCAAGGAGCTTGCTTTCACTCATGGCGAAAAGGCTCTTTTTTGGATTTAGCGAAATGCCATATTTTCTGCACTTTTGGAATGTAGAAATTTTGAATAATTTAAAACATATTCAACAGAGATTATCCTGATCATGTACT
>Ga0181464_1000104_pt2 | contig 24716 bp, 18 predicted proteins | sample InSIn2gowninarea_FD_119074 | JGI IMG/M metagenome (GOLD analysis project Ga0181464, IMG submission 119074) | Clean room microbial communities from NASA Spacecraft Assembly Facility at Jet Propulsion Laboratory, Pasadena, California, USA -... ...
CAAATATTAATAGTATTAACTTAAAAAATCAATATTTCATTGTTTTTTTAAGGACATCTTCTATATTTGCAAGCATTGCCTCAGCAATCAGTCTTTGTCCTTCTTGATTAGGGTGAATGTTATCGCGGTAGGGATTAACGCCCTCTGCCATTGACTTGCGAAAATAAGGCTCTAAAGATATAGATGTAATCCCTAATTGTTGACAAATCATTTTAATATGCTGGTTGCCTATATTAGTGCGATCGCTGTTAACTTCTAACTTTTCATAATGTTGAAATACTAAAACAGTAGTTGAATTATTCTGTGCTAGTTTAAGAAAACTCCTTAAATCATTTAGTCCTTTTTGTGCTTCCTTACTATTTTCCGTTGCAGCAAATTGATCAACTTCGGTTGTCACATCCTTGTTTTTTGATTTTGAGGAAAAATACCGAGGTAAATATTTTTCAATGCCCTCAAAAAGAGCGGAAATTGGTGCTTTGCTTGGGTGAGTATTGAGATTAAGTGGCTCGAAGGTGGGATTATCAGCATAATCATGACTAGAAAGAACTAAAACAATAATATTGGCATCAAAAAATCCATACTTTTTGGCGTAAGCAAGCCAATTACCAGGACCCCAGCTACCTGCTGAAATGTTTGCAACGATCGCGTTTTTGTCTGCTATGGCAGTAAGTTTGTTTTTTACTATACTTGTTGCTAGTTCAGATTGGTCTGTTAGCACACCTCCATTCACAACAGAATCTCCAAAGACCACAATTCTTAATTCATTAGCGCTTCTTTTTTCAACAAAAGCTGCCGATCTCATTCCATATTGATTAACAATAAAGTGGTTGCCAAATCTATAGACATCTTGATTAGGCTTATACATATACTCAATTGTTGGGTGTGAAACTGAAAGTGGCGGAGGCCCTAACCCAAGATAGTATCGGGCAAAAATTTCTCCACTGGCGATCGCAAAAATAACTGAAGAAATTACCCAGATAATATACTTCACCTTTATTTTCATAATTTATTTAATTAAGTCATGTTTTAACCTGGTCTTTCTCTAAGAAATTAGCAAAGCACGATTAGAGCTATTTGGGATTTTATTCAACAATGTAATAAGTTGTTCTGGCTTTAAAGCTATCTGTTGTTCGCTGCTTGGAATGCAAGAATTTTGAGCATTTATCTACTGTAAAAAAGCTCAAAACCATCCTTCCTGCTCTAAGGTTTCAATTAATTGCAAGCCGCGCGGATCGCCTACGCCTAATAAGGAAGCTTTGGCATCTTCTCTTACTCCCAAGTCTTCGTCTTCGGCAAAAGCTTGAATTAAAGCATCAATAGCGGTGGCGTAAATAACATTAGAAGGCAATTCGCGGCACAGTTGCCCAATTGCCCAGGCGCAATTGCTCCGCACGGCGGCGACGGGATCTGTTACCAAAGCTTCAATTAATGGTGGGATTGCGCCAACAACCCCTTCGTAACTTACGCCAGCCATTTGAGCCAAAGAACTCGCCGCCCACAAACGTACAGCAGAAATATCGGTCTTTAAAGCTTCGGCTAGAGGGACTAAAGAACGGCGATCGCGACAGTTTCCCAAAGCCCACACTATGCCTTTACGAACATAACCATTCCAATCAATGTTTAACTGCTCGATAAGCGGTTCTACCGCCTCAGAGTGGGGGTTACGCCCAATCGCGTAAGCTGCACTTACTCGCACTAAGGGGCAAGTGTCGGTTAACAAATGAATTAAATGGGGGGTGGCACGTTTGTCTTCTAATTCGCAAAAAGCCCGTGCTGCTAACATCCTCTGCTGAGTTTGCGGATCTTCTAGCAGGGCTAACATTGCGTCAGGATTTGGTTTATATTCCTCAACTTCCGCCGTCAATGGTTCAAGGCGATCTAGGGGACTTTCTAATTCTTCCCCTTCAAGTAAACTGATTAAGTCTTCGTCGTCATACATAACTATTCAAGCTACCACAACCAGAGCGCTGTTAGCTTTGTTTAGTATATCTATTTCAAGGGTTTTACCATCGATAGCGACTGAGTTTGATAACCTAACCGATCGTAAAGATTTTTGGCGCTGCTATTGGTTTGAAATACTTGCAACCCAATCGCGCCCAGTCCTTTATCAATTGCCCAAGTTTCTCCTAAAGCCATCAATACTTTGGCAATGCCTCTACGTCTATGGTCTGGGGCGACATAGAGTAAAAAAATATGAGCAATGCGATCGCCTGCGATCTGATCTATAGCAGTTCCCGCCCATAAACAAGCTACAGTAGCATCGCTATCTAATACCCACCATAAGGGCGTTTCCCTAGATAAATATTGCTCTACTGTTAGGACTAAATGAGAAAAATCTTGCTTTGGGGCTAGTTCTTGATAAGTTTTTTGCATGAACTTTACTAGCAATGCCCGATCTAAACTCGATCCAGAGCGAACTTGATAACCCTGTATTAATTCCACATTTAATTAATTGTCATGCGGAATTGATCGGATAGCGCCAGATCGTCCGGTATGCCTTTTACCAACATCGATAACCCTGGAGGTAGTTGCACCTCAGCTTTTTGGGGCGAGCTAACTTCTTCAATTGGTGCAGGCGCAGCCATATCGGTAGGCAGAAATATCCGGGCGCTAACTGCTACAAGGGCAATGAAAAATACAAACACGATCGCAAAAGGAAGCACGTATTGACGGAAAATAGCCATGTTGGTAGCCGTAGAAAGCAAAAAATATGAGAACTTAGCTAAAGAATTGTTAAGCTCTCTTATATCCTACAACTTATTATCAATAATCATCATCATTTAATCCTGGTTTTGCCATGGCGATTTGTGGGGAGTTCCAAGGCGCAATAAAAGGTAAAAGTGTGAGTCCAGGTATTGCGGCGACGATAGAAAGCAAGAAAAATGTTGACCAACCTGTAATGATGGCTAATTGTCCGGCGGGGGCGGAGATAATATCGCGACTAATCGCCACTAAACTAGAAAATAAGGCAAATTGGGTCGTTGTAAAGCTATGGTTGCAAAGACTCATTAAATAGGCAACGGTGACGACGGTAATTAAACCCGCGCACAAATTCTCGATGTTGATTGCTAAAACTAACAGAGAATAATTTTTTCCCGAAACCGCTAAAGCGTAATAACCTAAGTTACTAACTAACTGGAGAATCCCAAAAATCCACAAGGCGCGATTCATGCCAATTTTAGTGAGAATAGCGCCCCCAGCTAACACCCCTACAGTGGTAGCAAAAAAGCCCATCCCACCTTGAATTGCGCCAATGTCAGTTTTTGAAAAGCCGATTTCTTGGAGAAATAAGTTGGCTGTAATTCCCACTAAAGAGTCGCCCAGTTTGTAGAGCAAGATAAAAGCGATAATTAAACTTGCTTGCGTTAATCCAAAACGCCCGAAAAACTCTTGGAAAGGTAGAACTACAGCGTCTTGTAATGTTTGTGGCGAGCTTTCGGTAACATTATTTAGCTGCCTTTTTGGTAATACAAAAGCTGCAACTATCCAAAGGGCGAGTAGACCTGCAATTGGTAAATATAATTGCTCTAAAGAGATATAGCCTGTAATTAATCCGCCGATTAAGCAGGATAGGAGTAAAGCAAATAGTAATAAAAAAATTCCATCTTTAGCGGATATAGGTGCAGAACTTTGTTCGCCTTCTAGTACGGGTTCGGTGGGAGCAAATAAAGTTGCAATTATCCCAACGCCCATAAACGCCGCCATGAACAAATAAACGGCATTCCAAGAAATATAATCGGCTAAAACTAAAGCCAAAAAGCCAGTTACAAGTAGCGCCATGCGGTAGCCTAGCACCCAAACCGATGCACCTGCACCAGTTTCAAGGGGCGATAAAACATCTGTCCTATAGGCATCGCCAGCAATGTCTTGAGTTGCACTTAAAAAAGTAATAATTAGGGCGATAATTGCGAGTATTTGTAAGGATTGGGGGTTTTGGGAGGGTTGTTGTAATGCCATTGCGGCGATCGCTAAAACTAATCCTACCTGCGTTAATATTAGCCAACTGCGTCTTCTTCCTAGAATTGGCGGTACAAATCGATCTAATAATGGCGACCATAAAAACTTGAGCGAGTAGGGAACGCCAACTAGACTAAATAGGGTGATTGTTCCTAGGTCAATCTTCGCGTCCTGCATCCATAGTTGCAGAGTTTTACTGGTAAGGAATAAAGGTAAACCAGAGGAAAAGCCCAATAATAGCAATACTGCCATTTTGCGGCTTTGAAAAACTTGTAAAAGATCGCGCGTTGCATTCACTTGCTAAAAACCCCTGACTGAGCATAACTTTAAGCTGAAGTTATGATGCCACAGTAGGGGTTAATTCAATTATGCGATCGAGGAGATCCCCCCTAGCCCCCCTTAAAAAGGGAGGAAAATATTTAAAACTGGGGGAAAATTGTTTTAAGATGCGGTGTCTTGGGGCTTATCGGAGGATTGTTTAGCTGCGACTGCTGCTTGTTGTTCGTCGGCTTTTCTTTGCCGCTTTTTGCGCTCGGCGGCTAACATATCTTCCATGACAACTAAAGCTTGATTCATTTTTTCGACGTTACCGCGATATAACTCTAAGTCTTTGTTGAGTTTGTCTTCGGGTAAGTGCAAGCTACTAGAAATTTGCTTAAATGCTTCTACGCGCTTGGTTTCATCTTTAACTAATTCGGGGTCGGATAATTCTAATAAACTAAATACACCGATCGCAAATAAACGACTGTACTTGAATTTAGGGTTATTGGCGATCGCTTTTATTTGTTCTTGTAAATCGTTGTAGCCATCCATCGGCTTTTCACCATTTAACCATTGCATTAAGTCTTGGGATGATAAGCCTTTAGCAAAATTTCCCAATCTCTCCGCATCTTGGCGATATTGATGAGGATCGCTTTCTATAGCTTGACATAGAGCTTGAAAAATTGATTCTTTGTCCCGTTCTGGTTGGTAGCCTTGCATAAAACGCTCGTAGGAAGTGACGACACCTAGGGCGTATATGGGGTTATAGCTAAAATCAACGTTGACGGAGAGTAAGTGCATTTCTACCATTAATTCCTCAACCACACGGCGATAAATAGTGTTTATCGGGCGAGTGTGAGTAGAATAAAAGGCTCTTTTGGTATCGGAAACAGTACGAACGGTATTCACAGGTTGAGAATTAACGGGAGACGTATTAACTATTGTCTCGCTTAAGGGCAACTTTGCCAAGGGAGGTAGTTTTGTTTACGAGGTCAAATACTTATTTAATTGTTGGGCTAAAACTTGAACGTTGGGGGTTTTGAGCATGGTTAAATGATTGCCAGGAATGGGATGCAGGACAACAGAATTTGTTAAGTGACTCCAGCCTAAAGTTCTGTCGGTGTTGGTTAGGGGTTCGTTACTTTTGAATAAGGCGATCGCATTAGGATAACTTTGGGGTGAATAATTTACGGTAGCTTGACTATTTGCCCAAAAAATTTTCATTACCCGTTCAAGTGTTAACTCATCTAGCATTCTCAATCTGGTTTCTTGGGGGAAAAGGTGGGTAAGTGTGGCGTTTTTTAGCAAGTTATCCCACCAGTGCGGAGCGATAATTTGCTCAAGGGTACGGGGAATAGTTGCAGAATTGTAAATTAATTCCCAGTAATCTAGCAAGTAAGGATAAATAGATTGGGGTACGGTGGCGAATAGAAATTTTAAGCTATCCCACAAGGATGGTTGATTGTTGGCGATAGGTGCGAGAGTATCGAAAATTGCAAGTTTATTTACTTCTTCCCCTGCTTGGTGCAGTTGTTGCGCCATTTCAAACGCAACTAAACCGCCGAAAGACCAGCCACCTAGTTGATAAGCGCCTTTTGGTTGAACTTGTCGCAAGGCTTTAATGTAATAAGTTGCCATTTCTGCAATGCTAGTTAGAGGTGGCTGCAAACCATCTAAACCACAAGGTTGCAGGGCGTAAAATGGTTTGTCTTTGCCTAAATAGGTTGCTAATTCGTAGTAGGGTAAAACAACGCCGAAAACAGGATGAATGCAGAAAAATGGGGTTTTAGCGCCTTGAGGTTGAAGCGGTACTAAAGGCGACCATATATAGTTTTTTTCAATGTTTGGCGCAAATTGGGCGACGGTGGGCGCGCTGAAAAGCGCCGATAAAGGTAATTTTTGGTTAAAATGCTGGTTTATTTGGTCTAATAATTCAACGGCTAGTAAGGAATCTCCACCTAATTCAAAAAAACTGTCTTTTATTCCAACTGTTTCAAGTTTGAGAGTTTGCGCCCAAAATGTTGTTAAGGTCGATTCTGTGGCGTTGCGAGGTGCAATGAGAGAAAGAGCTTCTGCCCCCCTAACCCCCCAATTTTGGGGGGAATTGGAGTTGAAGTCCCCCATTGTTAGAGGATCTAGGGGGCGATTTTGAATCTGTATGAGAGCTTTTCGGTCTACTTTTCCGTTGGGTGTTAAGGGTAGAGATGCCAGGACAACAAAAGTTGAGGGAATGGAATAATCGGGTAATTTTGTTTTGAGAAAGTCCCGCAGTTGAGTAGAGGAAAGAGTTAAGTTTGGCTGGAAGACTAGATAAGCTATTAGTTGTTTATCTTTTGCAACTACTACGACAGCTTGGATTGCTGGATGCTGAGATAAGATGCTTTCAATTTCTTCTAACTCAATGCGGTAGCTACGAATTTTTACTTGTTCATCTTGGCGACCTAAAAATTCTAAGTTTCCATTAGGTAGGTAGCGGACTAAATCGCCAGTTTTGTAAAAATGGGTTGATTTGTCAAAAGGGTTGGAAATAAAGCTTTTTGCGGTTAATTCGGGACGATGTAAATAACCTCGCGCTACTCCTACTCCGCTTATATACAATTCGCCGAGAATACCTACAGGGACGGGTTGATAATGGCTGTTAAGAACGTAAAGTTGAGTATTAGGAATCGCACTTCCTATACAAACATTATCCTTAATCTCTGCAATCGTAGACCAGATAGTTGTTTCTGTTAATCCGTAAGCATTATATAAACGTCTCCCTGTTGCCCATATAGTCATGTCTCCTGTACAATTTTCCCCTGCTAAAATTAAAGTTTGCAATGCTGGTAATTGTTCCGGTACAAGGGTTTTTAAGACTGCTGGAGGCAAGGTAGCATGAGTAATGGAGTGTTGACGCAAATAAGCAGTTAAAGATACTCCTACGCGCGATTTCTCTGGAATTAGGTAAAGCGTTGCACCGTTAGCTAATGCCATAACTGTTTCAAAAATAGACGCATCAAAGCTAATTGAGGCAAATTGTAAAATCCGATGGTGGGGTTTTAGGTCAAAAATCTGTCTTTGCGCGTGGACTATATTAGTTAGTCCGCGATGTTCGATTAAAACGCCTTTTGGTTGTCCCGTTGAACCAGAAGTATAGATTGCATAAGCTAGATTTGCCTCTTTTACTGGGCTTTGAGGATTGTATTTGTTTTGAGTTGCGATCGCTCTTAGCGCTGCGCCCGGCGCAATCGCATTATCATCGATAAAAACTAATTTATGTTCCCACGTTTCTTCGGTAAATAAAGAGTTTTGAGTTATTAAAATAGTTATTTGCGAATCTTTGAGCATGAAAAGCGATCGCGCTTTAGGATAAGTTGGGTCTATTGGTAAATATGCGCCCCCAGCTTTAAGTATTCCTAAAATTGCCACGACGATTAACGGCGACTTTTCTAAGCAAATACCAACAATTACATCGGGTACAACTCCTAGGCTTTGTAAGTAATGGGCGAACTTGTTGCTTTGCTCGTTTAACTGCTGGTAGGTTATTTGATTGTTATCGTCTATAAGTGCGATCGCATGAGGGTTATTATTTACTTGTTCTTCAAATATTTGCTGGATACACTTATCGGGATAGTTTTGTTGAGTATTATTCCAGTCAATAAGCAACTGTTGGCGTTCGGTGGCGGTCAAAATGGGCAATTGCGCTAGTGTTTGGTGCGGATTATTGATAATTCCTTCTAGCAGAGTTTGTAAATGTCCAGCCATGCGGAGAATTGTCGAGCGATCGAATAAGTCGGTACTATAAGTTATCTGTGCTTCTAATCCGGCGGAACTTTGCCAAAAATGCAATTCTAAATCTAACTTACTCGTGCTATTTTCAATTTCAAAGGGCATGAGAGTAAGTCCTGGTAATTTTAAAGCTGTAATTGGTGTATTTAGCAGAGATACCGCTACTTGAAATAAGGGATGCTTGCTTAAATCTCTTTTTGGTTGCAGTTCTTGGACTAGCTTCTCAAAGGGTAAGTCTTGATGGGCGTAAGCATCTATTGTTATTTGTTTTACCTTTGCTAACAAGTCTAAAAAAGTAAGATTGCTAGATAATTGAACTCGCATGACTAAACTATTGACAAAAAAACCAATCAACGGCTCTAATTCGGCGCGATTGCGGTTGGCGATGGGAGAACCGATAACAATATCTTCTTGTTCTGTGTAGCGATATAACAGCGTTTGCAAGGCGGCTAAAATCGTCATAAATAGCGTAACCCCTTTTTGCTGGTTGAAGTCGGCTAAAGACTCGTTCAGGCTGGATGACAAGGCTAAAAAGTTGTAAGTAGCGCCTTTGTAGGTTTGAATGGGAAGGCGATTGCGGTCGCACGGAAGATTTAAACTTGGTAAATCGGCTAGTTGCGTTTTCCAGTAAGGTAGTTGAGACTCGATTATTTTTGGTAACTCTTGTTTTTGCCAAGATGCGAAATCAGCATATTGGATAGGTAAATCGGGTAAAAGTGAAGCATTTGTACAAAAAGCAGCGTAAAGCGCGCTAATTTCCTTAATTAATACGCCAATTGACCAACCATCAGCAATAATATGATGCAGACTTAGCAGCAATATAGAATCGTTGAAATCTAATTGAAATATTGTGACTTTGAGCAGCAATTCTGTACTAAGGTTAAAGGGAAGATTGGAGAGAGCGATCGCTTGTTTTCTTGCGGTGGGTTCTTTTTCTAGTGTGGGTAAATGCTGCAAGTCTATAAGTTTCAGCTTTATATCTACTTTCTCTGCAATTATTTGATTTAGTTGTCCTTCCTCCATTGCAAAGGTTGTCCGCAACACTTCATGACGGCGGATTATTTCGTTAAAAGTTTGCTGTAGCGCTAATACATTTAAGTTTCCAGTTAAACGCATCGCCGCAGATACGTTGTAAAACGGGTTGTTTGGCGCTAATTTGTTCAAAAACCAAAGTCTTTGTTGGGCAAAAGCAGCAGGAAAAACAAAAACCTCATCGGTTGAAATAGGCGGAGTTTGCAAGAATTATCTCCCTAAGTTTTCAGGATTTTTGAGAGAGGAGCGCAAGCGGCGATGAGCATCGCGGGAAAGGGGTACAATCCCAATATCTGCGCTTTTATTGTGGTTATTTTGCAAGGCTTCGATTGCTAAAGCTAGGGGCGCAATTTGGGGAGTTTCAAAGATTTTTTGCAAAGGTAACTCGACGTTGAAAGTATCGCGGATGCGGGAAGTTAGTTGCGTTGCGAGTAAGGAATGTCCCCCTAGCTGAAAGAAGTTATCATCAATACCAACATTTTTTAGTCCTAGCAAGTCTGCCCAAATATTTGCTAGTTTTTGCTCAATAGGTGATGTGGGTTGTAATATTGTGCTGGGCGCAGTGCTTTGTGCGATCGCATTTTGTCCCCAATTTGGCGCAGGAAGGGCGCGGCGATTGACTTTACCGTTAGTTGTCAGAGGGATATTGTCTAACACTATTAACGCCGCAGGAATTGTATAATCGGGTAAATTTTGCTGGAGATATTGTTGTAACTGCGGGATGAGATGACGCGCTAGTTGTGCTTGTAAAGGATTATTCGCCTCTGTCTTTGCTGTGGGTTTTTCACTTATAACCTCTATGTTAGAAGTTGTTTGACTAAGACTATGAAAAATAACATCGTAGCAACCTGTAGCATCGGTATTTATCCAACTTACTTCGACGGTGTAGGGGAGTTTGTTTAACTTATACCAATCTTCCGGTTCAATTCCTACGGTTTGCAACTGTTGCAATTCTTCGTGCATTTGATGGACATTTTGGAGCGATTCTGTACCAATAGTTAGCCATTGAGCGGTTTTAACGGCGGCGATTACACGCGCATTTGGTACTTTTGTTATTTGTAACATTGCTGGTTGATTTTCGAGCAAGTATTGATTTACTTGAGAAATGCTTAACTTATCAAACTCCCAATCAAGCTGACAATTGGGAGTTTGGGTTTTTTGAGATTCAATGTGTAGGATGGCGTTGTAGCGAAATTGGGTTAATTCATTGCGCTGTGCGCGATCGCCTCCTCGTGTAAGCTGTACTTGGACGTGACTAATTCTTTTAAATCGCTGTTGCAATGCGGGAAAGAAAGCCGGATCGATAACTAATTCTGTTTCACTAAATAATGCTGTCTGCAACTGTTGCTGTAACTGCTCTTTAGACGAATCCCTCTCCGAACGGTGTAGTTGCACGGTGGCATGAAAAGCGGATAATAGTTGTAAGTTGCGTACATCCCCAATAAATATAAATCCTCCCGGTGCAACAGTTTCAATTGCTTGCTCTAGCACTTGCAACAAGTAATCTAAGCTAGGAAAATATTGGACTACAGAATTAACAATTACTGCATCAAAAGAGTTTGCAGCTATTCCAGTAAAATTTGTTGCTACTTGTTGCAGCAATTTAACTTGAGGTAATGGTTGTATTAATGGTTTTAAATATTGAATAGATGCAGAGGAAAAGTCTGTTGCTAAGTATTCGCTGCAATGAGGCGCAATTTGAAACAGCAATAAACCCGTACCGCAACCAATTTCTAACACTCGCTGTGGTTGCAATGCTAAAATTTGCTCTACACGGCTATTTACCCATGTCTGCATTTGCTCGGTGGGAATGGGAAGCCCTGTATAACTACTATTCCAGCCGATAATATTAAAAGTTACTTCGGTTGCTGGTTGGCTATAGGTGCGATTGTAGAGATTTTCCCATTCTTTTACTTGCTCTAGTTGCAATTGCTGCTCTAAGGTTTGTTGCGGGACAATGTAGGCTATTAGACGATCTTTATTAGCAAGTGCGATCGCATTTTTTACCATCGGATGTTGTTTTAACACTGTCTCAATTTCGCCTAACTCGATCCGAAAACCGCGAATTTTGACTTGCTCGTCAATCCGTCCTACAATTTCTAAATTTCCATCGTGGCGATAACGGGCGAGATCCCCAGTTTTGTATAATCGATTGGTTGTAAAAGGATTATGAATAAACCTTTGTGCTGTTAATTCGGGGTGATGTAAATAACCCCGCGCTACGCCATCTCCAGCAATATAAACTTCGCCAACTACGCCAATAGGTACGGGAAGCAAGGGATCGCTTAATAAATAAATTTGCGTATTAGCTACCGGACGACCGATAGCGGGCTTGTCGTCGGAAACCATCAATTTTCCCATCGTTGCCCAGATCGTTGTTTCTGTAAGACCGTAGGCGTTGAATAGACGACGATTGTTAGCCCATTGTTGGACAACTTCGGTTGTACAAGCTTCACCGCCAACAATAACAGTTTGCAGTAGGGGTAATTCGGACGCGGGTAAAACGGCTAAAACGGAGGGAGATATAATTGTTGTATTGATCGCGTTTGTTTGCAAAAATTCTACTAAATCATTTCCTGGTAATTGGGCTTTTTTGGGCGGAATGTAAAGACTTGCACCAACTCCAAAAGCCAGCAATATTTCAAAAATTGAAGCATCGAAGCATAGAGAACTAAATTGTAAAATTCGGTTGTGCGATCGCAATTCAAAAGCTTTTATCTGTCCTGCAACTACATTACATAGTCCGCGATGCTCAATTAAAACTCCTTTTGGTTTACCTGTCGAGCCAGATGTATAAATAACATAAGCAAGATTATCTAGATTTGCGCTACTGGTGGGATTTTCGGCGCTGTAAGTATTGATATGCTCGTCGGTATCTAAACAAATTAGTTTGATGTCTGCAAATAGCGATGTTAACGACTGCTGGGTTAAAACTATTTCTACTTGCGTATCAGCAAGCATAAACTCTCTACGGCTTTGGGGATAATTTGGATCGATAGGTACATAAGCGCCACCTGCTTTAAAAATACCCAGTATCCCGACAACCATTTCTAGCGATTTCTCAATGCAAATTCCGACTAAACTTTCGGGCGCAATTCCCAATGATTGCAAGTAATGCGCTAATTTATTAGCTCTGTGATTCAATTGCTGATAAGTTAGCGTTTGATTATCAAAGACTAAAGCAACTTTATTTGGTGATTTTTCTACTTGCTCCTCAAACAGTTGATGAAATAACTTATCTGGGTAAGTACAGCTAGTTTGATTCCATTGCGTTAGTAACTGATAGGTTTCGGTAGCGCTCAATAAAGGTAAATTTGCGATCGCACTATCGGGATTTGCCACAATTCCATTAATTAAGGTTTGGAAATGAGCGATAAACTGAGAAATTGTGCTTTTATCGAATAAATCGGTATTATAAGCCAAAAAACCGCTAATTCCCTCGGTTTCTGGTGACCACAACCCGCTTAAACCGTAACCTTTTTCCCATAAATGCAACTCTAAATCAAATCTTGTCGTAGTAACTTCAAATTGCCAGGGATTTAGCTTTATTCCTGGTAACTCCAACGGTTGCATGGGGGCATTTTGCAGGGCAAAAACTACCCCAAATAAAGGGTTTCGGCTCAAATCTCGTTCGGGGTGCAATTCCTCAACTAGCTTTTCAAAGGGTAAATCTTGGCGATCGTAAGCTTCTATTGTCGTTTCTCGCACCCGTCCTAGCAATTCTCTAAAAGTGGGATTACCTGCTAAATCTGTTCGCAATACTAAACTATTGACAAAAAAGCCAATCAACGGCTCTAATTCGGCGCGATTGCGATTGGCGATGGGAGAACCTATGACAATATCTTCTTGTCCCGTATAGCGACTCAGCAATATTTGAAAAGCTGCAAGCACTGTCATAAATAGCGTTGCGCCTGTTTGCTTGCTTAAAGTTTCTAACTTAGCTGTTAAAGCTGGAGGGAAAGAGAGATTTTGCTTTGCACCTTTATAGCTTTGTACGCCTTTGCGCGGATTTGTAGGCAAATTTAGCATCGGAAGGTTGGCTAAATGCGCTTTCCAATAAGCTAGTTGACTTGCTAATACTTCTCCTTGCAAATACTTTTTTTGCCAAACTGCGAAGTCTGCGTATTGAATCGTTAAAGGTTGTAAAGGTTGATTTATATAAAGTAGTCCGATTTCCCGAATTAATACCCCCAGCGACCAACCATCAGCAACGATATGATGCAAATTGAGCAGTAGAACATATTCGTTTGCATCTAACTGTAATAATTTGACGCGCAGTAACAACTCTTTAGCAAGATTAAATGGACGTTGTGCTTCTTGAGTAGCAATGTTTTGGGCGGCGGATTGTCTCTCTGTTACGGGTAAATGCTGCAAATCTACTACAGGCAAAGATACATTAATTTGAGAAATTGCGCTCGCTTCTAGCGCGGCGCTTCGCGTAATCGCCCTTGGTTGTCCATTTACTTCAACAAAGTTTGTCCGCAAGGCTTCATGACGTTGGACAATGGTATCAAAGGCTTGTTTTAAAGCTAAATAATCGAGCTTTCCGGTAAGACGCAAAGCGGCGGGTATATTGTAAAAAGGATTTTCGGGAATAAGTTTATCTAAAAACCACAGCCTTTGTTGAGCAAAAGATAAGCAAGTGCGATTAGTTTGACTGACAAGGGGAGGAGAAGGGCGAAGTAAAGCTATTAATTCTGACTTGTATTTGATGATATGCGATCGCATTTCCTCCGTCAAAACTCCTTGAGGAGCGTTACATTGCAAGCTTTCCCCTTCTACAAATACTTGAATATCTAAACGCCGTAAATCTGCCAATAATTCAATAGCCGTCAAAACTCTACCTCCTCACGGATTTTAGAATTAGCATTTTTGCTACTGGTTATATACTCCGCAAGTCCTACAATAGTTGGAGTTTCAAACACTCTTTTAAGCGGTACTTGTACGCCAAAGCTCTCGCGGATTCTAGAAACTAACCCTGTTGCAAGTAATGAATGTCCCCCTAATTCAAAAAAGTTATCGCTAATCCCTGGTTCGACTCCTAATAATAATTTCCATAACTGGACTAATTGAACTTCAACGGAATTACGCGGGGTTTTATTAGAGATATTTTGTGTAAAATCCGGTATAGGAAGGGATAGACGGTCTACTTTACCATTAAGGGTTAAAGGCAATCTCTCTAAAAACACAAAAACCGCCGGAATTGAATAGTGTGGTAACTTTGCTTGCAAAAACTCTTTCAATTGCGAGCTTTTTAGCTGTAAATTATCCTCAGCAACAATATAAGCAACTAAACTTTCCTCTTTGACTACAACTACACTCTCGCGGACTTTGGGATGCTGATTAATTACCGTTTCTACTTCCCCTAATTCAATCCGAAAACCCCGCAACTTAACCAAATCGTCTTTACGCCCAATAAATTCTAAATTTCCATCCGGTAAATAACGCGCAAAATCGCCAGTTTTGTACAAACGCGCTAATTTTTGCCAAGGATGAGGAATAAATTGTTGCTCTGTCAATTGTGGGCGATTAAAATAACCTTGCGCCAAACCATCACCACCAATGTATATTTCTCCTGTAACTCCTATAGGTACAGGGTTTAGGTAATTATCTAATAAATATATTTGCGTATTTGCGATCGCTTTTCCAATCGGAATAGTCCTCAACTGCGCTACATTCTCTACTTCGTACCAAGTCGTAAAAGTAGTATTTTCTGTCGGCCCATATACGTGCAACAAGTGCTGAGGCTTGCTTTTAACCACTGCTTGCACCGATTTCACATCCACAGCTTCGCCGCCAAATAGTAGATATTTTAAGCCGCTAAAAGCTGACGGAATTTCGCGCGCGATTTGGTTAAATAAAGCTGTAGTCAGAAATAAAATATCAATTTTTTGCTGTTGGAGCGTTTGGACAAAATCTTGAGGAGAAAGCAAGGTTTCTCTATCGATTTCCACTAACTGCGCTCCGCTTAAAAGTGCGCCCCAAATTTCAAAAGTTGCCGCATCAAAGCAAATATTGGCACATTGAGCAACTTTATCGCTCCTTTTCCAAGTGATGTAATTAGAGTTAATTAATCTATTCACCGCTTGGTGAGTAACAGCAACACCTTTAGGAAGCCCCGTAGAGCCAGAAGTATAAACTATATAAGCAAGAGTTTCGGCGGTTGATTGATTGGGGAGATTTTCATCGCTTTGGTTGGCTATTTGCTGCCAATCTCTTTCTAAACAAAGAATTTGAGCGTTAAAAAAAAGATTAGCAAAGCTACTTTGTGTAACGATCGCATTTAACCCCGTATCTTCTACCATAAACTGCAATCGTTCTAATGGGTAGGTTGGATCTAAGGGTACATAAGCACCTCCAGCTTTAAGAATACCTAGCATTACAGCGATTGTTATAGGCGATGATTCTAAGCAAATACCAACTAATGAGTTTTTACCCACACCAATTTTTTGCAAATAACGCGCCAGTTGATTGCTACCTTTATTTAGCTGCTGGTAAGTAACTTGATTTTTATAGTTAAGTGCGATCGCATTCGGATTATTATTTACCTGGTTTTCAAATAACTGTTGAATGCAGAGATGTTTTTGATAATCGCGTTGTGTCTGATTCCATTCCTCTAAAATTTGCTCTTTCTCGCCAACACTCAATAAAGGTAAATCGGCTAACTTGGTATCAATACTCTCAACAGCGCCAGTTAACAGAGTTTGGAAGTGCTGAAGTAATAAAGCAATCGCATTTCCATCAAATAAAGCAGTATTGTAAACTAAAACCCCCCGCAATCCCGCCGATTGTTGCCATTTATCGCCCCACAAGCTTCTAAAATCTTCGCCACACTCCCACAAATAAAACTCCAAATCAAACCTAGAGGTTGTCGTCTCAATTTCTTTAAAAGGTGAAAGAGTCAATCCCGGCAACGCTAATTGCTCCATAGGGGCATTTTGCAGGGCAAACACAACTTGAAACAAAGGATTTTGATTCAAACTTCGTTCCGGGTGCAACTGCTCTACCAGCTTCTCAAAAGGCAAGTCTTGATGAGCGTAAGCGTCTATTGCAACTTGCTTAACTCTGGCTAATAACTCTTTAAAACTAGGATTATTTGATAAATCGGTGCGAATAACTAAACTATTGGCAAAAAAACCAATCGCATCTTCCAATTCTCGGCGATTGCGGTTAGCAATGGGAGAACCTACCGCAATATCTGTTTGTCCCGTATAGCGATAGAGCAAAGCCTGAAAAGCTGCAAGTAAAGTCATGTATAGCGTTACGCCTTCTTGCTGACTTATAGCAGCGATTTTTTGCGCTAAATCTTGCGGTAACTCTAATAACTCTGTTGCACCCTGGTAACTATGTTGTAAAGGACGATGGGGAGCAATTTCAAGTTCGGGCAGATTTTGTAATTGCGATTTCCAGTAAGATAATTGCCTTTCTATCACATCTCCTTGCAAATATTCTCGCTGCCAATGGGCATAGTCTGCATACTGAATTGTTACTTCTTGGAGCGGTGAAGGTAAACCTTTACAAAAAGCAGCGTAAATTAGTCCCAATTCGCGAATTAATAAAGCACTTGACCATTCATCAAAGATTATGTGGTGTAATGCGAAAGCTAAAATATATTCTTCCGCCTCAAGTTGCCACAACTTTACTCTTAACAGCGCTCCCTGCTCTAAATTAAAAGGTTTATGACCAAATACGGCGATTTCTTCCCTCGCTGTGGCTTCTCTAGCGGGTAAAGGTTGTAAATCAATTAATGGTATAGATATTTTTAACTGAGGTAAAACAAGCTGTACGGGTTTTCCGTCTACAGTGTCAAAATTAGTGCGTAAGACTTCATGACGGCAGACAATTTCATTAAAGCTTGATTCAAGAGCAGGAAAATTGAGTAAACCTGTTAGCCGCAATACATTCACCACGTTGTAACAGGAAGAATTGGGAAATAGGCGATCGAGAAACCATAGCCGTTGTTGCCCAAACGATGCAGGAAAAACAAAAACTTCTTCTTCAGAAATATTGTGGAGATCCGATCCTGCTAAAGTCATAAGTTAGTTTGCTTGCATCTTAGCTAACTCTTTTTAACGGAGTGGCAAGAAAAATAGCTCTACACTTAGACAGATTGACAATGATTTCTCCTGACTTAAAAACCCTTGCTGAATATATGACTGGCGAGTTTGGCAATCAAAAGCAAGCCGCCGCCGATCCTGCTTGGTACGTTCACTTACGACTTTGGCAAGTACCCATTCCCCTATTTACAGAAGATAGTATTACTTTTTTTGCTGAACAAGCTAATATTGTCTCTTTAAATCGACCTTATCGCCCGCGCCTAATTCGCCTGCAACAGAAGCAAGATATCAAAGTACAGTATTATATGCCCAAAAACCCCTCGGCGGTAAATGGGGCGGCAACAAATCCTGATTTGCTCAAAAGCTTGACGGTAGAAGACTTTGAGCTATTACCTGGTTGTTTGTTGGATGTGAAAATTGAAGACAAAGTTTTTACAGCTTCCTTACCTCCCGATGCTAAATGCTGCTTCAATTATGCCGGGGAAACAAGACAAGTTTCTTTAGGGTTTAAAGCTAGTCAAGATGAATTTTTAAGCTACGACAAAGGCATCGACAGCGAGACAGGTAAAGCATTATGGGGAGCAATTTTAGGGCCTTTTCAGTTTCAAAAACGTTAAAAATTAGGTATTTTTAAAATGCAAGCGGTTTTGTGCGGCTACTACGGGAAAGGAAATGGCGGCGATGAGGCGTTACTCGCAACGCTATTGCAAATGCTGCCAGATAATGTAACGCCTTTGGTGCTTTCGGGAAATCCTAAAGCAACAAGAAAACGCTATAAAGTTAAATCGTGCGATCGCAATTCTTTACCCCAAGTTATTCAAGCAATGCGCCAATCAGATGTATTTATCTGGGGTGGTGGTAGTTTAATGCAAGATGCTACTAGCGCTGTAAGTCCTTTTTACTATGGAGGACTGATGACTTTAGCGCAGCTAATGGGACTAAAAACTATTGCTTGGGGACAGGGTATTGGGCCGTTGAAACGCCCTTTAACTAAGTTTTTGGCACGGCGAAACTTTAATAGTTGCAGTGCTGTCAGCGTCCGCGATCGCGCATCGGCGGCATTATTAAATAATTGGCAAGTATCTTGTACTCTCGCTCCCGATCCCGTATGGGCGCTTGAATCGGTTGCCGTACCTGGATTATGGAACTTACCCGCACCGCGAGTTGCTGTCACATTGCGATCGCATCCCCAACTAACTCCAATTCGCCTAGCTACTTTTACCCGCGCCTTAGTAGACTTTCAAACCGCTACCCAGACTTGCATATTGCTCGTACCATTTCAGCCTAGTCAGGATTTAGCGATCGCTCAAGCAATTCAGGCGCAGTTACCAGGAAAGAGCGAAATATTTAGTTTAGAAGATCCCAAAGCCTTAAAAGGCTTATTTCGCGGCGTAGAAATGGCGATCGGTATGCGCTTGCATAGCTTGATTATGGCAGCAAGTGAAGGTTGCCGATGTTTTGCTCTCAGTTACGATCCCAAAGTTAGCCAATTGATGAGCGAACTAGATATGCCAGGATGGGAATTAGCCCAAATGCCAGAAGATGCCAATGTAATTAGCAAGACGTGGATAGAGCATTTTGTCAATGGCGAGGCGACTTCTCCTGAGAAAGTAAAGTCGTTGATAGATCGAGCCTTGCTACACCAAGAGTTATTAAAAGAACTACTAACGCGCGATTAGTCTTCTTACAAGCGGGTTAATCAAGAATGCTTCAATGCTTTAGCGCGTCAAAAAATTTAACACCTTCTTTTAGGGAAAAAATGTTATCTGAGATAGAAGATCCTACGCCCATCTATAGAGTAAAAGTTATAAATAACTTAGGCAGAGAAAAGTACGCATACTTAGAGCCTGCTCAACAATCGGATATGCCTAATAGTAATTCGCTCGATTTTACCTTTGCGTGGCATGATTTTTGGCAAAAGAGTGACTTTGACTGTGAGGCGATTATTAAACTCTCCTATGAGGGAGATATTTTAGGGTTAATCAGGTTTGGTATTTACCCCTATCCTTTTCCTTGTAATACTCCTGAATACATAGAAGTCTCACATCTGCAATGTATTTCTAAAGAAAGAAGATTGGTCAATCCTGTGGGCTTCTGGCTTCTTTGGTATGCTGTTCAGATTGGATTTAATTATTGTATGGGCGAAACTGATGGCACACTGCTTAAACTTGATTCTCTAGAAGACGCTATCCCTTACTACAGAGATAAAGTTATGATAGAAGGGTTAGGATGGATTAATATATCTCCAGGAGAGGAAGGTTATGCTTTCAGGTTTACGAAAGAGAGAGCAAAAGAGTTCTGCACCAGAATCGAGCAAGAATATGGATATCCAGTCAGAATCGGTTGGTAACTCTTGGCAAGAAACCTCTGATGATATAGTTACGGCTGGCTCTAAAGAGTTTATGAGTCACCAAGAAAGATATGAATTTGTCAAAAATAGGACTTACTCTCCTGTTAAACCTTCTCAAACTAAAGGCTGAAATTAGATTGCTAGTAAAAAGATTGCCCAAACTACTCAAACAGTCGAACCCTTACTAATAATCCCTGACCACTGAACTAATTTTAGTTTGTCGCGGCGGTAAGAAAAAAAATACTCAGGCTGCGAATAGGTGCAATGAGGAGAAACAGCTACTTGTTCGGGATTGACACCTAAGTTTTCTAATTGCAAAGCAATAACTCGCCGCACATCTAGCCGCACTCGTCCGGGATGGGAATCGGGTAATATTGGTGGATTGGGTAGTGCTTGCAATGTCTGCATTAAATTGGCATCGTCGGTAACAATACTAGAACCTACTTCCGCCGCTACTTGATGAGATACTTGATAAACTGTTCCTGAAATCGCCGGGCCTAAAGCAATCTTCAAATTATCAAGTTTACTACCTTGGGATTGTAAGCGCGCGATCGCATTCGGCACAATTTTCGCCGCCGTCCCCCGCCAACCGGCATGAAGTGCTGCAACTTGTCCGGTACTAGAATCGGCTATCAGTACGGGCGTACAATCGGCGCTGGCTACCCACACCGCTTGTTTTGGAAGTTCTGTAATTAAACCATCAGCTTCAGCTAAGGTATCGCCAATTTCCCTAGGACTAAGCACAACATTACCGTGAACTTGTTTGACTCGATAAGCCTCCGCTTGAGGGTGCAGCATAGAGGTAATTTCGGCAGGAGTGCGGGGGGAAAATTGCTGAGTAAAAAAGCCGTGTTCCCAATCTTCTAGAAGGCTGCAAGTTAAGTAAGGTAATTCTTCGCAGGTGCGCCAGTTCCAAGTAACGTGCATTGCCGTAGGTGATAATAAGTGTTGATTTATATTAACTTGAGTAGCAAATCTTGAGCTTAGACAGGCAAAAGTTAGAGGCATTAACCGCCCAAAATATTACACTACATATTTATGCAACTCTCCCCTCCACTAATCAAACCTTATGGCAGCTAATTAAAGAAGGCGCAAAGCCGGGAAGTGTTGTAATTGCCACCCAGCAAACCGCCGGACGCGGACAACGGGGACATCAGTGGTATTCTCCAAGGGGGGGATTGTACTTGTCTTACGCCCTTGCGCCTAATATTCCTGTTTCCGAGAGTTTTCAGTTAACTTTACGCACGGCTTGGGGAATTGCTACGACTCTAAACACTCTGGGCATTTCCGTACAATTAAAATGGCTTAACGATCTAGTTATAAATCGGCGCAAACTAGGCGGGATTTTGACTGAAACTAAGGTTAACCAAGGAATTATTACTAAAGCGGTGGTTGGTGTCGGAATTAATTGGACTAACCCCGTACCAGAAACAGGGATTAATTTAAGCTCGTTTATAAATACAATTCCTAACTTGGAAATGCTGGCGGCTATTACTATCCAAGGGATAGAAAGGGGAATAAACGAACCTGTCGCAAATTTATTACCAGCCTACGAACAATTATTAATCAATATCGGACAAAAAGTGACAGTAGGCGATCGCTCTGGGGTAATTATCGGCATTACAGATACCTGTGACTTGCGTTTGCGCTTAGAAGACAATTCAGAAATACACCTTGCTCCCGGTAGTCTTAGTCTTGGTTACAACTAGAGGCTAATCCCGAAATTAGATCGCACCTCCTACCACAGATCGAGGTAAGGTGAGGTTTTTCTCATGAAACTTTTCTCATTTCAGCTTCATTAACGACTCACGAACAACTGCGAACTTAATAGAAAGAACATAAATTTTTTTATGTTCCTGCTACCGAACAGCCAACTACTAATTGACAGTACGGAGACGATTCGCACATGAAAATCATGGTCTACTCTCACGACGCTTATGACCTTGGTAATATCAATAGAATGCTGGCAATCTGCAAACACTTACTAGCTGCTATTCCCAATCTGTCAATTTTGCTGGTATCGGGTTCGCCCATGCTACAAAGCTTTCGGATGCTCAAAGGACTTGATTATATTAAACTTCCTTGTCTCAATCGCGGTGAATACGGGGAACTTGCGGCCAAGTATTTAGGCACAGATATTGATGAAACGGTAAAGCTACGCGCAGATTTAATTTTATCTGCCACCGCCAATTTTAAGCCGGATGTGCTGATTGTAGACAAAAAGCCCTACGGACTCAAGCACGAATTGATCCAAACTCTCAACTATGTGCGATCGCATTTATTAGAAACTAAAGTTGTTTTGCGGTTACGAGATATTCTTGATAGTCCCGAAAAAACTATTCAAGAATGGCAAAAACATAGTTACTACCAAGCAATTGAAAAATTCTACGATCGCGTGTTAATTGTTGGAGTGCCAGAAATATTTGATACTGCTAAAGAATATGAGTTTCCTTTAGCAGTTACTCAAAAAGTAGAATACTGCGGCTATATGCGCCGTCCGCTAGGCACAAAAAGCAAAAACTGCATTAGAGAAGAATTACAAGTATTACCCCAAGAGCGCTTAGTTTTGGTCACTACTAACAGAAGAAGGCTACAACGAAGCGCGTCAAACTGGGGAGTTTCTTAAGGGCTTAAAGTTTGAGGCAATTTATTCTAGTTCTTTACAGCGAAGTCAAGCTACAGCTACAGAAATTTTTAAAGTAATTTCCCTCCAAGCTGACCCCAATACCATAAATTTTACCTACCAGTTGCGCGAAACCGATCTCCCCACGTGAGAGGGATTAGCTTTTCAATACGTGCGCGAAAACTTTTCCCAAGATTATCGCCACTGGAAAATGCGCCCTCACTAATTTTGCATGGTAGGAAAAACCCATCAATCTACCCACCCCGCCCTAGATTTGTACAAGCGAGTACGCGAATTTTGGCAAGAGGTGCTACCGCGCCACGTCGGTCAAACCTTGCTAATCGTAGCTTATGGTGGCACAAACCGCGCTTTAATTAGCACTGCTCTGGGTATAGCACCAGAGCGTTACCACTGCATCCAACAATCTAACTGCGGTATTAGTGTTTTGCATTTTCCCGATGGTTCTTTAGCATCTGGAAGTCTAGAAGCAATGAATCTGACTACTCCCGTTGGGGAATGCTTACCCCTTCTTCAAGAGAGCGGATCGAGTTTGCGTTTATTACTTTTGCCAGTAGAAACAATTAATCAAGACCAAACGCAATTAGCGCAATTGCTTCAAGCTACTAACATTAATTTCAGCACGATTGAAGACAATAGCCAATCCCAGGCGATCGCTAAAAACTTGCTCCAACATCATCCCGAAACTATGCAATTGAGGGTGTTATCCCTCTTTTGTTACAACGGTGAAAGGAAATTAAGCTCAAAGAAGTTGTGTTCAAGTTGAGATGATGGTTTTACGACAACCTAACGCTACAGTTGGTTTCATTGATGAATACTGCCTGCTATATCGCTCAGTGTTTGAAGATGTGCGGTTGTATGAATGCTTCAAAGGGCTGCAGATTGGAATTGTCAGCCCACTGCCACGCAAAACATTACCAGAGATTGCCAAACTCAACGGATTGAAAGATGGACAAAGTTTACATCACTTTCTCCGCGACAGTGGATGGGATATTGGTATGGTTAGAGCAATTCGACTGCACTTAATTCGGCAGCTTCTTGGTAATCGTCCCATCAGTCTGTGTATCGATGCAGGCGATGTCAAGAAGGGGGAAACAACAGATTATGCCGCCAAGCAGTACATTGGCAATTTAGGCAAGACCGCAAATGGAATAGTAAGTGTCAATGCTTATGCTGTAGTCGAGGACATTACCTATCCCTTGCTGTTCAAGATTTATAAACCAAAATCACGGTTGAAAGCAATAGACCAATACCAATCAAAACCGCAATTAGCCATTGAGATTGTTAGTGAAGTATTGGCAATGGGATTTGTAATTGAACGGGTATTAGCTGATAGTTTGTACGGGCTTTGGTGGCATTTCATTAACACTTTACAGCAGTTGAAGTTGCCCTATATTGTCGCGATTCGCTCTAATCATGGCGTGTTGATGACTAAAGGACAACGAGTACGCTACAACCGATGGCGTGCCTATAACCAGCCGTTAGTTGAGCGTCCTACCGAGTGCCGCTACCTGCGTGAAATTATCTTTGGACATCGGCGTGAGGTCCGTTATTACCAAATCACCAAAGGTAGTACTGATACGCCCGACAAAGCAGACAGTTGGTTCATCATGACCAACCTGGAAGGAGACATTATCTTGAGTGTGGGGAGCCAATACACGCTGAGAACTTGGATTGAATATGGATTTAAGCAGGTCAAAAATGAACTGGGATGGCACGATTATCGTTTGACGGATTACAAAAGTATTGAACGCTGGTGGGAGTTAATTTTTTGTGCCTACCTGCTCGTGAGTTTATCTGCTGCTCAAGAGCAGCAACAACAGCAAATTTATCCTCAAGCTTCAACTAATACAACACCACAACCAAATCCTTTTAGTCAGCATCTACATTGGCAATCAGGAACCACTTGGAAAAGCGCATTATTAAACAATTTGCGCCTACTGCTGCAACCGTATTGGTGTTGGGGATGGTTACAGGTTACAAGCCTGGTTACAGGTGTTTCCCATTCCTAGACTGCAACCCGCAATCCATCAACTGATGAATTGCATTAATACCTTCCGCATTCTTCCTATCTCATCTCTGAAGGTTGCTTGACTATGCTTATATTAATTTCCTTTCACCGTTGTAACAAAAGAGGGTTTAAATAGCTTGTATTCTAAGCAAAGACAAATGTATAATTTGGACAACATGAAGGGGAGTAGCTACTGGTAATTATTTTGCCAGTCCATCAGAATCAACATACTGGCAATAATCCCGCCTGGTTCTGATGACAAGTTAGGAATTAGTAACTAATTTCACCAATTTGGCAGCGAGACTTTCACCTAGTTCACAGCAAAATGTGGGCTTGGTGAAGTGCGATCGCATCTTTATCAAGCTCAAAAAAGTAATGTAACTTTTGAGGAGCGAGATCGCCAGGTGCTAACTGCTTTTAGTAAAGGTTTATCTTTAATTACCGTTTCCGAGTTAGGAGATAAAACCTTTTTTATCGCCGTAATTTTGGCTATGCGTCATTCCCGTAGAATTGTATTTGCTGGGGTAATCGCCGCTTTAGCGGCAATGACGATAATTTCTGTACTAGTAGGACAAGTTGCTTCCTTGCTCCCTACTAAATACGTCCACTACGGCGAAATTATTTTATTTATTGGCTTCG
>Ga0181464_1000116_pt1 | contig 24589 bp, 16 predicted proteins | sample InSIn2gowninarea_FD_119074 | JGI IMG/M metagenome (GOLD analysis project Ga0181464, IMG submission 119074) | Clean room microbial communities from NASA Spacecraft Assembly Facility at Jet Propulsion Laboratory, Pasadena, California, USA -... ...
TGGTGAGGGTGAACCGGTTTTATGGGACACCTCCGGGTTACCCCCAGTTGGATGAGCAACCCGGTGTTAGGCGAACCCCCAGTGAGAGTAGCTATAGTTTCACCCAGTTGATCTCAGCTACTGAGTTTGGGTCAAGCCACTTAGCGTAGTAGATAGGCAAGACAGCAGCCCCAGGAGTTAGGCTAACAACCAAGCTTGGCAGCTTCAAAGTTGATCAGCTCCTGGTGTTGGGCTAACCCAGCTTGTCGGCTAATGTGTGGATGTAGACGATGTATTCTCGGCTGCAACCCCCGGTCACTGTCCAAGAGGTAAGTAGTAGGGGGTCAAGGGTATTCCCGAATAGTAGTACGTGGTCAAGGGTACACGAACTAGTCTTTCTTCTCCCCGTAATGGCTATCCAAGGTGCGAAGCCGCTTGTCCCTCCGGGGGCAAGGTTTCTCCAGTCTGGAAGGCTAACCTCGTTCTGGTATGACTCGTTCAAGTCAATCCTTTGATTGAATGGTTTAGACGGTATGGCTGGGCTGAAGGTAAGTATTCCTCCTTTGCTTATCGCGAAGAAAGGGAAACATACTAATCATCGGAAACATAACTCACAGCAGCACGAACGGACACACGCCTAGGCCCATCGGAACTCATGTCGTATCAAGGTCAAGGTCAAGAAGTTCAGAGTCTCTCGTCATACCCCCCGTCAAGAATAAGAAGGCCGAATAAACAAGAAGAGGAAGGAAAGGAGAAGGAGGGAAGGAAGGGATAAGGGGCATGAGAGGAGAGAACGCCAGCCGAGATCAATGAGGACTAGTAATGGGACGAAAGGAGTATGGAAGTAAGGGTAGGTGCCATCTGGGAGCAGAATAGAGAGAAGTGCCTGCTGAGATGAAAGGGGTAAGATAAGAGGGGATGTGATGAGTATAAAGGTGCAAGCTAGAATGAGAAGAGAGAGAGAAGAGATATAAAGGTGCAACAAGCTATGAGCAGGGGGGAGACCCGACGAATTGAGGGAGGGCCGTGTATGAATTGGATTCTCTTTGCTACTAGGGGATGGATGGATATGGTGAATGAATACCTACCTGGAAGCTTCTGTGGCCGTCCGGGAGTGATACTTCGATATCCAGATCCTCAGAGAGCGCTTGATTCTAGGGTTTGAGTTTACAGCGCCTTTGATTCGCTGTTGTACAGTGCTTTAGTAACGTAGATGGGACGGACTAAGTTGGGTACGGGTGGATAAGTCGACTAGTGGGAGGTTTTTCATGATGATAGATGAATCCGTTCATTCGAGGGACGTTAAGTGGCTCGCCCGACCAACCTGAAAATCAATAGCTTCCAATATGAGAGTCAAGTCATGGCTTGCAAGAAGGAAAAGCGAGTATGGAAGATGGGAAGGAAGGGCGAGGAGATCTTCACACTATTATTCCTACGATTTCTTACCTTAGCTAGCCCGTTATTATATACGTAATTATGCAGAGAGGAAAGCCAATTCAAGGATGCTCTGATGGGGTAGTTAGTGAGTTGCTTTCTATATACATTCTGATTGAAAAGAAAGACCTAGCTATAGAGCCACTACCTGAAGTCCAAGCTATAGAGCCACTACTTGAAGAAGGAAAGATGAGTAGGGAAGATGGAGAGGAAAGGTAATTGGCTATGGAGCCTCTACTTTTCTAATTGAGGAAAGGTGAGTTACTTTCTATATACGTTCTAATGGAAAAGAAAGTATAAGCTATAGAGCCATTACTTTCGAGTGCTTGCTTGAATATACAGTGAGAGGAATTAAGCGGTTGGAGAGAGAGTTTCTGTGCTGGGACAGGTTGGAGAGAGAAAGTAAAGATGCGGTCTTTCCGGCCCACCCACGAACTCCTCAGTGGGACATGAACTCTTAAGTTTCCTTGCACTAGGAAGCGCAAGACCCTCCGGACCTTCCCCCGTTTCTCAATATCCTATCTATTGGGTAACTACTCTTTCTATAACAACGGAGTATGAGTGAGTCCGCCTAGACTACTACCTTGACTCTTACCCCTGTACTTGGAACGGGAGGATATGATGGAACCGGGGCATACTATCCTCCAACAACAGATTGACTACTCCAGTCCGTCGCTTTCAACCACTCCTATCTAACTCAAGTGAATTTATCCCCCCTCCCTACTACTCGCTTCGCAACTACTCAAAGAAGCTTACTTACTCTATGAACCCAAGATTCACCGCTTGCCTGGGTATATTGATTGGGCTGTAAAGCCAGAGGGGACCGATCGACCAACCAGATAGTAGATCTACTAGTTTCGATCACTTCAATCGAAAACCACGGCATCGTATACAAAGAGAGATGACAAATTGGCTTCTATGACGATACGATATCTCATTATTGAGAAGGATGGACAAGACCCTACCCACCACGCCTAGCAAACACTTCCTCAATCACAAGTTAGGCCCGCATATCCTCTTTCTTTGTCAATCAAAATGCGTTATATCGCCCGTTCTACCCCGAAATAAGGGAGGCCTACCCGAAATAAGGGAGGGGGCATAGTAATTGGATTTTTTTCTTAGCTCAACCCACCGTAATATCTATATCCCCGAACTCGCTCTTTGAGGGGAAGAAATATAGGGGCGGTTATACCCCACTTCAAAAGAGAGGGATGCCCCCGGCAGGGTGAGGTAACGAACGCTCGACTAAGAGGAGAGGGCTCGACCACCGGGAGAGGGATGGGTGAAAATATTATATAAGTAATTAGGCTATTTCAGAATTGATCAAATACGGCTGGTAATTGAACTACTGAAAGGGGGCCTGCCCACCAGCCCAAGATATGGGAAATTCTCCTCCTATCGTTAGGCAAGCAATCAATTTCCTCTCCTCTCCCTCTTCAATTTACTTATTGGCCCCTCAAATAAGTCAAAAAATGGTCGAGCACCTAAAGGTTAGGGTTTACTTATTGGGTGGGGGGCTTATGGTCGAGCCTGCTTGCGCATCCTTAACAGTCGAGCACCTAAAGGTTAGGGTTTACTTATTGCCCCTCTCAAATAAGTAACCAAAACAGTCGAGCCTGCTTGCGCATCCTCTGATGGCGGCGATGGCGGCGATGGCGGCCCTTATGGTCGAGCGAGAAATCCCTCACCATATGAATAGTGAGTGACTCCGTCCCTTATGGTCGAGCGAGAAATCGATGGCGGCCTTAACAGTCGAGCCCCTACCGGTCCTTATGGTCGAGCACCTAAAGGTCCTTAACAGTCGAGCACCTAAAGGTGATGGCGGCCTTATCAGTCGAGCCTGCTTGCGCATCCTTATCAGTCGAGCCCCCTAAAGGGTCCTGTTAGTCGAGTCACTAACGTACCTCTCCCATAGGTCGAGTCACTAACGTACCTCACCCATAGGTCGAGAGTTCGACAGGCTCACCCTCACCCATATGATGGATGAGCGATAAATCCCTCACCATCGGAATGGTGAGCCCCTCTCCTCTCCCTTATGGTCGAGCCTGCTTACGCATCCTTATTAGTCGAGCGTGCTTACGCACCCTACCGGGCCCCGGGGATTGGGGTGGGTGGGTAAATAGTGGTCGAGTGTGCTATCCTCTCCTCTCCTCTCGATGGCGGCCTTATCAGTCGAGCACCTAAAGGTGATGGCGGCCTTAACAGTCGAGCCTGCTTACGCATTCAATTTACTTATTGGGTGGGGGGGCTTATGGTCGAGCACCTAAAGGTCCTTATGGTCGAGCACCTAAAGGTTCAATTTACTTATTGGATGGCCCCTCTCAAATAAGTCAAAAAAAGGGCCTGCTTCCGCATCCTTATCAGTCGAGTCACTAACGTACCTGGGCATGGTGGTAGTTAGTTATATATGAGCATGTAGTAGTTTAGGTTCAGTATGGCGTAATGACATATATAATGATATTGATTTCCTAGCTAGAGAGAGAGAAGAAAGACGAGGTCGAGGCCCGGTAGGGACTCACTATTCATATGGTGAGGAGATTCACTCACTTACTTGGGTAACTAAGGTCACTGTGCTAATGGTCACTGTACCTCGTACCAATAAGGGGCTGAGAGCGAGTGCTTGCCTCATTAACAACCATATAAAAGTATATATGCGGAGGAAGTCTCCGCAGCCATAGACATCATGGCCTAGTTATACCCGGTAAGGACATTGCGGTTGGCAGGTACAGTTCTATATTAAATTGGCAGGTACAGGTTCTATCAAGATTAGGGACATAATTGACCTTGCCCCCGGAGGGACAAGCGGCTTCGCACCTTAGTTCACACATCTTATCTACAGCCCAACTAACTATTTCCTTGTGATGGATGGTTACTTAGGTGAAATTATTCACGATACTTATGATCAGGAAAGACAATGAAGATGCCAATTTGTTAAGCAACTACGATCTATAGTGCTTTTGGTATTCTCTTTGGGCCGTTAAGGGGAGGAACCTACCTACATTTGTTATTGTTGCCTCCATCCTTCATCAATACTTATATACATCTAATCGGGACAAGCCAGTGCCTAAGACTTATATCCCCTGAGCAAGAGCGCCTTTCAAGCGTTAGCGTGAGCGACAGTCGGACCCACCAAGCACTACTATCCGTAGTATAGATAGTATAGACCCTAGTTTAGATAGTATAGATAAGGGTTGGCTCATTACCTCGTACCAATAAGGCCAATAAGGAGAGGAATAATCGTTGTTATATATGTAATTATCCATCCATCATTCAATCCAGCACGACATACATTAGTCAATAGCTGGTCTTTTTCAGTATTATGAGCCCGTCTTAAGAGCCCCTGTCTTGCCATGGAATGGATCAATAAGCAAGTTTCCCCTCGTTATAGGGGCCTTCCCTTTAGCTAATTCGTTCATTCCTATTCCCTGCAACTTAAGGGTGTCCTGCTACGCCCGGACCAGATAGATTATATATAAACGGTAAGGTCATATATATATCTATAACTGAAGGTAGGGGCCTTTGCCGGTACATAACGTTACGGCTTCTTCTTCTGAGGCGGGTAAAGAGAGAAGAGAGGGGACAAGGCAGTGATTTTCCGGTACATATAATTATAACTGTAATTATAACTGTACATATATCGATAACTGTACGGCTAGGGGCAAGTCAATCTAGAGTAGGGTTGGCTCCTCTCAGTTCTCGTCCATCATCCACAAGTAGTGGATCAAAAGCAGAGCTATCTCCCCCTCTCTTGACCCGTTAAGGTAAGTGAGCCCATGAAGTTCTCCCTTTTCACCCATCCTAACTACTTGCTTTTCTTTTATCGGAACTATAGCCAGAACTGAGAAGTTCGTCCTTGGGCATTTGCACTATGACTACCATCGTATTCCCTTTTCAAGCCTACACGCCGCTTTATGTCAGTTGGACAGCTCAGTTGTGGGATCTCCGAACAGTTCTAGGAACTACATTACTTATTATATTCTATGGGAGGAAGGACCTGCTTGTTGGGTGGGTGGACGCTTAGAACCTTTACTGAGATTGAGGTACGGAGTGGCATTTGAAGACGTTATAACTGCTGCAACGAAGCGAAGCTAGTTAGTTCTTGACTCTCTCTTTCCTACCTATCCACTTTTACAGCTAAGCCTAGCCCACCTAGACAGAAATCTTTTTTTCCACCATTTATTGACCTGGCCGGGATTGCGGGAATGAATTTGGAGGGCATAATGAATGGCTGGCCTCGCTAGGATTCTGGGATTGCTGCTTGCTGGTTGTTACTGGCTTTTTGTTACTGGCAGGCTGGGAGAAGAACCGGGCTTGCTGGCTTGCTTTGACGCTAGAGGACCGGGACGGACGCTCACGCTAGGCTTACCGGGCCATACGAACCCATTGCCAGACATACCGGGCATTTCATAGCGGCGGAGAGCTAGCACATAGGGAACACGCTTCGATCGATCAGCTTCAGCATTATTATTATGCCCTTCGGGAGATCCAAGTAGATACTGCCCCATCTTTCACATTGAAAGTCGGGACGACGGATGAGGTCTGAAGGAGATCTCGTCGAGACGGATAGAAAGAAACCCGGCAGGGTGGTAGATGTGTGGATCCAAGTGACCAAGAGACAAGGACGCTGGTGCTATTCAATAGTAGGATTATACCTTCTCTTTATTATACGTAAATACTGTGACAAAGCACAGGAACGCTTTAGTTATCAGTTCCACTATAGGTCATTTCATAGATAATGAAAATACAAAAACCTATACCTTTAGGTGGGGTTGTAACTGAAACTCCCCTGGCGGGTAGTAAGACTGATACCCTGGTAGGGTCCTTGTACATTGGTTCAATAATCTAAGATATAAATAACTAAACCTATACCCTGCGGGTACCTTAGGATCGGAACTTACACTTCCCTTTCAGATCAGAACCTCACCCTTTCTCTTCGACCCTATCTTTCTAACCTCTCCGCGCCACGGCTTACCGTAGCTTAATCTCATGGCGGAGGTTTGAACATCTTTCCCTACGAGATAGGCCATTTGACCGTGGCGGAGGTTCTTCAACCTTGACTTCCTACATGCATAATTACATATATAATGAATGATGAAGTTCAAGCTTTTGAGGACCCGGTAGGACCCTTTAGGGGGCTCACTATTCATATGGTGAGGAGAGGGGCTCACCATTCCGATGGTGAGGACCCGGTAGGGGGCTCGACTAAAGGGAGAGGATTTCAACTTCTTTATGCTCCAGGATGACATACACAGAAATCCGACCAAACAGGGAGGGAAGGATGCCGAAAACTGCAAACGCCACAGACAGACACGGTTAAGGAACCAGATCCCGCTGAAGAAGGAAAGAGAAACGAGTTACACCAAGGGTCAATCCGAACAGAAGCAGCTCCCGACCCCAACGAGGGAGGGCGCCCGCGCTACTATACTCAGACGTTACAGAACTCACTCTGGTTAGGTTTGACTTGGGGGTCAACAAGGGCCCGTCTGTTACACGGCAGCGAGATACATTGGCTCAGCTGCTCATCGTAGGTTTTCGTAGGGTTAGATAAATATCTTAGATCTTGTGTCCGGGCTCAGATATTAGCCACCCCCATGATACCTTCCAACTATGACACTGGAAAACCACACTTTTGGGGTTATTCAAACGGCAAACCAACGACACGAGCTCAACGAAGAAGGGAAAAGAAAAGACCCGCAGAGAGCATTACAACAAGAACAACAAGCCCAGCACTCATCAATAGGACAGAGCAAGCACCTTGTAGGATCAGCCATGGAACGCATCCCACCTTAGAGAGACCCACCAGAGAGCAACAGAGAGGGAGGAACCAGCAAACAAGTCGTTCCAAAAGGGCATTACTTCCACCATACGAACGGGCGGCAGATCACTAACTGGATCAGTACCAAAGAGCTTCTTTTTGCGTTGAATTCATAGTGAATGTAGATTGGGAACCTTTTAGTAGATGGGTCCTATGAGCGGCGCCACAGCCTAGGAATGTCCCTCTGTGTTTCGTACATAATAGCAGTCAAGGAGGTGGGGTTTCTCTAACTGTCTGACTTCGATGTTTCCGTCCGTCGTGTAGCTTCCAGCCGACTCATCGGATGATCTATGTGTAGGGGCTATTACTCGGGATACGAGACGTGAATGGTAATGTTCTTGGTGCGGCGCAGGTCTGGGTTTTTGCGCATCGACGTATCTGCGGTAAGAAAAGAGTGATTGGCAGGTATGTGGTCCGGTACTCCCCCTTTTTGGTTGCTTTCTGTGTGGCTAAAGGCAAAGGAGAAAGCCCCCTTTTGTTGGCTGGCCTGCTGGTCTGCCGGATGCTCGCCTCTTCCCTGGTGGCTGGATGCACGGCTTGGCTTGATTGACTGGTATACGGGTGATAAAATATGTATCAATATTGGTGCTTGCCCAGGTTTATGCGGGTAAGAATCTGTATCCGGATTCGTAGGCTTGGTGCTGCTGATTTAGATTGACTGGTAGAAGGGCTAGGTTGGCTAAGAACAGAAGGATGCTATGTAGGTACCTGGCGAGGATCCAGGTTCTATGTAAGCATAGCAACCACTTGCTTGGTAAAGTGACTGAGATATGCTATAGTAGTCGTAACAACTAGGGAGGTTGTTGACAAAGAGGCCTAGATAGATACATTCTCCTATGTGCCTGGGTTAGGAATATGAGAGCTAGTGATATGAGCATACGGGTTAGCATGGGTATAAAGAGGTGGTCCAACTATATCGAGTGATGGATATTATGGCTGTAGGCCTTGGCAAGCCATTTCCCTAAGAGTAGAGTAAGACAGAACATAATGAAAATAACAAGGGTGTTACATAGATAATGTGAACTCTCATGTGTATCTATTGATATCTTGGGATGAACATAACTTTTTGAAGCGAAGAACTCATACGCCTAAGCTATACGGAAGTGATGGCGTTATATTCTAGTTATTACTAGTAGGACTCCATCGACGATATACGGCTATACCGACCCGAAGGGGGAAATGCCGGGAGGACGGAGAGACACAACCAGAAACTTCCATAGTAGCTTATAGATTATCTTGGCTTCCATAGAGAGATATTAATTCTTATCTTTAGGATAGGTATATATATTATTTGTGGGTTAGACTGTCAATAGGAGGATCCACTTGAATCAACTACCAGAAAGCACAGGAACATCTATTATACCATGCACCCTATGAACTACTTACTACCCCATATGCTACCATCATATGAATCTACTCTCGGATCACATGTATCACTAGATCTAAGAAACTATGAAACCATCAACCAGACTTACCAGACATAACTTACCTACCTACGCATACAATATCAACTATCCACATTGAAACTATCACCATGCATTGTATTATAAGCAATTGGTATCTCTCTATCAGGGGAAAGAATCCCAATCAACTACCAACAGAGACTTCCCTTGCTACAGCTCGGGGTTACCTCGTCGTCACCCGGATTCACCAGGTCCCTATCATCACAGCAACACAACCATGCATTGTCTTATCACAGTTCAGAACCAATCAAGCTGAACTCACCGATCCACTCACTCATCTCTATAGACCATGCATTCCACAACCGACCAACACAACAATTCTTAACCTCGTTACTTCGGAATCACGCCACCACCCAACTATCACTCGAGAAACCATGCATCACTGAAATCAGACCGTGCATCGTACTATAAAGAATTCCTAGCTCTTCAGAGGGATAAGAACAAAGATCAACATTAACCATAAACACAGAAATATAGCTTACCTTGTATCACTACAACCAACTAAGAAACTCTTTATCACCACAACTCAGGGGAATTCAGGAATACAACAACTAAGAACAACAAGAGAGAACCCAACTCTCAACATATATATCATCTATCTTGCTACTCTGCATCGTACTCTAGGGAATCATATCATTTATATCTCGCTCAACATGAACCAACCATACATCTAGACTCTCCTTATCAACAAGATGCATCATCGAAACAAGAGTGTATCGTATTATAAAAGATCATATCACAATCGAAGGGAACAGAGGAATGAAATTGCTCGACCACCGCCCCCCACCCAATAAGTAAACCCTAACCGGCAACGGGGCTCGACCATAAGGATGCGTTAGCATGCTCGACTGTTAAGGCCGCCATCACCTTTAGGTGCTCGACTGATAAGGTTAGGGTTTACTTATTGCCCCTCTCAAATAAGTAACCAAAACAGTCGAGCCTGCTTGCGCATCCTTGACAGTCGAGTGTGCTTTCATTTTACTTATTGGGCTCTCAAATAAGTAACTAGCTGCCGGTCCTCATGATCGACTAATGAATTAGATAGGTAATTCCGTCATTCATTATATATGTAATTACGGTATCGAATCCATTCATGAATGAGATACGTCATTACGCTTTAGCAGACAATGCCAATATGGGCATATGTCATTATGCATTCATTCATTATATATGTCATTATGCATTTCATAGGAAAGGTGCCCATCTAGTCGAGCTCCCGATTGCTGGCTAGACAAATAGGTTCAACTTTAGACCTTGTTGTCTCCTTGTTTAGAAGGGGCGGATCCACTCTGATGGAACCTACGTCGAGTACAGGCCGGTCATCCGTAGAATGCTTGAAATGTAAGGGAGGCATGGAACGCTGTCCTTCCAACTATGGAACGCTATCTTTCCTTGCAACAATGGAAGGCGCAATCTCAGCTCATCAAGGTGGTGTAATCTCGCCTCATCACACGGTCCCTAAACGCTCCACAACATGCCACATCTTAGCAAGCTTAACCCAAGTCACATGCCACCTTCACCGAGCCCAGACCTACACGCTCAGAACCAATCACACAGCCATCAATGTCGATCCGATCTACCAATCATAGCAGGAGCGACCCACCTAACGCCTTACCAAATGCACCAGCCAGATACGCAGCAACGAGCAGCAAAGCAGCAATCTCATCACATTGTCAACCTAGTCCACGACAACAAACAACCATCGATCTCCGTTCCTTCCTTCGGGTTAGAATGCCCCCCCTTTTAGCGTGTGATAACCTGTCCGCTTATTGGGCACAAGCTAGTCTTTTCGCCCTTCCAACTCCGCCTTCGATTCGACCTTCACCTCAGTAGAAAGGATCCCCGGTCTGCTATGCACTCTGATTCTCCGAGTAAGGTGGATTCGGGACGACCTATTCTTTCGTGCGTTCCTGTCGAGATCCATATACCGCATTATCCAGGTGGTCGCTGTTCTTCTGTTTCTCCAATGGACCACTCCCTGGCCAGCTAATAAGCCCAAGCTCGCCAACCGAACCACCTCCCCTATTTGATGCGGATCTGTTCGGACCCTCCAAAAGGATCCATTGTGCAGGAACTCTCCCCATCGATTAAGCAGAGAAATACGCATTTGTGTTCTATTATTTACGAGGATTGCACGTGACGAGAAAGACGTTCGGCTCAACACATCCCTCATAGGCTGCTCGGGCCGAACCAAATCACCTTTTTCTCCCAAGGTCTAGGCGTTGCAGATAGGTCGGTTCACGAAGTCACATGAGGCCACCACTTGCTATCAAGCCATCTTCTGCACAATACGATTCTGTCGGCCATAGGTTTTTCACCCCCAATAGTTTCAGTAGTTGATTAAGCAGGTGACTGAGCAACACTACCCGCTAGAGAGGCCCCTTGAAATGGTTATGCAGTTAGTTCAGTAGTCGGTTCTTATGCTTTTGACTTTCGAGATAGAGACCCAGTAGCTAAGGTAGCTGGAGCAAAGGTATCACCCGCATTCCCTACTACCACCTAGCCCAGATATGGATCCAAAGCACGTAGCATCTCTTCATGTTCAATAGCCAAAAGTCAAGGCAATGGCATAAAGAAAAGCACGATAGGATAGCGCACCATGTGATTAACTAAGCGCGTTAGGATCTCTATGTCCAGGGGGGTGCATAAACAAAAGTGAGCGCGGGTAGCTCTTATATGAAATTCAACAGGTTTCTAAGTGCGTGGCTAAGGATTGTAACCTTTGCACTCTAATATAGCCCCCTATCCACTTGTAGCAGGGAGTTCTTTTTAGAAATATACATGGTATAGGTAGCAATGGGAGCAGAGATAGCATACGAGTAAGTTGCTTATGTTCCAGTATCAGTTGATGGAGTTTACCTAGTTTATTCAGTTGAAGGAGATCCAGTGTAGGGCATGGGTAAGGCTCCTGCTCCGGCCAAGGTCCATCCATAAATAGCTCACCCAGACCGATCACTCACACTGTTGGGCAAATCATATACCGCTTATGAAGGTTCTGAAGGCGGAGCACCAGTCAGGGGTAATAGACCAACCAAGAGGACTTATTCTTTTAAGCTTCTACCCTCATATCATAAGCACCCTAATAAAGACTGCTGCTCTGTTATGAAGGACCTGGCTGTAGCTTCTCCAGCAGCAGTGGGTTATTGTGATAATGATTCTGTTACAGTAAGACACGGAGAATCGGGAAACGGAGAAGAAGGTAGAAAGGTAAGAAGATAGTCTCATGCCATGCCATTCCTCCCATGCGGGGGGTTCCATAGTTGTACCTCGCTACTAAGATGAATTCAAGAAGTGGTGTAGGGCTAACATGCCTAGGTCTGAAGGTGTATAGGTTGTAAGAGTAAAGCAGCAGCATAGTAAAGGGTTCATAGTAGAAACTAATCTCATAAGTTAAGGCAGTACTAAAAGAATAGGGTCCAATCTGGATGATCCACCAACCCAACAGAGCTGTCCAACGGGGCAAAGTAGATGGGGAATGAGAATCCGTGCCATCCACGATCATGGGGAGCAAGGGAAGCTACAAAAGTCCTGGGCGCTATTCGACCATCCAGTTGTGTTTCATAAGTTATTCTGGCTATATATAATCGAGCAGTTCTACTCCGTGCCTGCTAAAGGTTTTGGCAAAGTGATAAGTGCTGGCTGTCCTGGGCATAATATGTCTGAAGCCTGTCCATCCCATCCCATAATCCAACGAGGTTCTCTGATGTACCATAATTCCCAATCCATCCGGCAGTTCTTCCACGCCACGATCTCTGTAAAAGGGAAAGGCCAGCCTCTCGGGATCCCATCCCATAATGTATCCCGGCAGGAGCACGCTACTCAAATTCTGTCCTTGTCTAATGCTCCATCCAGCCACCCCGCCATTGAATCCAGCGATAGTGAAAGGCATGAGTGAAAGGCGTGGGGAGCAAGAGAAGCTAGCTACAAGGTCCTCTCCCTCGACCTCGTAACCTCGGCCGAGCCCCTAACGGGCCTTATGGTCGAGCCTGCTTACGCATCCTCGTCGAATCAATAATCCAGCGGTGTTCCATAAGTGCTGGCAGTATTTGTTCAATCCGGTTCCAACCATTCAATCTCCATCCAACCTTACCCTTTTACCTTCAGTGTGAACAGAAAACCTACCCACCCGACCTTACGACTTACCTTTGGATGGACGGACATCACCAAGCCTTGCACTTACTTTCTATGGCATGGAGCCACCGCCTTCCAGACAGCATTCACAGGCCTGCCTGGAATCACGCTTGTTAACAGATGCTGGTACCAATATGAATATTCCGGACGAACGTTCCCCGGCCAGAGACTAGTTAGGAATTAGCAGCAAATACTGCCCTAGGGAAAGAGACCTCAGATAATAGCCTTTACGTCTCTCCTAAACATCTTTCTTATTTACCCACCCACCTAGAGACCTTACCCCGTATCACCTATTGAGCCAGGCATCGGGCAGGAGGCATCTATTATCAATCTTTACCCCACCCTTCCCTTTACTTAAGTGTTTCCAAACAGCCTATTTACCCTACCTAGAACTTTCTACCTATACCACTTGGATGAATGAAGAAGCGCTTAGTTAGTCGGGCGGGATACTACTTATCTTATAAACACCAGATGGATGGATGATGGATCAACCTTACTCTGAACTTACTACTGCCTGAAACCTAGGAGCATGGAGTGCTGCCCAACCCATTAATTGGATGAAGCCAGCCAGGAACACTCGAGTAGCAGTCAGGTATGGCCTCTATTAACTAACCCCTTCCTTTGTTTACTCTTTCACCTGCTAGAAATAGATGAGATGTAGCTGCCCTATACCATGAGGTCTTTGGAGGGACAGCTATCAGACCTTTCCTTCCCTTGCTTTTTCACCTGCCAGAAAGACATTCTCCTCTGTAGCTGCCCTATCACATGAGGTATTCCCAGTTACCAGTTAAAGGCGCACCCCTATAAGACCTTTGGAAGGAGCACCAGGAGAAATTGATTTGGTCTCCCTTAAGGTATGCAATTCATATCGAATCTTCTGTCTAAAGAAGAGGTTAGTGAAGGTTTCCCTCCTATTCTTGGCGGCGGGGGGCTTGCCCGAACGAAATGCAGCGAGCGCAGGTAGTGATGTGAGTGAACCGTTCAAGGATCGATCAAGATGAATGTAGGGAAAACCATGGTTGGTCTTGACTCCTCAATCAGGCAATACGGAAGGAAGGTTTGTACACAGCCCACCCACTAGTGGACCACCTATTAGTTCGTTATAGTTGTTGGTTTCATCCAACCCCACAGACAGGGTTTTGATGTTTATCAGGGGATAAACAGACTCATCATCAGTAAGTTCAGAAGTGAATTCAGTCAGCTGAGAAGCTCATTCATATCATCGAAACTCTAAAAGCAGCTAACCTTCGAACCACCATATCATCGGCTCTGACCACGAGCATACGAGTTTGGCCTGCTGGGGGGGAGGGGGGTAGTAGTGGCGAAAACACGCAAGTTCTAGGCGCAGAGGTGGACTGACACGGGGCGGCCCCGCTGGATGGACGATCATTGAATCAAGGACATATTCTTTCGCCCTCCCCGATCGATATTGTAGGTCAATGTGAACCATCACTCAATAATCAGATCGAACAATGATTGATTTCTGAACGGATCAAGCAGCTTGTTGGGTCGACATCACAACCATCCATCGGGGGCGAATAGAGTAGGGGAACGCACCCGTGAACCATCAGTGAGGGGATTCCAACCAACCGGGATCACTTCGTTACGCCAAGATCAGGGTAAAGCCAAACGGATTCATTCTCGAACACAGCGCATCCATCACGGGGTATTCTAAATAGAAAGCTGAATGATCGTGGGCGGGGGCTCGCCTGAAAGAAATCAATGCGGGCCGGGCAGCGCTGTAAGGTCACCTTCTTTTCACCCTTAATATTGATCAGGGATTCATGTAAAACAATCAGCGTGATTGGTTACTCTGAATACGCACTTCGAACAGGGTTTCCAGACCCGTATCAGTCCATTCATGAGGACAAAGAACAGGATTACTCGTTGGAAAACCAGTCTCATTCAGGCCGGTCTTTCGCAGCACTAATTGAGGTGAAGAGTCATATGCGCCCCCCCCCTACCCTTCAACAAGCCATTGTTATACCTGCGGGTGAAAGGGATACATGCGCAGCATCGCGAAATATATTGATTTCTTTTAGACATCTTTAAAGACTTCGCGTGCTACCACCGCTCGATCCACACGTGTATGTTACGAAAAGCAGCATATGTAAATCATCCAATCATGAAGGAGATACCGAATGAACATGCTTAATCTTCAATCTTATTGAGAGCAGGCATTCTGCCCACCTACCTACCTACCTTCCAACTGACTTCAAGGATACGCCATCCAATGCTTAATGATCAACCACCACGATGGACAAATCATGAAGCGTTGCTGAGTTTCATTTCGCGTAGGACACGTACGGAGATCGACTCCATTTCTCCTAGCGCCGCTGCATATAGAATATTCTTCTCTAAATATAAGAATATTTGCGCTCAAATAGAAATAGTCGCGGCCCTCAACTCATCCACTAACCTTTCTTTTCGAGGGAGGAAGACTGGTGGAATCTCCTCCATCCGCTCACCGGGATGACATGGGATTGGTTTTCGCTCATCCGCTCAACGGAAGGCATGCATAAGGGTGGGTTTTATTGACTCTTCGCTAGTGTCGAGTCCGGGCGAGCAAAGCCTGTGTCACATGGTTACTACCCACCCTTACTCCTTGGCCCTACGTATCTTTAGACACTCAAATTCCGGACTCTATATTCCCGTAGTAGGGAGCAGTTGGTTGAGGGATGGAATATCTATTTGGCTAGCTTGGCCCGTAAGAGCAGTTGATTGATGTATGTCTTTATTACTTATCATGGGTATCCAAACTCCATGCATCAGCAAGCATCTTATATAATTGAATGAAACCAAACAATACTCTTTTATGGCATATTCTTTCTTGAAAGACCAGGCCTCGTTCGTATATGGCATATTATCCAAGACCAGGCATCGTTACCAGGCATAGTTCATATACGGCAGGCATATTCTTGAAAGACCAGACATCGTTCGTTCGTATAGAAGGAGTTAACCAGGGGCATATTATCCAAGACCCGGCATCGTAGCAGGAGTGAATGAATAGGCATCTTATAGTTGGACTTCACAGTCATTGTAGACGTATATAATTAGTTCAGAATGAATATAGAACAGTGTTCAGTTCCCGCAGTGAATGGCTGAGAGTTTGATACAGTCATCCTAGACGTATATAATGAGTTCAGTTCCCGCAGTGAATGGAGGCAGGCATCAGATAGTGAATGGCAGATAGCTTGATGATTCCACTCCTGACGATGGTGGTCCCTCAAATCAATACTTATAGTGATAAATACCCTACCGGTTGAGTGCATAATAGATATATGTAGGGCCGGTCGAGTCCCATATAGATTCTATTGTATTGGCCCTATCTATATATTCGGAATAGTCCTGTATGTGTATAAATACGATGGCGGCTCACTCTCTCGCCTGGGTAATGCAGTCGTCCACCTTCCTTCCCTCTATCATCACTCACTATACTAACTATTCCCTACCCTCCACTATAAATAGTCGTGTATGTATAGAAATACGATGGCGGTATACAATGCAGCTTCTTCATAGGGTACAATATCAATATTCTTTGGCATAGCTCAGCCATCCGCAGATTAGGCATCAGAAGATTAGGAGATTAGGCAGAAGATTAGGCATCGGTTTAGGCACGTTAGGTAGGGCAGACCAACCACAAAGATAAGAGAAGGCCTTCGGTCCTTCGGTCACAAGGAACGCAACCTAGGCATAAGGAAGGCAGAAGTAAATTGAAGAGAAAGATGTTCAAACCTCCGCCAAAGGACAAGTAATCAGGGAAGGGAATACACTAAAGTGATAATTTCAATACTTCAAGGTGGAAGCGAGGTGCGAAGCAGTTCATTTACCAGTCGCTCGCAGGACCAGCACCAAAGCAAGACCAGCCAGCCAAGTCCCGGCTATTGGTTGGAACGTCCTAAAATACCCTTATTCATCGCTGGAACGTTACTTTTAGCCAATGCAGTGACTAGGGCAAGCAAGCATTAAAGCAAGCAAGGTCAGTAATGCTATATTTTCTATATCGTAGCCGGTATTTCACTTCGTTCATCGCCGCCTTTCAATAGGAATAGAGAGAGAAACAGCCCGGCTGATAACTGAAGCACATACCAACCCTCCCACTCTCTATTGGCTGATGACCACACATTCAGACTGGTGAGTGAGAAGCCCCTGAAAGGCTGTTTCCGTGGATAATAAAGTATCGCTACTTTAGACACATGTGAGGTCAAACCAACATTGATTGATTGAATTCATGTCTGTACACTTGCCTCATTAATCTAGGGTACCACTACTTCTCTTGACTGGGAATAGGAGTTGAGAGCCTTCCAATTGATTTCTTATAAACGATACGATGTGGACTCAGTGGAGATAGCAGCAACACACCACCTGAACGACCCAGCAGCATAAGTTTCTTCAGCGCACACCACAAAGAATAGAATAATCACATCCACACATCCGAATATCTACATATGAATATCCTTGCCTGGACCTTAGATGGATAGAAATATGTACATAAGTTATTGTATTGCGGCGATGAACTTCGTACAAATATGGTTGAACACGCGGCTGGATATGCTTGCTTGATATGCCGGGCTGGTAGCTAACCTTCATTCAGCATCACCAAGCTCCATCCACTGGTAGATACAGCGGCATACCCATATCTACATATATGGATATATCCATCCACATATAGATAACAGCAGCATCCGAGTATTTATATCTATCTCCTTGCCTTGACTACATAAATAGAGACCTCCTTGATCCATCCTTGCCTTGACCTTGCTGTGAAATAGAAATAGATAGATAGTCTCCGAATAGAATAATATATATATATATTGGCTGAATAGAATATGTATTTCCTTTCCTGTGGCAGAGGTGTGGACAGAAGCAGGAACAGCAGCGGTAGAGGGACGATCAACCAAGCAAGACTAGTCGCAACCATTAAGAGTCTCTTGGCATGGCAGCAGGGGGAGAGGGTACCAAGCAAGACTAGTCGCAATCAGTAATAAGTAATAGTAGCAACCAGTAAGAGTCTCTTGGCAGCGGGAGAGAAGAAACCAACCAGTATTGGGTATCGGGAGAGGAACAAGCAACCAGTAATAGCCAGTGATAGTAAGTATATTGATTGATCCAACCAGTGATTGTATATAGATAACCAGTGATAGCAGGTTCCAGTCACCGTATAGTGAGAGTGTATTGATAACAAGTAGTATATGGATTGATGGATTGCAGTTTCACCCAACACACCCACCAATACAAAAAGAAATAGCAAGTTGCATATAGCATATATGGATGGAGGGAGACTGGAGTATATCTAGCTATTAGTTTTTGGTAGCTGTTTAGGGAGTAAGTATTTCTTTCTAGCTGTTTAACAGTTTGTTCGGGAGCCAGCATTCCTGCCAGTTGAAGTCCCACCAGTTCAGTCCCACCAGTGCAAGTCCCGCCAGTTCAGTCCCACCAGTGCAAGTCCCGCCAGTTCAAGTCCCGCCAGTTCAAGTTCAAGATCAAGGGCGCTTGCTTGTTCGGGAGCCAGCATTCCCGGCAGTTGAAGTGGAAGTTTTCGCTGTCGTTTGAGAGTAAGCAGGATTGGATAGTAGGTTAATATACTGGATAACAAGTGGTCAGCAGGAGTTGCAGCTGGAGAACCAGTGGTATAGCATATGTGTTTCTGGTATGTATGAGTAGATATGAACGAGGGGGGGGTAGTGTTTTTTTCCAGTTACCCAGCAGCACCAGTAGTGGTTCCTGTTTTAGTGTGAAAGCCGTGGGAGTGTCTTCAAAACCATACGCTCCTAACCCCTTAGGGTTACTGCGTGTCAGGTGAACGTACATCCTTTTCTAGCTTCACTAGTGTGGGCATATTTGAAAGGTGCGAAGCCGCTTGTCCCTCCGGGGGAAAATATTCAACTACTTTATATAGATTCGGAAGCCTGACTAGGTGCCCCTTATGTCCATATAATTACCCCGACTTATCTCTTTTTTGCTTTTAGGGGTGGCCCATAGGCACTAGTTACGGGTGATGACACTGCCTTCAGGTTATTCCTTGCCCTCAGAAGCGCAAGCCCTCCGGACCTTTCCTTTTTATATATTCATGAGGGATGGAAAGGGAAAATGAGAAGTGGTTTTTGAAACCTCAGGTTTCATTAGATTGGGCCACTACTATCTTTTAGGACCTCAGGCCCACCAAATAGATATAAAGCTTTGTAGATAACTACTCATATATAAAGCTCTGTGGAGAACTACTTCTTTCGTACTGGAATACCTATTAATCCAATTACAGTGATGGTAAATCCAACTCAAATGGGTACTGGTAAAAGGTACTTTCGACCTCTCGAACAGGCTACAACCGGTACTGGGATGGAAAGTGAAACACACATCGATGTCTACAGTCGAAGTCTCTTCTCGCCATTTAACATAATGAATCACCTAAAGGGGACACCTGGTTTACATGAACCCTTGTACACTGCACTAGCACCAAAAGCACTTCAACAAATGCATAGCCAAGTGATAGTGCTATTTGAATGCTCAAAAATAGAAAACACCAGAGAAACATTGTTCCATGACTTCAACAATTTCATAACTGGAAGAAATGGACTTTGCCAAGCGTAGTATCCCAGTCGAATAGCCAAGCCAATAAGAAGTAGAGTAGTAGCCAACAATAAGTAAGTGTAAGTTTTGGGCTTGCCGACGATGAGGAGGTGTTGTGGGAGGCTTGCCGACTTAACCGGGCCTCTCCTTCTTTAGTCATTAGGGCGAGTGATTCCCGGGTAGCAAGCCCGAGCGTAACGGCTTTATTGGCGTGGTAATTAAGAAGTAGAGTAGTAGCCCAGCCCGGTAGCTAGCCAATTAGCTAGGCCGATTAGCTCGATTAGTCCAGCAGTCAATTAGTCCAGCAGCCACACACAGTAGAGTAGCAATGACTGTTTCCGGCTCTCAAAATTGCATAATTACATATATAATATATCTCATTCATAACTGGAAGAAATGGACTTTGAAATCAGTCTACTTCCAATAACTGGCTTACCAATTTGACTATGGGCAATGACCCTCTAGCAATGACTGACAAGAGCTTCAGGCTATGACTGTCTCAGCTGCACTGACTAGAGCTTCCAGCAATGACCTTCTATCACTGAAGTCCTTTAAGTGGGCCGAGGAGCCTATGAAGTGAGCCAGTTAGCCCGTCCATCAATCAATGAAATGACCTGACCCACTCTATTGGCTGATGACCGCGCCTACTCAATTACATATATAATAAATGCATAATTACATATATAATAACGGATGAGAAGCGCTGACTTCCTGCACTCCCACTCTGGCTGACCTTCCCACTCTGAAAGCAATGGGAACAGTAGAAAGAAAGCAATGGTTTTCCCAGGCTAGGGTGTCCAATAAGGCTTCCACTACGAAGGCAAGTCAGAAGGCAAGCGTGTAACCCCAATGAAAGGCTGTTAATGAGGCAAGCAAGCCCCTGTCTTCAGGCTGAGGGCAAGAACTAATTGATTGATGGGTTTACACAGCCTTTAGCAAAATAGAAGGGTTTTGGGAGGCAAGTAATAGAGCGGGTAACTAACTATAACTAATGAATGCCCCATAAGTAGATCAAAGGCCCAGAGGGGATCTCATGGATCGAGAGAAATAGAATGGGCAAGCCCGAGCATAATAGAATGGTGGCTGTTCATGAGGCAAGTCATAGTGCCATCCCGGGATCGCAGTTTAGGAGGCAAGTCTTCAGGCTCATGATTCAAGTGTTCAGGCTCTAGGCAGTTAAGAAGGCAAGTCAGAAGGCAAGTCAGAAGGCAAGCACCCCCTCGTTCCCCGGCAAGAACAATTCTTGATTCTCTTTCTAGTCTTGACAAAGACACACCTCATCCCTTGAACCTACCACCCTTCACCTATAACCCTTAAGGTATCTTAAAGTTTTGAAGTACTAACTTCATAGAATCCATCTCATAGGGGAATTAGCCCTTTCCTCACCACATATATTGATTATTCGATATATAAAGCTCTCATCTGGTCTATTGGCCTCTGTTCCAATTCCAATTCCAGATCGGGGGGGATGCATATCCAGTACATGTTTTTCCAAGAACAGAGCTAGTCGTTGATGGATTGAGTTGATGATCAATATAAATAGGTCTTTGATCGAGTATCGAAAGAACAGAGGTTACCTCTACGTAGTTTCAATCAACTCAGATGAATCAGTATGGATGGAGAAGCAGTTAGGGGAGGAGGAATAAGACAAAGGGAATATCTATTTTATGTACCAGTATATGAGCTAGTTCCATAGCTGGTTGACGAACCTCAGTCAATGGAACCTCAGTGAAGGAACCTTAGTCATAGGAAGAATACAATTCAGAAGTCAGCAGTCAATAGTGAAGGAACCTTGAGCTCAAGAAGGGACCTTTTAAGCTTCCCAAGAATGTAGGTGATTTCATGAATAAGAATGTAGGTGTCTTTAGTAAGCGTTCCACAGCATTCTTTCCTTAGTCAGCTCATAATTCTTAATTAACCCCGTTTATCTTATCAATGCTCAGAAGTAAGCGTTCCTATACTGAAGTACGCGTTCCACAGCTTAGTCAGCTCAGAAGTAAGCGGTGCACAGCATTCTTTCCTTAGTAAGCTCAGAAGTACGCGTTCCACACCTCTACGTTCTGTTAGTTAATTCCCTTACCACGTTCTGTTAGCTTTGATGACCTCACCCTTCCTTCGGTAACTATAGATGAAAGGCCCCTAAAGTGTGGCATTAAGGCCACTGATGATCGTACCCATTACTGACCATACCCGGTACCTAACCAGCTGGACCTAACCCAGATGACCTCATATTTTCCTGTAAACTAGAGAATATCCAATACTGACCACTGATGATCGTACCCATAAAGATAGGAGAAGGCTGAAGTGTCCCAGGGTGGCGTATCCATAGGGGAAGAAAAGGTGGAACCCAACCCAGTAAGGCCTTGATCATATCAGCAAGCCCGAACCCAACCTATTCATTTAGTCAGAAATCGAGCGGGGGTACAGCACTAATCTATTTCTCCTTTACTCTACCCTTGTCTTACTGGTACCACCTATTAACAACTTATGGTTTGGCCGAATATGATACGATTATGGAATCGCTTTATGGGGAGCTGGAGCAGGAGGATTCCCCTTAGAGTCAACCGATCGAACCACCAAGAGTCACACGAGTCACCTTTAGCCGCCAGACAAGCCAAGCCCACCAGAAGCCTATACCACCAAGTAAGGACAACCGCCAAGTCCACCAAGTGGTTACACCCGCCATACGCGAGAGAGTGTGCCTAGCAAGTGAGGCAAAGAAATGGCGATAAGCTAGCGAGTGCCGCTTTATAACGACTAAGTAAGTGAGTGCAAATGACCAAGTGCTGCTTGATTCACCGTTAGGCTAAACAATCAATGGCTAGACGTGTTGCTAGACGTTAGGCTTGACGAACTCACCCGAGAGCTGGTCGAAACCGAGGGCTGGGAGAAATCAACCGAAGTTGGTTGAACCCGAGGCTGGTATAAGAAAAGAACCAGGGCTTGCTTCTCGCTTGCTGGGATAATCCGGGCTGGTCGAAAGAAACCCCGGCTGGCCCGGATTATCCCAGTAAGGCTCGAGGGTTGACGAAATCACCCGAAGCTGGCTGGTACCCATAATTCCACCACCCTGGTTATTGCTTGCTTGGACGCTAGACCCGGCTGCTTAACTGGATTTGAGTTCATTACTTGCTGGCTGGTACAAGAAACAACGGCTGGTCGAATCAACCCCGGCTTGCTGCTTGCTTGCTGGCTGGTACAAGAACCGGGGCTTGCTTTTTATCGCTTGCTGGCTAGATGGATGTTTTCTTACATATATAATGATTATATATCTATTTAGTATAATATATACTTTTTGTTCAAGTTACTTATTATAAAGATCCATTGGATAGCCCACCCATTGCACCCATCGTGAAACAGTGATAACGCCGAAAGGACACAGTGAAACCTATGATCAATCGAACTTGCTGCTTGCCGGAGTACAAGTACAAGCTCACGAAACCAAGACACGAGCCCAACAACCGCACACGTCAATGCAATATATCAACGATCCCAACCCCTCGAACTCCTGATCTCTCCCTATCATCAGGTAGGGCTAGTGCTTTAAGCACTCCGATAGGTCGAGGGCTTCGTCGATGGACCTGAGAAGGCAAGGACTAAAAAGATTGGCAGCAAGGCTAGTAAATTCCACCTGCCTCTCATGCCGTTCTAAAAAGGAATGTTTCATAAATAAGAAAACGCATTTAGGTGCCTTGATGAGGAATTACCGGTACCTCCTAAATAGAAGATTATATTAGACGAAAACATAGAATGAGTATGTTTTCTATAACTGGGATCAAAGCTTAGTAATCAAGCCAAGCCTAATAGCGCAGCATCCACAGTAGCTCAGTCGAGCCAGCTCCGGCTATTACTGGCATCGCCACCTAGGATCTCGCCTGCATTGACTCCTGGATCGAGTACCGGCGGCAAAGAGTCCTGGCAATGTGATCGGCCATCGACAGGCCTTGTGATAAGTACCTCCTGGCTCTGACCACTGTCTATCAACTGCCCGCCCTTGTGACAAGTAGTTCCCTCGTGGCAACTGGGTCTAAGCAATGAGACCTGACTATGAGTGGCACTAATCTTCGCGAGTCTTCCCGGCAAGCACTGGCAATGAAACCGGTTATGGATCTCCTTCTGACTATGAGAACTGTCAATGATTGGCTCTTGGTTGACCCCCTGGCACTGACCCTCTCTCTGTAAATGATTGAGCTTCATTAACTGAGTAGAGCATCATTCATGCACCGACCGGAGCTTCATGGATCGACCAGAGCATCATTCCTGGGCCAACCAGAGGTTAATACTGCACTGACTAGAGCTTCTTGCTGCACCTTCTAGCTCTATAAGTTCCTGTAAGGACTTAGTTCCATCCGGTAAGTACTAGCACTATAGACTTACAGTTGTGTCCATGTAAGTACTACTAGCCCTATAATAAGTACGTGCACTTTAGACTATTAGCTGTAGAGAAAGTACTACTAGAGACAGTAAGAACTACTAGCTTCCGTCTGTAGAGTAGTAGCTGTAGAGTAGGCCCTAAGGCCATAGAGAGTTTAAGCTTTAGCCTTAGTACTAGCCCATAGAGACTTCCGGTAGTCTTTAGTATTTGCCCTAAGGTCTTGCCATAAGGCCTTAGAGACTATTGCCTTAAGCCTTAGAGTTTCAACTTTAAGAGACTGTAGTTCCATGTCAATTAGCCTTTATATACTAGCTCTAGTCTATGCAGTAGCTGCATGTACACTTTAACTAGAGTGAAAGCTGAAGTCTATGCATTATGTCCGTGGGTAACTAGACATAGAGTGAAAGCCTTAGAGTCAGCTCCGTGTAAATTAGCCTTCCTTTAGACTTGCTTTAGCTTAGTCAGTTCCATGGAGTAAGGCGATGGCGGCTTTTTAGTTCTTCAAGTTGATGGCGGTGGTCGAGTCATGCTTACGCATGATGGCGGCTTTTGGGGTGTTTATTTGAGGGGCCCCAAAAGAGAGTTGCTCCTCTCCCTCACCATATGAATAGTGAGTCCCTACCGGGCCTTTAGTCGAGTCCCTACCGGGCCTAACCATATGAATGGTTAGCGTTAACACCCTATCCTCACACGTTACCTCACCCTTTGGTCGAGCGACGTAGTACCCATCCCCGCCTTGAAAGTAGAAGAACTGATAGGCCAGGTTATCACTCTAAAATTACCAGCTACCAAGGCGTAGAATTACCATCCCTGGCCCCCTCTATT